>Ga0316207_10004442_pt1 | contig 12187 bp, 8 predicted proteins | sample 6weekpyrite_MG_FD_204943 | JGI IMG/M metagenome (GOLD analysis project Ga0316207, IMG submission 204943) | Microbial mat bacterial communities from mineral coupon in-situ incubated in ocean water Damariscotta River, Maine, United States -... | ecosystem: Environmental > Aquatic > Marine >... | reverse complement strand
GCGCCGCACACTGATGACGAAGTCTTTGGTTGTGGTGGCGCTTTGGCCCAAATGGCTGCAGCTGGCGCAGAAATTAATATTGTTATCCTCACTGATGGAGTGTTGAGATCCGAATGGTCTGACCTCGATGCTCAATTGGCAGAGCAAAAACGTCAGACGAAAGCTGAGCAACGGCGTCAGGAGTCCATTCTGGCAGCGGAGATTCTAGGATATCCAACACCGATATTTATGGGTTTGCAAGATGGTGAGCTGCTACAGCACGTTCATTTATCAGGTGAGCTCGGTGCGTGCCTGGCTGCAATGTGTCCAGATTTAATATTGGCCCCCTCGGTCTGGGAGATGCATCGAGATCACAGGGCCGTTGCACAGGCTGCCTTATCACTCCTGCAGCAGGCTACCGATTGCTGTCGGTTAGCCTTTTATGAGGTCGGTGTACCGCTCATCCCAAATTTGATGGTGGACATCAGCGGCAGCCAAAACAGAAAAGATCGAGCCATGCAGTGCTTTGGCTCGCAACTTGAGGCGCAAGCCTATGCTGATCAAGTTCGGGGTCTGAACAGGTTTCGCAGCTATACGCTTGGCCAGCAAGTTCATACTGCCGAAGCTTTTCATTTGGTAATGCAGGCAGATGCAAAGCTTTTTACAGCCGCTTACAGGCCAGATCAGCATACGCTCGCTCTCTTGCGGGCCGAGCAAGCAGTGCAAAACAATGTCTCTAATCAACTGACGGAATTAAAACAGGCGCTAAAAGAATCACAGCAAAGTATGGATGCTATAAAAAGCTCACTGAGCTGGCGAATTACAGCCCCTTTACGTGCTATAAAATCGAGTTGGCGTCGCATAGGAGAGTGATAATTAAGAATACAAACAAAATAAGATGACTCTAATAAGCTACAAATCAATAACAAAAAGGTTGCATGTAACAAAAAAACAGCTATAGAATGGCCGCTAGTTGATAAACGGATTAAAGTATCGCTAAAATTGGTCGATGTAGGTGTAGCTTCAATAACCATGAATTTGGGGCTGTTACAATGTTTATCGCAACCATAACGTCAGAGCATGACAGGGAAGTGGAGAAGTTAATGCAGAAAGTGTGCACAGGTAACTGTATTTACGTTAATAAACTATTGACGACCTCGTTTTCAGCATCTATCCTCTGCTTAGCGCAAGGGAGATACGCATGTATGTAGCCTAAACGTCTCAATTTAGTAGTAAATATTAGTAGCGATACTAGTTAGGGAGCAGGAAATGGCTAGTGTTGTTAATTTTGTAAGTAAGTTTTAAATTTAAAGTTTTAAATAACCTTTGATCAAGGAGTTTTTAAATGGCTATAACAGCTGAACAACGTAACGATGTAATATCACTACTGGTAGGCATGTTTGATGCAGCACCTTCTGCTGCATTAATGACAGGCTTTGTTGCCAGCATTGAAGGGGGCGCTAGTACTGGTTCGATCGCTAATGACATGGACGATACAACTGAGTTTCAGTCGCTTTATCCTGTTTGGTTGACCGATGCTGAGTTCTCAACAAGGTTTGCAACTAATATTCTAGATGGTAACACTAGCGCAGCAGCTCTACAGGTTGGTATTGACTATGTTAGTGGTCGTCTGGCCGATGGTGTGAGCCGCGGTGATGTTGCATCTGAAGCGGCTGCCTTCCTAAATGATGCGGCTACTCTTGCTGATGCAGATTTTGGAACAGCAGCACAGGCTTTCCAGAACAAGGTTGAGGTTGCTGAATACTTTGCGACTACTAAGCTGGATGCATCATCCGATTTCGACTCGCTGCAAGCGGTTGTTGCTGGTATTGATGAGACTAGTGCAAGTGTTACTGCTAAAAAGATCTTGATCGATGCGGATATTGATTCTTTGTCGCAAAGCCTGACTAATGGTGTTGACAACCTGACTGGCTCTGCCGGCAATGATATGTTCACAGGTTGGATCTTTGATAACTCAAATAGTGCAGAGTCTGGTGACCAGATTTCTGGCGGTTTGGGTTCTGATACACTGATGGCAGAAATTGGTAACTCACAAAACTTCGCTATATCTTTGAAAACAGATTCCGTAGAAACTGTTTACTTCCGTGCACAAGCTGACTCAACTGATAGTTCAGACAACGATATTCAAGATGGCGGTACAGACGGTATCGACGAGGGCGTTCAAATTGACGCTCAAGACATGAACGGTACTACTGCATTCTGGTCAACAGAAAGCCGCTCTAGCTTGACCATTGAAGATGTACGCAACAACAGTAATGAAACTACCTTGGGTTGGCAGAATGCTGATGCGGGTAGCGTGAACTTTGAAGTTTACTATGACACCCCACACATCACTGCTCCTGGTGGCACTACTTCAGGTTCACAGTTGTACTTGGAACTGATGGATCTGGAAGGTATGGAAAATAATAGTGCTCCACTCGAAGATAACCCATACGTTGGTGTATCTTTCACAATGGACGGTGTGACAGTACAGGTTCCAGATGACACAGCTGGTGTCGTTCCTGTTGCCGGTACTGCTGCAACATACTCAGATCTGGTCGATGCTATTAATGCGCTGTTGACAGCTCAAGGCCTGACTACTGTTTCTGCAAGCCTGGGTGATAACTTTTCAGCGATTCACTCAACAAGTGGTATCACTTACACCGGTACTCAGATCGTTTTGACCAACACTGGTTCAGAAACTCTGGGAACAGGTGGCTGGGTTGCTGCTGGTCCTCTGCCAGGTGATTCTAACCTTCATACACAGCAAAGCACTGTTGCACCAACAACTTCATCCTTCCTGACTCAAACAGATATCATCTTTGATGATGTTGGTCGTGGCTCTAAGGCTGGCGATTTTGTTGCTGGTAACATCTCTCAAGGTACTGTTTCTGGTTCTAAGGGCATTCAGCAGTTCAACATTCAGATTGATGGTGATAGCTGGGTTGATACTGTTCGTTCTACCAACAACACTCTGGAAGAGGTATTCCTGGAAAGCATTGGTGATGAAGGTACTATCCGTATCGACGACCTGAATGACGTTAAAGTATTTGATGCAACATCAATGACTAACGACGTTACTCTGACTGCTAATCTTGACGATGCTGTGATCGGTAAGTTCCTGGATCTGCAAGACGATGCTCCAGCTGTGCCTGCCACAGATAACGACACCTTTGCCTATACTACAAGCTCAGGTGATGACAGCATGACTCTGACAGCATCACGCGAAGCTGCAGCACACGAAGATTTCGCTCTGTCTGTAGATGGTGGTTCAGGTGCTGATACTATTAGCGTTGAACTAACTAATGGCGTTGCTGTTCACCTGGATAACAACTGGTATGCTGATCAGCACACATTGAGCAACGTTACTATCAACGGTGGTAGCGGTGATGACACAATTACTACTACTGGTACTGGTGACGCAACTATCAACGGTGGTACAGGTAACGATACAGTTTACACCGACAACTCTGGTGTTCAGGCTGGTCTGACTCTGGTTGGTGCAACTTCTTCTAAGGCTGCTTGGGTGTTCAATGCTGATGCACTTGCTGCTGATAAAGATATTACCGATCTGGCCGGTGCCGCACTGGTTGAAACCTGGTTGCATGATGCCACTGTTGTTGTAACCTTCTCTGGCGCGACTGTCGGTGGTGGTGTGACTCTGGGTACTGCAGCTGAAAATGATCAAGGTTTTGAGTCTACTGCAATTGAGATTCCTGTTACTAACTACCTGGGTACTCAGGCTAACGTTAACCAGGCAATCAAATCTGCGATCAATGATGATGCGGTACTGAGCAAGCTGCTGGTTGCGACCGATGGTCCAGACAACACCTTGGTTGTTACCTCTCTGATCGACGGTACATTTGCTGCTGATGACCTGCTGGTTGATGTTAAGGCTGCTACTTGGGCTGACTACTCAGCATCTGAGCAAACTACGCTGAACTCTGCTTATGATCTGTGGCTGAAAGACTCTGATACAGCTGCGCTAAGCCAGGTTACATTGGATGGCTTTGTGACTGCTGTTGAAGGTGCTGCCACTACTGGTTATGCTGCGGCTATTCTGGCTCAGGATGCGGCTGCTGCTGATATTACTGGTGCTGCAAGTACAGCGATGAGCGATAATGTTGTTGACTTGGGTACTGGTTCAGATGTCGTGGTCCTGGGTACTGAAGCGGCAGTTGATGCTGTTAATCCATGGTCTCTGACTGCTGCTGAAGAACTTGCTGCTAGCAACGACACTATCGTAGTTAAGGATACCTCTTTTGGTACCAACACTATTGTGAACTTTAACGATGGTTCGGTTGCTCTTGATGATGCTGGTGTTGATTACCTGGACTTCACGGACATCCTGAACACTGTTGTTCGTACCTCTGCAAGTAACTCTACAGCGTCACAAGCAGTTGCTGCAGTTAACTACGATGGTGATGCTACCTTCGAAGTGAATGAAGTTTCTGTGACTACCTTCACTGCTGCAGGTACTGACACTTGGGCTGGCTTAACAGCTGCAGAGCTGTTGGATGCCTTGAATGGTGATGGCGACTATGCTGATATCGCAGATGCAGATGGTGCATCTGATAACGGCGCGGGTCGTTACGGTACTGATGACACTGATATTGCTGAAACTAGTCAGGATCACTTGCTGTTGGTTGAGAACACAGCTAATGACGGTGAGTACAAAGTGTTCAAACTTACTTCTGTAAGTGATGCTGCAGCTGCCGTTGATACCGGTGACTTCGCTACAGCTGAACTGCTTGGTACCCTTGACTTTGGTGATGCGTTGACATTCAATGCTGGTCAATTTGTATAGGCCATAGTCGATTAGCTACAAGCCTCGGCTTGTAATCTAAGCTAAATTAACCCTCACTGCCTAGGCAGTGAGGGTTTTTTTATATGTAAAGAAATGTAAGAGCCAGACAGGTGTGGGTGGCTGAATAAAGACACGCCGATAGTTATGCGTTAGAATCAGCGTGGTTTTTTCCAATATTGATCGGAGGCACAATGGCAATTTTAACAATTGATGAAAAGCAGTATGATCTTGATAAGGTCTCAGCAGACGCAAAGGCAAAGGTTGATTCCGCTCGTTTTTGTGAGAAAAAGATCGAGCAATTAGAGGCTGAGCTGGCCATTGTACGCACTGCACGGGCTGCCTACCTACAAGCGCTACCAGGACTTTTAACTGATGATGCTCTGATTTCTGATGCAGAAGAGCCAAAGTCTAGTGTGAGTCCAGAAACCGTTTCTAACAGTGCTGATATAGCAACAAAGCATTAACTGAGCTTTTCCACAATTGATCTCGCGCTAGTGGTGAACCCTCGGGCGCAAATCAGAACCACACTATTATAGAAAGATAATTGGCCTTCGATCATCACTCTCATATGCTTGCTAGTATTTGTCTGGCTTTTACCAATGAAAATACAACAGCTTGAAAGTTAAAGAATAAGCTTAAGTTGTATTAGATTTTGGTTGTGTGGCACATGCTATAATTTGCCTGATATTTTTTGTTTGTTGTCGGAGATCATTCAGTGTCGAGTTATGTTGCTATACAGCGGAGCCTGCACAAGGACGCTGGTTATTCCTCTGTAGTAAATTTAAGCTTTGCAGATGAGATGACTACTGTGCCATTGCTGAAAGAAGAGCTGGCTTTAGTGATCCAGCACATGTGTGTAGGGTTTCAGAAAAACGAACGTGCTGGTGAGGAAGTCTTTGAGCTGGTGGGGCTTCAATCTTTAACACTAAATAAGAATTATTTTCTCTTGCCGGATGGAAGATGGCTGGGTGGTTACAAGCCTGCTTTTTACCGTGGCTATCCTTTTGCTTTGCAACCCAATGCTGAAAACAGTCAGTTAGAGCTTTGTATCAAATGTGACTGTATTATTTCTGAACCAACAGAGAGGGATCTCCGTTTTTTTGCTACAGATTTAACTCCCATGCCCTGGCTGCAAGGTATGGGCAAGCTTTTGAGCGATACAACACGCAGTCGCGATGAAACAAACGCTTTATGCAGGTCACTTCAAGATGCAGGTTTAATCACCCCGTGGAAAATTAAGTTTGAAGAGAAGGATGAAAGCAACAATCCGCAGTCAAAGTCTCTTGATGGGCTGTTTCATATTGACGATACAGCACTGAAATTTTTGCCAGATGATCAGGTGGTTGCTTTACACAAATCGGGTGCTATGAGTCTGGTTTACGGCCAGATGTATTCGGAGCCCAGACTACGAGATTTAAGAACATTGCATGCAGCATATCAGAAACTTGAAGAGCAGAAATCAATGCCGGTGGCATCAACTGCAGAGCCTGATCTTGAAAGTCTTTTTGGTGCGAATGAAGATTTGTTCTCGTTTTGATTAACTATTGATTCCGTGTGTGATTGGATAAATTTCATGGATCTCTTGTTTTTAAAAAAAACACCCCCATTAATGCGGCTTATCGGATAATCATCGTCAATATTGGCTAGTGATCAATGGCGCAGAGTGATGAAGTTCATATACTTTAAAATTTAAATGAGACAGGCATGAGTAACATCAAGATTTCTGAAGATATTTTAGGCGCAATTAAAGCCAGTAAGAAAGGTTTTTATGCCGCAGGTTTTTTTAGCCTGTTCATTAATCTGTTAATGTTGACGGCTCCCTTGTATATGCTGCAGGTCTATGACCGGGTGGTTGCATCTCGAAGTCTTGAGACGTTGCTTTATTTGACGCTAATCATGATGTTTATGTTTGGTGTAATGGGAATGCTTGAATGGGTACGCTCGCGCATCCTGGTCAGAATAAGTAATCAATTGGACCAATATTTAAGTCAGCGTGTTTATTCGGCGATGTTTACACTAGGTATTCGGGACCCTGAGCAAAGAACGTCACAAGCACTAAGTGATCTTACCAGTGTGCGTCAGTTTATGAGTGGTAATGGGCTGATTGCCTTTTTTGATGCGCCCTGGTTGCCTATCTATATCGGTATTCTGTTTCTGTTTCATCCTTCATTTGGCTGGTTTGCTATCGCAGCAGCAGTGATACTGCTGCTGGTTGCGGTGTTTAATGAGCGCACCACAAAGGAACTGTTGAACGAGGCTAATGGTGAAAATGTTAAAGCTCAGAATCTGGCGACCAGTAATTTGCGCAATGCCGAAGTCTTGCATGCCATGGGGATGTTGCCAAAAATTATGGGGCGTTGGTATGAGCAGCACCAGACCTTTCTTGAAAAACAAACCAATGCTAGTGACAAGGCTGGGATATTTTCAAATCTGAGTAAAGTTTTGCGTATGGCATTTCAATCCCTGATTTTAGGTTTGGGTGCCTACTATGTGGTTTTAAACGAAATGTCTGCGGGTATGATGATCGCAGGGACTATCCTTTTAGGTCGTGCTTTAGCACCGATGGATTTGCTGATTAATAGCTGGTCAGGGTTTAACAATGCACGTGCGGCTCATGGTCGTTTGGGAAAACTGCTGACCATAATCCCTGCTAATCAGCGCAATATGAAACTGCCAGAGCCAGAGGGTTATGTGGCGATAGAGAATTTGGTTGTTATTCCACCTGGTTCCAAGACTGCAGCTATTCGTGGTGTCAATATTGAAGTTCTGCCGGGTGAACAAATAGGGATAGTTGGACCAAGTGCTGCAGGTAAGTCTTCTCTTGCCCGAGCCATGTTGGGAATTTGGCCTAAAAGCAGTGGCGCCGTACGCATTGATGGTGCAGAAATTCAGCACTATAACGCCGATGAGCTTGGTCCCCACATTGGTTATTTGCCGCAGGATATTGAGCTTTTCAATGGTAGTGTTAGTGAGAATATTGCCCGCTTTGGTGATATCAATCCCGAAAAGGTTGTAGCGGCAGCGAAAAAGGCCGGTGTGCATGAAATGATCTTGAGGCTCCCTGACGCTTATGATACGCCAATTGGGGCTGATTCAGGCGCGTTATCGGGTGGTCAACGTCAACGCATAGGTCTTGCGCGAGCACTCTATGATTGTCCAAAAGTTATAATGTTGGATGAGCCAAACTCTAATCTTGATGAGCAGGGCGAGATGGCACTTTCAAACACGATGCAGACATTGAGGCATGAAGGCGCAACCGTATTTGTGATTAGCCACAGAACCTCCATCTTGCGTCATATAGATAAGCTGCTGGTTTTACGGGATGGTCAAGTGCAATTCTTTGGTCCACGTGATGAAGTTATGCAGAAACTTGCTGCATTCAAGGCTGAGCAAACTCCTCAGATTAGTAAGGCGACGGCTTAAGTATATGCAAGCTGATGGAGGCCGTGGCAACACAGGCCTATTGCCCGGGTTAAATGGGATAGAGATACACGATGAACAGAAATGTAGATGTCAATAGTGTCAGTGATAAGCAATCACTTCACGAAGATAAACAGGCACCAAGCCAAGAGAAGGAGTCAGACAGCTCTGTACACCAGTTTTCAAATGATGCTGGTAATAACGAGTCTGGTAAGGGGGATGCTGAAGCAACTACAGTAATTACTAACCCTATTGCTGCCTTTGAGACTAGTGACACGTTGGCGCAAGCCTCTAATGATTCAAAGGTTCCCACAGATGATAGTCGTTTTATTAAGTTCGGCCTAATTTTTCTACTTTTTACTCTGGGAGGCTTTTCTTTGTGGGCATTTTTTGCCCCGCTAGGAAGTGCTGTAATTTCTTCTGGAGAGGTTGTAGTCAACAGTTATCGTAAGTCTATCCAGCACTACGAAGGTGGTACTGTTGAAAAAATCTTTGTTAGAAATGGAGACAAAGTGGCAGCAGGAGCCCCGCTGATTCAATTGGATGCGATTCAGTCTGAGGCGCAACAGTTTAGCAACAAAAAACGTCTGTTAACTACTCAGGCTGAGTTAGAGCGTTTGATTGCAGAGCAGAGCTTTAAAAACGAGCTTGTGTTTAGCAGTGAGTTGCTTGAGCAGGCAGAACTGGATTCTGATATCCATAATGCTCTGGATCAGCAGCAACAACTGTATCAGGCTAGACTGAAAGCTTTTAACCAGGAACAGGACGCACTAGGAACGCGTATTGAGCAGACCCGACAACAGATCACAGGTCTGACGCAACAAAGTGAGATCTTGAAAGAACAAATTGCCTCCTTGCAGGATGAGCAGCAAGCATATGCCACTCTCTTCAACGAAGGCTTGGGTGACGGTCAGCGTGCTCGCGAGCTTGATCGCTCTGTTTTGTCGACGCGCAATGAGATTGCGCGGCTTGAGTCAGAAATTTCACGTCTGAAAATTCAAATCAGTGAAACTGAATTGCAAATTGCTACGCGTAAGCAGGATTATTTAAAGGATGTGGGTGAGCGCATTCGCCAGGCGAAAAGCAATTATTTCAATTTTCAGGAAGTCCTGAAGATTGCCACTGATAGGGTGAATCGTTCAATTATTCGTTCACCGGAAGCAGGGATTGTGGTTGATCTTCAAATCCATACTATCGGCAGTGTTGCAGCGTCAGGACAAACTTTGCTTGACTTGGTGCCGGAACGCGACACATTTGTGGTGGAAGCTAAGTTGAACACTCAGGATATCAATGAAGTCTATGTGGGTCAAAAAGCCGATATCCGTTTTACTGCCTTTAATGCGACGACCACAAAAGTAATTGAAGGTGAGGTAATTCATGTCTCGGCAGACCGCTTGCTGAATGAGCGTGATAGTAGCCCTTACTACTTGGCGCGCATTCGTATCACAGAGCAAGGTGTCAAAGACATGTCTGAGAGTATGGAACTAAAGCCTGGTATGCCTGCGGAAGTGATGATACGTCGTGCCGACAGGACAATGTTTAGTTATTTGATAAAACCGATTGCTGACAGCTTTGCCCGCAGTTTCAAGGAGAAGTAAATGAGTTTTGCTTTGCGCAAGCTGACGGGGATTGTACTCTGTTTGACTATGAGCTTCAGTTTGGTTCAGGCCAATGAGGCTATCTCAGAAACTGTGCAGGGCTTTGCGGAAAACTTTAAAGCGGCGGTTGCCCATGATCCTCAATTCAAGCGCGCCTTCTGGGCTTATCAGGCAGAGCAGCAAGAACCTGATTTAGGCTTTGCGGCACTGCTTCCTGATGTCCGGCTCAGTGCTGTGTACCAATATGAGGATTCCGATAATATCTATACGGACCCTGAACAACCAAGATACTATGATTCCGATTTGCCGCGTTCGAGTGGTAAACTTAAAGATAACTACTGGCGTTTCACACTGCGTCAGCCACTGTACAACGCGCCAGCCTACAGAGCCTATAAGAGAGGCGAGGCTATGGCAGAGGCTTCGACTTATCGTTATAAGCGATTAGAGCAAGAGTTAATCTATAGAGTTGCAGAACGCTATCTACAGGTGCTGTTGTCTGCTCAGCAGGTGTATTTGAACCAGAAAAAACTTGATGCGCTTGAGCTTAAAATGGATCAGGCGCGAAGAGCACGAGAGCTGGGGGTTGGTGGACAACTCCAAGTGCTGCATGTTAAATCAAGTCGGGACCTTGCTCGCAGTGATTTGTTGCAGGCCAAAAGTCAGTTGAGCGATGCGAAAACGTTGTTGGCCAACTTGACGGGATCAGAGATCAGTTTTCCTGATGAATGGGTTCAAAGTAGTGGCGCTATTAGCCCTGACTTTCTTGCAAGAACGGAGGAGGAGTGGCTAAATGATGTTAGAAATAACTTTAGTGTAAAAGAGGCACAGGCCCGTGTTAGTCAAGAAAGGCATAACCTGGCTTCAAGCAAGGGCGAGTACTATCCAACGCTCAATCTAAGCCTGAGTTATCTCGATCGAGAGTCTGAAGATGATTTGCGCACACGTAAGGATGCTGTTGCAGCCATTGAATTGAGTGTTCCCCTATACAGCGGCGGGTATACACAGGCCAGTGTTCGCAAAGCACGTGCAAGACTGAAAGCGACTGAGGCAGAGTTCAGCTATACCATTGCTGAAAAAGAGCAGCAGATTAAGCTGTCATATAATCGCTTGATATCCTTTAAAGATCGCCTTTTGGCACTGGCCGAGTCGCGTGAATCCAGTAAGGGCTTTCTTGAAGCGGCCGAGCGTGAGTTATCTTTGAATGTCAGTGATCAGGCTAATGTGTTGGATGCCAGGACACGTTTGGTAGATACTCAGCTACAGATCGCGCAAACTCTGAATGACTATTTGCTTTCGGATCTCATTCTTCGGCTGGAAGCGGGGCAGTTGACGCAAGATCGTCTGGCTGAATACGACCAGTTATTTAATTCTGCAAGCGTTAAAAAGTAAGTTTTACTTAGTGAGCCTGGAAAGTGAAGCCGAAATGGCTTGCTCTGCAGAAAGAGTTTTCGCGACAAATATTTAAAGAAACAGATAACACTTTGCTCAGTGCTGCCGGCCTGAACGCAAATAAAAACAGTTATTCCCATTGCTAACTGCTATGTTCGAACATCTACGATTTATCGTATTCGTGATCGAATGCCGAACGTCTGTAGCTAACCCTTTCGCTCTATTCACTGATTAACTTTCCAGATGGCCAGCCCTAGGTTCTCAATCAGGCTAGCGGTTTCTGGCGCTTTCAAGAACTGCATGTTAGCAATCGTAATGGTTATCTGTAGCCTGAGCATTATTGATCTCGTAGGTATGGCAGTGGTGCATTTATTTCGAATAGATCAGCTAGTTTAGGTTATGTGTTCAATAAATATTTGAGTGTTCTGAAAATTTGTCTAAAGTAATTAGTAGAAGTGTCGACGTGTAAATTACGTCGGGTAATTTAATGTTAGGGGTGTGGTATGTCTTGTGAAGGATATGTGCGTAAGCGGTCTGAATATGAAGTCGGTTTTGGAAAAGAAAAATCCAGTGATGACTCGTCTCTAAAGTTTGTCGATGATCATGAATTATTGGCCTATCTGCTTGATCAGGAGCACATGGCCGAGAACTGCGAGATTGTTTCTTTCGAGTCACCGACTAGCGACTAATTGTTGTGAAATTGCCATTGGCGGTTTCATTATGGCTGAAATTATAAGCCGCCTGAGCTAGCTGTTAGCCTCGGGCTGTGCGCTTTTGATTTTATTTCCCGCTACAACCTCCGCCACCATAGTCATCCGAGCCGTCAGAATCATAAAAAAAGCCACTGCCGGCTGTTGCCGCTTTCGATTAGTGCCCCTGAATCGCCGCCACAACCAGAGCTGCAACCAATATGCGAGGCGCAGTAGCCACTGCAAGTGTTGGCTGAGTTGGGCTTGCGGCAATTGGGGCTGTATCTAAAACCGTTCTCGATATT
>Ga0316207_10004441_pt1 | contig 12188 bp, 8 predicted proteins | sample 6weekpyrite_MG_FD_204943 | JGI IMG/M metagenome (GOLD analysis project Ga0316207, IMG submission 204943) | Microbial mat bacterial communities from mineral coupon in-situ incubated in ocean water Damariscotta River, Maine, United States -... | ecosystem: Environmental > Aquatic > Marine >... | reverse complement strand
CGTCGCGACGGGCATCGGCCTCGGCCGCGTGACGAGACGGATCAACGCCCAGATCGGACAGCAGGGCCGCATTTCCGAGCGCGACCTCATGGCCATCAATCACACCCGTAACGCCCTTGCCCGTAATCGCAGCAAATTCGCTGGGCGCCGAAAGCTCCAGCGCCTTCGCTCTCGCCCCGTCGACAATGGCCTCAGCCAGCGGGTGTTCGGATCCACGTTCCAGACTTGCAACCAATCGAAGGACCTCGTCCTCGCCGGTCTCGCCGGTGGCCTGGACCGCGACAAGTTCGGGACGGCCGCGTGTCAGGGTCCCGGTCTTGTCGACAATCAGCGTGTCAACGCCGGCGAACCGTTCCAGCGCCTCGGCATTCTTGATCAGAACACCCGCCTGGGCACCGCGGCCGGTTGCTGTCATCACGGACATGGGCGTGGCCAGGCCAAGCGCACATGGGCACGCAATGATCAGGACAGACACCCCGGCAATCAGGCCATACGCTGACGCCGGCTCGGGTCCCCAGATCGACCACGCGACAAAGGCAATCGCCGCGATCGCGATGACGGCTGGAACAAAACGACCGGAGGCGAGGTCCGCAAATTTCTGGATCGGAGCCCGGCTTCTCTGGGCATTGGCGACCATCTCGACGATCTGGCTCAGAACGGTGTCCTGGCCCACCCGGCGCGCTTCGATAATCAGACCACCCGTCCCGTTCAGGGTGGCACCGGTCACCGGATCTCCAGCGGTTTTCTCCACCGGTACCGGTTCCCCGGAGATCATCGATTCGTCCACGGAAGAGCGACCATCAATGACAACACCATCGACCGGGATCTTCTCGCCCGGGCGCACACGGAGGCGGTCACCGACTTCGAGGCTTTCGATGGCGACCTCTTCATCCTCACCGTTTTCCTGGAGGCGGATTGCTGTCCGGGGCGCCAGGTCGAGCAAGGCCTTGATCGCTGATCCGGTCTTCTCACGTGCGTACAGCTCCATGAGCTGGCCCAGAAGGACCAGGACGATGATGACCGCACCCGCTTCGAAATAAACTGCGACGTGACCGCCCTCATCGCGGAATCCGTCAGGGAAAACACCGGGCGCCAGGACCGCGACGAGACTGAAGATGTAGGCCGCGCCCACACCCATCGCGATCAGCGTGAACATGTTGAGGTGCCGGTTGATCACCGACTTCACGCCGCGCTCGAAGAACGGCCAGCCCGACCAGAGAACCACGGGAGTGGCAAGAACCAGTTCCGTCCATCCCGCGAGCGGTTCGCCCAATGCCTGCCGGAAGACGCCCAACCCGAGCATCGGCCCCATCGCGAGCAGGAGAACGGGCAGTGTCAGAACGGCACCGACCCAGAAGCGCCGGGTAAAATCGATCAATTCCGGATTCGGCCCCTGATCCCCCAGCGGCACGCCCATCGGTTCCAGCGCCATGCCGCAGATCGGACAATCGCCCGGCTCGTCCCGGATGATTTCCGGGTCCATCGGGCATGTGAACTGCGTGCCCTCGGGCATGTCCTCATACGCCTCGAGATGGGCACCGCTCAGATAGTGTTCGGGGTCGCCCTCGAACCGGTCATGACAGCTCTGGGAGCAGAAATGATAGTCCGCGCCGTCATGCGTCAGAGACGGCTTGCCGGCGCCAAGGCGCACATCCATCCCGCAAACAGGATCTGTCGCGACGGGTTGATCATGCATCGGATTTTCGGACGTCTGGTCGTCGCAGGATTGGCAGCTCATTGTCTGGTCCTCAGTCGGTGTTCTGCCTGTTCTGAGGCTTCCAGTCACTGGAAGGTCAAGCGCCCTCCCCGACGTGCGCGCTACCCGCCAATCCCTCCACGATCGGACAATCCGGCCGGTCATCACCGTGACAGGCGGATATCAGGCGATTGAGCTCGCTCTTGATGAGCCGCAACTCTCTCAACTTTCGGTCGATTTCAACTACATGAGTTCTGGCGAGGGATTTGACGTCTGCACTGGACCGGGATTGGTCCTCATAGAGCGACAGCAGTTTCCGGCAATCGTCGAGAGAGAAGCCAAGACCTCGTGCGCGCCCCACGAAGGCCAGTTTTTGAAGGTCGTTCTCCCCGAACACGCGATAGCCGTTTTCAGCGCGTGTCGGAGCAACCAACCCGACTTCCTCATAATAGCGAAGGGTCTTCGGCGGGATGCCAGTTGCTGCAGAAGCTTCTTTCACATTCATGTCGAATCTCCCGGCTCCACCTGTCGATCACGACCAAGCTCCCAGCGTTGCCAGATCAAGAAGGCCGCAGGAATTACCAGCAAGGTCAGGATGGTGGCACTGGTCATGCCGCCAACCATTGGGGCAGCGATCCGGCGCATGACTTCCGACCCCGTGCCGCTGCCCAACATGATGGGAAGCAGGCCGCCAACGGTGGCGATCACCGTCATCATGATCGGACGCACGCGCATCAGCGCCCCCTCGATCACAGCCCCGTCAAGGTCCGAAGCAACGACATCACGACCTTCCGCGTTCGCTGCCTCACGGCTTCGGGAGAGGGCCTGCTCGAGATACACGATCATCAGCACACCGATCTCGACCGCAACGCCCGCCAGGGCGATGAACCCGACACCGACAGCCACGGAGAGATTATAGCCCAGGAGGTCGAGCAACCAGACGCCGCCCACCAGGGCGAGCGGCAATGTACCCATGATCATCAGAACCGGCGTCAGACGGCGGAAATTGAGGAAGAGCAGGAGCAGGATGATGACCAGGGTCACGGGAACGACAATGGCAAGCTTGGCCTTGGCCCGTTCCATGAACTCATACTGCCCCGACCAGCTGATCGAATAACCCGGAGGCAGATCGACATAGGTCGCGATGGCCTCCTGGGCCTCAGCGACATAGGTGCCGATATCGACTCCGGAAATATCGACATAAACCCAGCCATTGGTGCGCGCATTCTCGCTCCGGATGACACCCGGGCCATCCGCGATGGTGATGTCCGCCACGCGTCCCAGCGGGATTTCCGCACCAGTCGGCGTGATCACCGGCAGGGATTGCAGCGCCGCGACGGAATTCCGGTAATCGCGCGGATAGCGCAGATTGACCGGATAGCGCTCTGCGCCTTCGACGCTTTCCGTGACCGTCATGCCACCAATCGCGGTGCGCACAACATCATGGACATCCGCCACGTTGAGCCCGAAGCGTGCTGCCTCCAGTCGGTTCACGTCGATATCCACAAAGCGACCGCCGGTGACACGTTCGGCATAGACTGAGGCCGTGCCATCCAGCGTGCCGATCACTGCCTCGACCGCCTCGCCGATCCGCGCAATCTCGTCGAGATCCGGACCGGCAATCTTGATGCCGACCGGCGTCTTGATTCCCGTTGCCAGCATGTCGATCCGGCCCCGGATCGGCATGATCCAGGCGTTGGTCAGGCTCGGCACATTGACGACCGCATCCAGCTCGGCCCGGATGTCGTCGATTGTGACGCCCGGACGCCATTCCTCACGAGGTCGCAACTGGATTGTGGTTTCGATCATGGTCAGGGGCGCGGGGTCCGTCGCCGTCTCGGCGCGGCCTGCCTTTCCGTGCGCGGTCAGAACTTCCGGCACAGTCATGATCAGGCGATTGGTCTGCTGCACGATCTCGGCGATCTTGCCCGCCGAGACACCGGGATAGGCGCTTGGCATGTAGAGGATGTCGCCCTCGTCCAGGTCCGGCATGAATTCGCTGCCCATGCGCGACAGCGGCACCGCCGCGCTGGCCAGAACCAGACCCGCCACGACGAGCACGGCCCAGGGTCGGCGGATCACGATGGTGATGAAGGGTCGATAGCCGGCAATCAGAACACGGTTGATCGGATTTTTATGCTCCGGGGTAATCTTGCCCCGCACGAGATAACCCATCAGGACCGGAACCAGTGTGATCGCCAGACCCGCCGCGCCAGCCATCGCATAGGTTTTCGTGAAAGCCAGCGGATGGAAAAGCCGGCCCTCCTGGGCCTCGAGTGCAAAGATCGGCACGAAGCTGAAGGTCACGATCAGGAGCGAGAAGAACAGCGCAGGTCCCACCTCGGTGGAGGCCTTGGCGACGATGCGCCATCGGTTTTCACGCGTGATGGTTTCCCGCTCGGCATGCTTGTGCATGTTCTCGATCATGACGATCGCAGCATCGACCATCGCGCCGATCGCAATTGCAATGCCACCGAGCGACATGATGTTGGCGTTGATGCCCTGTGCATTCATCACGATGATCGCGGCGAGAATGCCGAGCGGAAGGCTCAGCACGATCACGAGCGACGATCTGAAGTGGAAGAGGAAGAGCGCGCAGATCAGGGCGACGACCAGGAATTCCTCGACCAGCTTCTCTTGCAGCGAGGACACGGCCCGTTCGATGAGACTGGCCCGGTTATAGGTCGTGACGATTTCCACGCCGTCCGGCAAAGATGCACGCAATTCATCCAGCCGCTGCTCAACGCGCTGGATCGTCGCCCGGGCATTCTCGCCATAACGCATGACAACGACACCGCCGACGGCTTCACCCTCGCCATTGAGTTCGCCGATGCCACGCCGGAGCTCCGGCCCGACCGTAATGTCAGCAACATCGGACAACAGGATTGGCGTGCCCGTCTCGGTCACGGAAAGCGGGATCGCTTCGAGATCCTCGACGCCCTGGATATAACCGGACGCTCGGACCATGTACTCGGCCTCAGCCATTTCGATCACGCGGCCGCCGCTTTCCTGATTGCCGCGTTGAATGGCCATACGGACATGTGAGAGCGGAATTCCGAGCGCGCGAAGCCGGTCCGGATCGGCAACGACCTGGTATTGCCGGACCATGCCGCCAATGGTCGCGACCTCGGCGACACCCTCAATGGTCTGAAGCTCGTATTTCAGGAACCAGTCCTGCAGCGACCGGAGCTGAGCCAGGTCATTCTGCCCGGTCCGGTCCACGAGGGCGTATTGATAGATCCATCCGACACCCGTTGCATCCGGCCCCAGCGCTGGTGTTGCGCCCTCGGGAAGATTCGGCGCGACTTGCGACAGGTATTCCAGCACCCGGGAGCGGGCCCAGTAGAGATCCGTTCCATCCTCGAAGATGATGTAGACATAGCTGTCATTGAAGAAGGAATAGCCGCGCACGGTCACCGCGCCGGGCACTGCCAGCATGGCGGTCGTGAGCGGATAGGTGACCTGGTCTTCAACGACCTGCGGCGCCTGACCCGGATAGGTCGTCTTGATAATTACCTGCACGTCTGACAGGTCCGGAATGGCATCCATGGGCGTGCGTGACAGTGAATACAGGCCACCGGCCGCCAACAACCCAGCCAGGATGAGGACGATCAGGCGGTTGCCGATCGACCAGCGGATAATGGAGCTGATCATTCGTGCGCTCCGCCGTGTTCATCGGCGACCAGTGCCACGCCTGTCAGCATCCACTGGCCGGGATTGGCCTCCTCGATGGAGAAGGTCACATCGTCGCCGACGGCCAGGGCATCGAGAGACACGCCCTCGGCCAGCTCGTAGACCATGCTCATCGCCGGCATATCGACGGCCTCGATGCGCTCGTGGTCGATCTCGACCATGTTGAACTCCGCCATGAGGGTGACCACCCGGCCACGCCCCTCGATCAACGGTTCAGCCGACTGCCCCGGAGGCGAGATCGTCGCGATCCGCCATTGGCCGTCCTCATTCTGGCGCAGGGAGAAATCGACCACGTCTCCGACCGCCAGCCCATCGAGCGAAACCGTATCGTCAATGAGGAAGAACGACATGCTCATCACCGGCCAATCGAGGGCTGGAATGGGATCGTGAGTCAGATCGATCATGCCGTGTGACGCCATGATCGCATCGACCACACCGGTCCCGAACACGACCTCCGGCGGAGGCGCCTCTTCCTCAGCGGGCGACATCCGAAGCGTCGCACCTTGCAGGCTTGCCTCGGAATCGATCAGGAACTGGCTCGACACCACAACACGCTCGCCCGCCGCCAGGCCAGACAGGATCTCGACCTGACCCCGCGCTTCAGGGCCCGTTGTGACACGGGCGGGTTGGTAGCGTCCCTCGCCCAGGGCGAGGATGACGCGTTCGGATTGACCGGTCCTGATAACCGCCTCGGTCGGCACGGACAAAACATTCTCGCGAGGCGCGACCTCAATCCGCACATTTACGTAGGCCTCGGGACGCAGGGCGCCGTCCGCATTGTCAAAGCGCATACGAACCGGGATTGAGCGGCTGGTCGGGTCAACCGTCGGATAGACGTATTCCACCCGGCCATGCCACATGCGCCCGGGCTGGGCCGGGGAGAGCATGTGAACCGCCTGATCGGCCTCGATCACACCCGCATCATCCTCGAACAGGTCCGCGATGACCCAGACCTCTCGAAGGTCCGCGATGGTCATCACCACCATGCTGGGGTGCGCGTGCGCGCCCTCGCGTACATTCATCTCGAGGACAACGCCCGGCCGCGGCGCGTAGACATCGATCAATCGCTGGGTCTGGCCACGGCGTGCGATCGCATCGATCTGGGCATTGCCAACACCGAGAGCCCGCAAGCGAGACCGGGCCGCGGAGATCAATCCTGATCGACCGACGCGCGTCGCCTGGAGGAATTCGGTCTGAGCCGTCACGATTTCCGGTGAGTACATGCGAAACAGGAGATCGCCCGCCTCAACCACATCGCCAACCGCAGCGACGCGGAGATCCTCGATCCAGCCCTGTGCCCGCACATCCACCACAGAGGTGAGATCGTCGACGGGACGGACATAGCCGACCGTGTTGAGGTCCTCCGCGAAGCGACTGCGTTCCGCGACAGCCGTGCGCACGCCGATATTGTTTTCAACCGACGGGGAAATCGTCACGCTGGACGTGTCGACAGGCTCATCGCCGGCATAGACGGGAACGAGATCCATGCCCATCGGGGACTTGCCCGGCTCATCCCGCCGGAAATTGGGGTCCATCGGTGCGACCCAGTAGAGGATTTCAGGTTCGCCGGAGCCGGATGTGGCCTCGCCACCGCCCATCAGGCGTCCTCCGAAAACTCCGATGAGAATGCCAACGGTCAGGACGACCGCCCCCAGGATCAGCGTGCGCGGGTTCATTGGACATCTCCCGTCAGAAAGAGAATTCGGCTCTGGGCCTGGAGGGCATCCACACGCGTGCGGATCAGGGTGAGTTCGATATCGAGCAAGGCCAGCTCGGACCGTACAAGCTCAGCGAAGTCGGCCTGTTCATTCTCATAAGCGGCCAGCACGGCCTCGGCGGTTTCCCGCGCCCGGTCGAGAACGTCGGTCTCGTAGGCCTGCGCCGTTTCGTTCAGGCGCTGGAAGCGGATCCAGTCTTCATCGAGCTGGCGCCGCAGGTCCAGCAACAGGGCTTGCCGCTCAAGTTCTTCTGCGGATCGGGCGTCGCGAGCCCCGGCAACGCCTTCATCCTGTCTGCGTCGACTGAAGAGCGGCATCTGAACCGTTACGCCGAGACTGGCGACATCAGAGCGGCTGTCCCGCAGGCCATACCCCGCATCAACGCTCCAACGCGGCCGGTACTCCTCAAGCGCAAGATCGATGTCCCGCTGGCTGGCCGCGATCCGCGCATTGCGGGTGCTGACTGCCGGGTGTTGCGCAAGCGAGTCCACGGCAAGTGAGGCCTCAGGCAAAAGCGGAAGGCGTGGAAGGTTCAGCAAGATCGCGCGCTCGGCATGCTCGATCCCGACATATCGTCCCAGTTGCGCCCGCGCCGTACCAACCTGCCGGTCGATCTCGATCAGGCGCGCATCGAGCAGGGCCGTCTCCAGGTCGACCCGGATCACATCATGCGAGTTCCCGCCCCCGCTCGCGAAGAGCGCCGTCGCGACCTCGCTCAGCTGGCGGATTTCCTCGCGCCGGGCCCGCGTCAGCTCAGCCGCCCGCTCCCAGTAGAACGCTTCCAGCCAGGACACGCGCACCGCTCGCGTGATCATGCGCTGTTCAAGCGCGCCCATCGCCCGCGCGCCGTCGGCCCGGGCGTATTGCCGGGCTCGTTGAAGATCCCGGCTTGATTCTCGGGGGATCGATTGCCGCACGCCGATCTGGGTCTGCGTCATGGCCTCGCGATTATGGTCGAGATCGCTCAGGGGCAGGTTGGCGACACCCACACGCAGCATCGGGTCGGGCAAGGCTGTCGCGGCCTCACCGGCATGTTCGAATGCTCCGGCACGCGCTTCCCAGCTGGCGATCGCCGGGTCGTCGGTTTGACCGGCGATGAGGACGGCCTCCGCCAGGCTGAGCGGATGTTGAGTGTCGGTTTCTGCCAATCCGGTCGATGCCAAATGCAGAATGGCCGCCGTCGCGGCAAATGCGGTGAAAGACATGGAGCTCTCCGATACGGGCTGAACGAGCGAATGCGAACCAATCCACTTGGTTCGAAATCGTCAAGCGCGCGGAGGGTGTTCCAGTCCTGGGGGAGCGATCTCGACCGGCTGATCAGCGACCCAGCCGTGACGCATCGCAGCGGAATGACTGATCGGGACAACTGCCCCGTCGAGTAGAAGAGGGGCAGCCGCGGCAGCCAGACCGCAAGGTCCGTCGGCGCACCCAGTCATGTCATCGCAATCCATCTCGGCGATCTTGGTCGCCGGGTCGGAGGCGCCGTGATCCATTGAGCTTTCCGGACAACAATCGTGCCGCGCCATCATCTCGGCGTCAGGACCGTCCGCCTCTGCCTGGCTCATGTCCATATGGGCGGACGCTGGCAGGTCCACAGCCTGTGCCGGAGCATAGCCCGCCAGCCCGAGCGCCAGCGCGCCGAGCAGAGCGAGAATTATGCCGAACCGATGCAGCAGCATCTGCGAGAGTCTCCCGGAAATCCTGATCCTTCAGTGCACTATACGCTGCAAATCTGAATTTCCCTCTACCGAAATTGCCGCAGTTGGTGAGAGGCCTGCTTCAGGGTGGTGTCAGACAAAAACGGATCGGTCTCAAAAGACCGGGTTTGAGCCTAACTCAGGCCGCGAGTTGACGCCATTCGGCCAGGGCGGCGGATCGGTTCTCCTTGAATTCTTCGCGGCGGTAGAAATGGCGTTCGAGATTGAAGTGATTGTGGATGGACGATTGGAAAGCGGCAAATTTCTGAAGACTTCGCATCGACCTGAACCGCGACATGACTTTCTCTCGCCGCCGTAGCGGTTGATGCGAGTTTTCAGCCCGATTGTTGAGCCATCTCCCCGTCTCCTGGCAGTCCTTATTTCCGATTTCGCGCATCGCGGCTTTGTAGGAAGGGAGCTTGTCGGTGACGATCGCCTCGGGACGGCCATACCGCTTCATCGCTTTGCGCAAAAACTTCAACGCTGCCTTGCGATCACGGCGTTTCGTGACGTACGCCTCAAGCACCTCGCCCTCGTGATCGACCGCGCGCCAAAGATAGTGAAGCTCCCCGTTGATACGGACGAAAACCTCATCCAAATGCCAGGCCCAGTTCGAGTAGAAGCGGTTTTCGACCCGCCGTTTGCGGATCGATTTAGCGAAGAGTGGACCGAACCGGTTCCACCAAAAGCGTACCGTCTCATGCGTTATGTCGATGCCGCGCTCGTGGAGCAGATCCTCGACGTTGCGAAGAGAGAGCGGGAACCGGACATACATCATCACCGCAAGGCGGATGATCTCTGGCGAAGTTTTGAAATACTTGAACGGGTTACGCATCATACGAGGCTATGAAACCGACGCCCCACGCTCAAGCCCAAGTTCCTCTGACACTGCTCGGAATATTCTTCGGCAACAATAAGGAAGCGTTGGCGTTAAAACAGCGTCAAATGGAGACGATTGCCTTCACGATCCAAAAGCGAGCGTGGCGAAAAGCCCAATTATGTCCTTTCGGGAAGTTCCCGGTTGAAATAATTAAAATATGTGAACACTATGCATCATTGTGTTTTTATTTCCTACCCCAAATAAAAATAAATTGAGTTATCAGGTACACTTTGTCGCGTAACGTTATTTTGTTGCATTTGAAGTCTTGTGTGAGAAAAAGAACTTCTTGTTGCGGATTATCTGAGTTAGCATTCACGCATGAATGATGTCGTGAAGCTGGTTATGGTTGTGGTCATGCTCCTTGCCCTCGGGGGTGAAGGGCTTGCTGCGGCTGCGCCTGATCATGATCATCATATTGATGTCGAGTTCGCCGATGAAAACCGCGAGGCGCCTGAATCCGATCACGGCAAACACGCTGTCCACGGATGCGGTGTGTGTCACCACATGGTGGACGGGCGAGCGCATCTATCTAGCGTCGCATTGATCTCATCACATCATCAGTACGAACGAACGAGCGACCGCGTCTCGTCACGTGCGCTAGAGCCTCCGTTCCAGCCCCCGATTGAAGTTTCAGCCTGACCTTAAGTTCAACTGAAACAAACAACCGGAATCCAATTTAATGAACTCAATATTTGTAACCTGGCCAAATCGGCTGGGTCAGAGCGCCATGGCTGTAGCAATGCTCGTCACGGTCTCTCTCGAACCTGTTGAAGCGCAAAATCACGCCCCACAGCAGATCGGTTTGTCCGAGGTGCTAAGCCGCGCCTTAGACAACAACCCAATAACGGAGGCGGCAGATCAGGAGATCCAAGCCGTTGAAGCAGAGGCGCTTCAAGCCGGCCTTTGGGATAACCCAACATTCTCCGCAGAGATCGAAGATTTTGGTGGTGACCGTGAAGGCCTTGGCGATGCCGATACGACATTGTCAATCAACCAGACGGTTCCGCTCGGAGGAGACCGGGGGCGTGCACGAGATGCAGCTAGCGCTTGGGCACGCGCTGCTCGCGCAGACCGTGATGCGCAGCGCGCAAGGCTTCTAGCCGACACCGCGCAAACTTACGCTGCAGCGTACGCAGCATCGGAGACACTCGCCGTACGGTTAGAGCTTCTCGATATTGCAAATAGCTCAGCAGAAGCCATTCACTCGCGGGTTGAAGCTGGCCGCGCATCTCCCATCGAGAGAAATCGTGCGAACGTGCTTGTGGGACGAGCGACAATTGCCGCAAACCAAGCAGCCAGCACCCAGTCGGAAAACCATAGTCGGCTTGCTGCGATTTGGTCGGGTAGTCCCCTTCACGCTGATCTGGTTTCGCCTCTCGGTGCATTTGATCTAGCTGACATCCAGAATGCAGATCTAAACGCGTGGCTTTTGGACAATCCCGAACTCTTGAAGCTGAGAGCGATCACACGAGCACGCTCCCAAGAAATTCGTCGTGAGCGTGCAGCCGCCGTTCCTGATTTGACCGTTGGGGCTGGTGTGCGCCGGTTCGGTGGAACCGACGAGACAGCTTTTGTCGCGACCGTTGAGGTGCCAATCCCAGTCATCAATCGCAATCAAGGTGGTGTCGCTGCGGCCGCGTCGCGCGAGAACGCGGCTCGTCTTGACGAAGAGTCGACCAGGCGCGCGTTGATAGCCCAATTCGCATCCGCAATGGGGCGGTTTGAACGCGCTCAATCAACCTATGCGCAGCTCAATGAGAATATTCTTCCGGCTTCGGAAAACGCCCTATCGGCAGCTCAAGAAGCTTATCGCGAGGGCGCACTAGATGTTCTCAACTTTTTGGATATTCAGCGCTCCTATTTCGATGTGCGTGTGGATCTAATTTCCGCACAGTCGGAGCTGGCAAGCGCTGTCATAGAACTCGATGCGCTAGCAGGTGCGCCGCAGCTAAATCGATTGGTCAACACAAACTCAGAGGAGGAAAACAATGACTAATTTTAAGATCAAACTCCTGCTGATTACGGCCAGTGCCTTGGCAGTGGCCGCATGCTCGCAGGAATCTCAAGACCACCAAGAAGAGCATGGTGACACAGTCGCGCAAGCCCATAGCGATAGCGCTTCCGACGGTCATGATGGCGACCATGGTGATGACGACCATGGCGATGATGATCACGCCGACGGCGACGGACATGATGAAGACGAGCATGACGACGACGAGCACGGTGATGAACGCGGTGAGGGCGTTGAAGTCCATCTAAGCCAAGACCAAATTGACGAGCTTGGCATTGTCATTTCTCCAGTCGCTCGCGGCGCGGTTGACGGCGTGATTGAGCTGCCCGCAGAAGTTGGTTTCGACCAAAATCAATTGGCACACGTTTCACCGCGCGTTTCTGGCGTTGTGCGGAGCGTGAGTGTTGCGGAAGGCAACCGGGTTGAGGTCGGCGATGTTCTTGCTGTGCTAAATAGTCGGCCATTGGCCGACGCTAAGGCGACGTACCTCTCG
>Ga0316207_10004440_pt1 | contig 12188 bp, 4 predicted proteins | sample 6weekpyrite_MG_FD_204943 | JGI IMG/M metagenome (GOLD analysis project Ga0316207, IMG submission 204943) | Microbial mat bacterial communities from mineral coupon in-situ incubated in ocean water Damariscotta River, Maine, United States -... | ecosystem: Environmental > Aquatic > Marine >... | reverse complement strand
GGAATCATTTGCACCGGTATCTGAAGTGCTGCCATTACACCTAATACGCTAATCATCAGTACAACTACTGTCATTAGGGTGCCGCGTTTTATGATGGCGTCAAACATGTTCTATATTACTCTTGGTGAATTCGCACGGTTTGGTCCTGTTTTAATGATTCGTTACCTTGAACCACCACGGTATCACCGGCCTTTAAGCCTTCAGTTACCGCAACCTTGCCATTAAAACTATGGCCCAGTTTAACGCGCTGTTCGGCGACAGTGGCTTTGTTGCCGTTACTTTTTACTCGCCAAACAGTGACTCGGCCATCGGCATAACGCATGATGGCATCTCGGGCCACGACCACGCCATCCTTGCCAGTATCGAGGCGAATCAATCCCTGGGCTGACATGCCGGGAGACATTTTGACATTACCGGTATTTAATTTTGCCCGAACCAGAAATGTGCGCGTTCCCGGGTCACTAATGGGAACCAGTGCTTCAATTTTTCCCTGCAGTGTTTTACCTGCTAAGGCATCAAGGGTAATGGTAATTGGATTATTAATTTTTATTTGATTGTAAAGTTCTTGCGGCACTTGAAAATCAATACGCAGATTATGCATCGCGATTAATGTTAAAACCGGTTTACCGGTATCTATCCATTCACCGATTTCAGTTTGTTTTTTACTAATAACACCCGTAAAAGGTGCTTTAATGATGTAACGATTTACCAAGGCCTGTTGTTTCTGTTCCTCGGCCAGTAGCTTTTTTAAGGCAGCTTCGGCAATTTTTACATCCGCCCGACGTTGATCGAGATCTTCTTGTGAAATACCTACTTGTTTTCCCAGCTGCTTACCACTTTTAAAACGCCGTTTCGCATCGTCGAGGATTTCACGTGCCTGTAATGTTGCTGCTTGAGCAGCCTTTAACGTTAAGTTTTCGATCTCACGATCAAGTTGAAGTAATACGTCTCCTTTTTTAACCAGATCACCAATATCTACATTAATCGACTTAACTAATCCGTTGACTTCCGATGATAAACGCGAAATTTTCGGGGAAGTCACTGTGCCGGTTAGGGGGACTTGTTTTATCACTGATTTCGTTTGTGCTTTAGCAACAACAACCAGCGGTGTTTTAGCGGAGGAAGCAGCAAAACTGGTGTTGAAGAGCAAAGCAGGCAAAGACAATAATAGTGGTACAAACAATCTGTGAATTGCGCCAAACATGGTGTACCTTTTATTTTCCGGAGAAAAGCTCAATAACATGGTTCCTGCCTTTGAATCACATTGACGTTGTTCGATACTTTTTTAGATTCTTAATTTTAACGCATATCCGAGGGATTGGCTCGTCGTTTATCTGAGTAATTAATATACAAAAGATGCGCTTAGAAAATGTGCAAGCAACAAGTTTAATAAATAGAGACAAACTACAGATTTTCTTTCCACGAGCATCCGCTTTCTAGAAATTTCTATGTCGGATATGTATCGATATTGAATTCAATGAGCGGTGTTTCTAACAGCAACTACGCACGATTAGTTGACATACGATTTCGGCGTGCAAAATTCATTTAGCTGTAAAACTTAAACCAATTTATTAGATTTGTGATTGGCAAGTCTACGTTCAAAAGCAGCCGTTTAGGTTTTTAACCAAAATGTGGTTAATGAACGGATGGGATTTTTATATTCTATAAAGAATGCCTTATTTCTATTTTAGGGATCTTGGTTCTCAACATAGAAGTAATTTTAAAATGAGCAGAAAGCACATCATGTCGTACTAAATTAACCTGTCTATAGCTGTACTCGATTGACACATTTAAGTGAGTTTGATAGCCTACTATGTATACGAATAATAAATTAGAATGAGTCAAAGAAATATTCATCTAGTACGCAAAAAACAATAAAAATCACCAACCCATTTATATCTCATCCAACAAACTTTAGTGTTTGTAGACTAGTGTATGTATTCAAAAAATAATTTTTAGTTGTATTAGTGAATTTAGAAAATAAAATTAACCCGGAGCTTTTAGTATGAGTTTTAACGAACATAAAAATAAGAAAAAAAATAGTTTCGTATTATCGCTGTTGTTATTATTTTTTTTAATAAATTCTGATATTCGCGCTGAATACACATATTGGTGGGCAGGTAATGTTTATAATTCATATTCTGAGGCTGTAGATGCTGCATCTGTATATGGTTATTTAGAAACACCCACCTTATATGACCAATATGAATATTACGGAAATGGATATGAATTTAAAGTGTATCAATTGTGGGGAATAAAATGGTATGGGTTTTATAATAGCTCAGGCTTTAATGGATGGCCAAAAAATACATCTTCTGCTTATAAGTCGGATTCAACTGCTGGCGTAATAGCTAATGTTCTTGCCGCAGCTCAGAGTGTTTGCGAAGCTAATCTTTCTATGAATGGGTTAATCGTAAATATGACACAAATAGGTCCCTATTCACGTGAAACAAATATTGCGCCAATAGACGTTTTATTTGCGCCCCGCGCATCTGACGAACCATGTGCTCCAACGCAGAATGATTATCACACAAATGATCAAATAAGGGCTTATAGAGATGATATTCGGATAACCGCAATGCGAGTATCCGAATATTATATTGCCTCAAATGAAGATCATACTCATGCCGCTTGTGAAGGAGATCCATGTGATCCTGCTACAGGCAAGAATTTCCAAACAGAGCAGGATATCAATTTGGCTTCTTTAGGAGTTAACTTTTCACGCCATTATCAATCATTAAGATTAGGTGAAAATAATAGCGACATTGGTATTAATTGGCAGCATTCATTTTCAAAGAAAATGAATACGAATTTGGATGGTGCATATTTACCGTCTCAAACGGCAGTTAAATCCACAATATACAGCACGCCTACTGATGCATGTTTAAGTGGTTGGACCGAAATAAAGGACACAGCTTATAGAGGCACATTAATAGATGCTACAGCAAATTATGTTAATGGGGCTTGTAATATAGAAAAAGAAGGAGTCGTTAAAGCAACGGTTGTTTTGCACTCTATGGATAATTCAACGCCGTCGCCGAATGACCCATTCCCAGCTCAAAGAAGATCTTTTACTAGACCGGATGGAAATATTTTTACTTTTACATTACAAAACGATGTTTGGATTAGTCTTAACGGTAACAATATTTCATTGGAGCAAGTTGGTGATGAATGGTTATTGATAGATGAAAATAATACGCAAGAAATTTATAGCGAAGCTGGAAATTTACTTCGTATTGTAAAGCTTAATGGTCACACGACGAATTTATCATATGATGCCTCAGATAATTTAGTGCTGGTGACAGGGCCCTTTGGCCAAACAATTGAATTTACCTACGATACTCAAAATAGAATTGCCACAGTAACAGGGCCTAATGGACTAATTAGCTATACATATGACACGAATAATAATCTTACGCAGGTAGATTACCCTGATGGTAATACAAAAATATATGCCTATCAAGATGTCAATTACCCTAATCATTTAACAGAACTCACTAACGAAAACGGTGATATCTATGCTACCTGGGATTATGATGCGCAAGGTCGTGCTATAGCCAATGAATTAACAGGAGGTGTCGAGCGTGTAGAGTTCAATTACAACCCGGATGGCACGACAACAGTGACTAACTCAAGAGGGGCTGTAAGAACCTATGAATTTGATACATTCAATGCTGGCATCCGAGTCACTAATATTACTGGTGACCCATGTACGACTTGCCCAAATGGCGATTTAATTTCACGGTCTTACGATGATAATGGGTATTTAAATCGTACGGTAGATTGGGGTGGCAAAATTACATCAATGATAAATGACGCTAGTGGTCGAATTGTTTCTCGAACTGAAGCTGAGGGAACGTCAGAAGAACGTTTGGTGGAATATACTTATGATGACCGTTTTGTTAATAAAACTTCATCAATTTCCGAACCATCTGTAGTTTCTGGAAAAGATAAAGTGACCACTTATACTTATGATGAATTGGGTAATTTAATTTCGACAAATGTAGCGGGTTTCGCTCCAAATGGTTCAGGTGGTGATGTAGCTATTGAAAAAACAACATTGATTAAATATGAAGGGCCTCTTAATCAGATTAGTGAAATAGATGGACCAAGACCAAATTCAATCGTTAATGATCTCACGCAATTTACTTATTACCCCGATGATATTCTAGAAGGAGATAACCGGGCCCAGTTAAGTAAAGTCACCGGGCCAAACAATATTATATTACGTGATGACCTTCAATATAGCCCGTCTGGAAAAGTTATTTCAGAAAGTCGACCAAATGGTGTAGTGCTGGATTATATTTATTATGCTGGGAATGATCGATTAGAAAGTATGACTGAAACATCAGGTGGCGTTTCTCGCACTACACGTTGGACATATATTGCTACTGGAGAAGTTGCGTCAGTTACACAAGCTTTTGGAACATCATTGGCGAACACGATATCATTTGAATATGATGCTGCAAAACGCTTAACAGGTGTTGTAGATAATTTTGGGAATAAAATTGTTTATACTTTAGATACTGAAGGAAATAAAATCCAGGAAGAGATTAAAGATATAAATAATACGCTTTATCGTACGTTGCAACGTACCTTCGATATATATAATCGTTTAGATCAACAAACAACAGTTGACGATATAGTAGATAATGATTTTTCTGTCAATGGCACTTTAACCAATCAGGTTAACGCAAAAGGTGTTCAAGCCAGTTACGAATACGATGCGTTACAACGCCTCACATCGGTCACACAAGACGTCAGCGGCACAGATCTCAATACGCAAGACACCTTAACGCAGTACGGTTATGACGCATCCAATAACTTAACCTCTGTTACCACACCGAATAATGCACAAACCACGTATGTTTATGATGACCTGGGCAATTTACTGGAAGAAAACAGCGCGGATCGTGGAACAATTACATACACCTACGACGAAGCGGGCAATCGCCTCACCGCAACTGATGCACGCGGTATTACCGCAACATACACTTATGATGCCCTGAATCGAGTCACGTCAATTGATTATCCGGGTACTGAAGAAGATGTCACTTACGTCTATGACAGCACTGCGACTTGTTTGAACGGGATTGGCAAACTTTGTCAAATCACCGACCAAAGTGGTACAACCGATTACAGCTATGACGTGTTCGGGCGTACTGTGTTACAAGAAAAACTCGAATTGGGCGTAACCTATACCACGCGATACAGCTTCAACATACTTGATCAAATGACCAGCATGACCTTGCCGAGCGGTCGTGTGATTGACTACGGCTATGATGCGAAAGGTCGTTTAACACATGTTGATGCCACACTAAATGGCACTGCGCATACCATCGTGCACAATATTTTATACCGTGCTGATGACCTGCTATCTAGCCGAGAGTTTGGTAATGGTTTTGTGGAACAACGGCTTTATAATTTAAAGGGCCAGTTAACGTCATTAACAACACCACTTTTGACAGCAATTACAAATCCGCCTCCAACTACCCCTGCTTTTGAAATCCGTGTTAATGCCGGTGGGACTGAGTATACGGACAGTGTTGGTCAAATCTGGGCGGCGGATTATGGGTTTAATACTGGCTTTGTGGGCTCACCATTCAAAACCATAGCTGGTACCAGTGAACAACCGTTATTTGATAAAAACCATTACGACCTCGATCCGACACCCGAATTGACATACAGTTTTGGTGTCCCAAATGGGGATTACACCGTCCGCTTATATTTTGCCGAAACTTACGATGCGCCTTACGGTGCGGGTGTGCGGGTGTTTGATATCGACATGGAAGGTCAACGCGTGTGGACCAACCTCGATGTGTTTGGCCAAGTGGGGGCTGAAACGCAATTACTTAAAGAAAATGTGATAACCGTTTCCGATGGCCAATTGGATATTGAATTTTTACACGGCTTAGCCGGGCATCCGATGGTATCCGCAATTGAAGTGATTGGACGAGCAACAGCACCCCCACCTCCACCCCCGGTTACTGACACGCAACCACCGACGATACCCAGTGGTTTAACCGCAACAACGATTGGCGCTAGTCAAATTGCGTTGGATTGGGCGGCGTCCAGTGATCTAGGTGGAAATAGTGTCGCAGGGTACAAAATATTTCGAGATGATAACTTGATCGCAACCGTCACTGCGACGCAATACACCGATGCCGGCTTAACGGCGAATACCACGTATCATTATGCTGTCAGCGCATTTGATAGCGCCGTGCCATCAAATGAGTCATCAACCTCTAGCGTTGCAAGTGCCACAACGCTGGCGCAGACCTTAGCTGAAATCCGTGTTAATGCCGGCGGGGCTGAGTATACGGACAGTGTTGGTCAAATCTGGGCGGCGGATTATGGGTTTAATACGGGCTTTGTGGGCTCACCATTCAAAACCATAGCCGGTACCAGTGAACAACCGTTATTTGATAAAAACCATTACGACCTCGACCCGACACCCGAATTGTCATACAGTTTTGGTGTTCCAAATGGGGATTACACCGTCCGCTTATATTTTGCAGAAACATACGATGCGCCTTACGGTGCGGGTGTGCGGGTGTTTGATATCGACATGGAAGGTCAACGCGTGTGGACCAACCTCGATGTGTTTGGCCAAGTGGGGGCTGAAACGCAATTACTTAAAGAAAATGTGATAACCGTTTCCGATGGCCAATTGGATATTGAATTTTTACACGGCTTAGCCGGGCATCCGATGGTATCCGCTATTGAGATTTTGCAGATACCTCAAGTTGCATCAGTCAATACTAATTCTGAGCTAGCAGCAACATCGTTGGCGATGTCTAAACCGACTTCAATAGCAAAATTAGAAAATGTAAAAAATGTGGGCCACACCAAAACAATCGATCAAAGCCAATTGATGGTTGTATCAGCTACTGGACAACCTTATCTGACTTATCGAAAAGGCAAAGAAACTCAAGGTCAATGGATACAAACGGCGGAAGACCCCAATGCTTACGATCGACCTGATGCGATTGCTTATGTCAGTGACTATCAAATGAAACAATGGAACGACAATCAATTACTCAGTTCAGTAACGAATGCCAAACCTTGGTTGGCAAATTTGAAACTGGGTGATGCTGCAAATGAGCCCTATGAATACATCAAAGTCGCGCATGGTACGGCGGCAGGCACTGTCAGCATTGATTCAGAAGCGGTCATTTACAGTTATGATGCCAATGGGAATGTGGCTTCCATCACTGGCTTGAATGATAGCTATGCTTACAGCAATGATGCATTGGACCGATTAACGGATGATATGTCTACAAGTGGTGGCAATATCACTTACGACTATGATCGTAACGGCAATCGAACGGATAAAACGTTGGATAGTGTCAGTGGTGTTTACAGCTATGAGTTAGATTCCAATCGACTCTCTACTGATCCAGTCGGCACTATGACACATGATGCAGCAGGTAATCGCACCAGTGATAACAATGGCGCACGTACGTTTACCTATAACAATGCCGGTCGTTTATGGCAAGTGTATGAAAACAGCATATTGGTGGCGACGTACACCTATAACGCTTTAGGACAACGAACACGTAAAGTGACCGATCAGGGCACAACTTTTTATCACTATGACCTGAACGGTAAACTGATTAGTGAAACCACAGACTTTTTTGCTTCAGCGAAAGATTATGTCTACATGGGTAATACACCGGTTGCACAGATTGATATTGGCTTAACCACTGAAACAGTGAATTACTTACATACGGATCATTTGAATACACCACGGCGAGCAACGAACCAAGCGGGTAACATTGTTTGGGCTTGGGATGGTGATGCTTTTGGTCAGACCATAGCGAATGAAGATCCAATTGGTTCAGGAACTAATACAACCATTAGCTTGCGCTTTGCTGGTCAGTATTTTGATCAAGAAACGGCATTGCATTATAATTATTTTCGATATTATGATCCAAGTTCTGGTAGATATATAACTAGTGACCCTATTGGATTAGAAGGTGGAATGAATACGTTTGGATATGTTGGGGGTAACCCAAACAATTGGATAGATCCTTATGGACTATTTGGTCTTAATAGTATTAGAGACTATGCTATCAAGAAATTTTCTGATTGGATGGGTAAAAAATCAACACCAGGACCAGTTGAGCAGGCTATGATTGACACTCTAACTGATCACTTTAACCAAGAATATAATGACGACATTCGTTGTGGTATGGGCGAAGCTAATGCAAGAATAAAATTGGAACAAAAAATGAAAGAACTTGAAGGATTGGAATTCAATGCATTCCCAGATCTTTTACACCCAAAAGATACATTTGAAGAGTATGAGGAAAAAATATGGCCTGAAATTAAGAATCGTATAGATGAATTAATGCCATAATTTAAAAAAGTATGAATAATTATAGAGGCATTAGCATATTTTTTTTAATCATAGTTCTAATAGAACTTTGTTTTACTGGAATGTGTTATTTAGAAATTGTAGATCACCAGTTAACTAACAATGATTATATTGAATCAGTAATAAGTATTGTATTAGGTATCTTTGTCGCTTATGGATTGGGATTTGCAAAAATATGGGGCTTTGTACTTGCTATTATAGTAATTCCATCTATGAGTGTTTATTCATTTATTGATGCGCTAAAGACAAATGAAAATGATTTGAATTTGATTTATGGAGGAATGGTATTTGGTATTTTCGGTTTTATAGTTCTAACTATTATAAAAAATTCACCCAGTATTTATACCTCATATAATTGGGTGAAAGCAATGAATAAACAATTATTAATACTACCAAGATTAATGTTTTTTGTTGCAATTTACCTACTAGCAAGTTACTTCATGGATAATTTCATAGCGTTGTTTCTGGCAGCCATCGTTCTAATTTCAATTCAAATGAAACCAAAAACTATATAACTTAAGTTGACTGTCTATTTAATAAATAATTTCTCTAAAAAAATAAATCTACTTTCTAATAAAGGATTAACATCGAAACAAAATCCGAAAATATTTACTTATTTCAATTAAATACGCCACTTTTTATAATATTCGTAATGTCTGCTTAGTGTATATAGTTACCCTTTAGCTATACCAAATACTGGCAATTTATTTTTTAAAAAATATTGTTGCTGTAAATTTCCGAATGACTCCTTTGTCGACCCAGTTCGCGTTCATGGATAATAATTTGTGATTTTTTAAATTAGCGATACCTTATGGGGTAGCTAATCGGTAATGACGCACGATAACCAGCCTTTTATATCTTTGTATTTAATGGTAGCAATAGTTTGCTATTTGACTTTTAAAACTAATTGAAAGGCACAGTGTAAGACTTGGCTCTATTTTTTCTCCATAACGCGATAAATATCTAGTTATATATTTCAATAGCTTAACTAATTTTGTTCGATACTTTTACATGATTTGTGGCGGGATATAGTGTAGCTAAACATGAGATGATTCACTCTTACCTAATATATAGCTTGCTCAAAACCACAGTCTTAGGTTGACATTTGTACAAAAAATACCCATAATGCGCCCCGTCTCGCAAATGGAAATTTGGCGAGTTCAGCTATTTGATGGACGCAAAATAAAAATAAGTAAACAGGCCTCGTTCGTCGTCTCTTTGATTACCGATTTGCTAGTATAGCTTTCACTCTAAGAACGTCATTAGATTTTCTACTCACATTTGCGTTGCGGGATTGATTTCAATAAATGTGTTGCGGGTGGGGAATGTTAAAACTTAAAAGAATTATAAATAAAAAAGGTAAAAAATAAATGATGAGATTAAGTTTTTCAAACACGCGAAAATATTTATCTGCAATGTGTGTTGCAGCCACGTTAGCAATGTCCACGGCCACTGCAATCGCCCAAACGTCAGGCGAACTATATTTCACTCGATACTCGGGAGATCCCAATGTCGGCAAAGTACAGTTCAATTATGACGGGACTAATTTTACAGTCAGTAATATTAATTTGTTTGCCAAAACACAGGGTGCGGATGGGATTGTCGGTAATCCACAAGCACCGGGTGAATTGTTAATCGGTGCACAAGGTTACAATGCTATTAATCGTTTGAATCCGGCAACGGGTGAGATTACAGTGTATCCTGCACCAGCTCGTGCACAACACTTGGTGGTAACGGACTCGAAAACAGTTTTCGCCACTGATCTTCCAGGCGAGCTCTTGAAATTCAACGTGACGAAACAGGGCGAGTTAACAGATGCCGTGATCGTTCCTTTAACCGGCGATGACACTGAACTTACAACGCTTCTTCCAACGCCTTACGGTTATTTTTATGTTACAGATGAGCACGCCAGTGGCAATGGTTCGTTTGGCCGTGTTGACTTCAACAATGATTTAACAGCCGGCGAAACAACGCGACTAGCTAACAATCTTCATGCTGCGCATGCGGGTACTTATGATCCATATACTGACACTATTATGATTTTTGGTGGTCGTTTCATTTACCAAATGGATACAGAAGGTAACATTATAAGTGAACTCGATGTACCAATGCCGAAGGGTTCTCAATCGCCAGTTCATTTCGACCAAGGTACAGTGGATGGTAAAGGCCACATCTTTGTTGCAGATAATATTGGTTACTTGATATTCGTCGATGTAACACAAACGAAGTTGGTTGGTGATTCGGAAACCTATGTCGGCGCCCAGTATATAACAGAGTGGTTAGATGACGTGGCACCATTAATCGGTTACGGTAGCACAGACGTTGAACCTGATCGGACCGGTTGTAACAATGGTTTCGGCAACAGTGTTGACTGCGAGCCATATGGTCACATTGATAACGACACTGCTGCTCATCAAGAGCAAGATGATTATCTTACTGGTGCATGGGTCGATGATTCTACTGATGAATTCAAACCGACTAACTATTTCCCTTGGTGGGCAGTACATACTCACAACTCGTGGGGCGTGTTTGGTTCTTCGAAAAAATGTCCTAATGCCGCTGATTTAGGCCAGTATAGTTCTGGTGCTTATTTTCAGTTCCGTAATATGTTGCGCGATCGCAACACATTGAAAAGCGCTTGTATGCAAAAAGGTGCAGCAGCAAAATGGGGTAGTCAGTTCAACGTTTGGTATGGTCAGGTTCGCCTTGAAGCAGACCGTATAGATCACATTATCTATCACGCACCACATGCAAACGGTAAAGTTGGTGATGGTGCTTCCTTAGGATGGACTATCGTTGATGCGTCTAACCAAACAGTTATTGCATCAGGTCACTTTGACTACACTAATGGTAATCCGCATAAGAAAATGTTAATACCAGCAGGTATTGAAACGCCGAATGGTATCGATATATGGATGGGCTTCGTCGGTCATGTTGGTGCAGAGGTATTCCATGACACTAAACACAATAAAAACCAAACCTGGTTTGAGTGGTTAGCAGAATACAGCACAAACAAAGGTGAAGTTGTGGGTGCAACTGGTAAAAATGTTATAGGTGTCTCTGAATTTACGTTCATGCAACGCATTAAATAATACGTAATAACGTAGAGAGCGAGTTCTGTATGTTCTCAAGAACGCAAACGGGATCGTAGCCGGTGAAGTAAAAACCTGTGACAATCCCGTTTGTTTTATGCGGATATTTCCCAATTGTAAATGTAAGTTCTGTATTTTTTACTTGGTTTAAGAATTAAATATGGAGTAGCATCAAATCTAAGAAACTAATAACAGAACTCCAGGGGAACTTGACCCGTTTTTCTGGATACGTAGATTTTCACGCTAAATGTTCCTCAAATCTCATACCAGTAATGCATCTTCCTTTAGACTACTATAATGATGAGCATATATTTTGAGTGTCTACTGTGCTTTATTTTGCTGACCTTTTACAGAAATACCTTAACGACTGGATTGTCGACTTTTTTGCTATACGTGGTTGTATTCTCTACATCCGCATAGTACAGGTATCGTATTAAATAAATGCAGTGCTATGACATTCAAAAAACATGGATGAAGAGCAATGTTTTTAAATATCCAGTATTATCTTTTGTTTGATTGATACGCCATGTTTGACTTAGTCATTTCTAATGTAGTTAATCCCTGGCTAACCTAATTGATAATTAACGCGTGATATTAATTAGTTAAGGGGAGTTGTTAGGATCAGAGAACAATATATGCTGACTTTTAATAAATGTTCTCTGATCCAGTACTTCAATTTTTGATTCGCGTACGAATTCTTTTTTTGTTGTTACTTT
>Ga0316207_10004439_pt1 | contig 12189 bp, 7 predicted proteins | sample 6weekpyrite_MG_FD_204943 | JGI IMG/M metagenome (GOLD analysis project Ga0316207, IMG submission 204943) | Microbial mat bacterial communities from mineral coupon in-situ incubated in ocean water Damariscotta River, Maine, United States -... | ecosystem: Environmental > Aquatic > Marine >... | reverse complement strand
TGCCGCAGCCCCAACAGAGGCATCTCCTATATAGGAGAGATGGCTAACTTTGGCACCTTTTTGAATATCTGCGTTCTTAACCTCAACGAAGTTGCCTATTTTTGCGTTTTCGCCGATATCAGCGCCAGGCCGTAGCCGTGCAAATGGTCCCACATTGGCCCCGGCATGGATCACTGTGCCTTCAATGTGGCTGTAGGCCTTGATGGTTACACCACTTTCCACGGTAACATTAGGCCCAAAGAAAACGCCGGGCTCAATGGTTACATCTTCCGCAATCTTTGTATCAGCAGAGAAATACACTGTGGAAGGGTCGGTCATGGTAACACCGGCATCAAGGGCAGCTTTGCGCCATTTGTTTTGCTGTGCATTTTCTGCGCGAGCTAAATCTTCGCGGCTATTGATACCCATTACATCCTCCTCTGCGGCTTCCACTACAGATACTTTCATCCCATCTCGTCGCGCTAGGGCTACAAGATCAGTTAGATAATACTCGCCTGCTGCATTGTCGCTTTTTAGTTCCGAAAGCCAGCCGTGTGCATGATTTCCTGACAGTACCATCATGCCTGAATTGCATAGAGTGACTGCACGTTCGGCGTCACTCGCATCTTTAAATTCCACAATGCGTTCTAACATGCCGTCAGGGCCTTTAAGTAGTCGGCCATATTTGGCAGGGTCTTGTGGGGTGAAGCCTAGCACTACAATACCAGTTCCCTTTGCCTGCATGGAGGTAAGCATATCCACCATTGCGTGCTTTGGGATAAAGGGAGTGTCGCCAAATAATATAATCACATCACCAGAAAACCCGCCTAAAGCATCTAGCGCAATTTTTGCGGCATGGCCTGTGCCTAATTGTTCCGTTTGCATAACAAAATTAGAGCCCGGATATGCAGTTTCAATCTGTTCTTTGCCAGCACCGACAACTAAAATAGTTTTGCTGGCTTTTAGGCTTTCAACCGTTTCCATCAAGTAGGATAACATTGGCTTGCCGCCCACCTTGTGCAGCACTTTGTGCAGCGCAGACTTCATGCGTGTGCCTTTTCCAGCGGCCAGAATGATTGCTGCGAGAGGTGTGTGAGGCATGGCGGGTTGATTTCCTAGTTTGTTGACTGTGGCGAGCATAACCCGTGATCAAAGTGAACGGGAAGTGTTTTTCTTGTCAGCTTGGGGTGATTTATGGGCAGATGATCGGTATGAGGCAACCATTTTTCCGGCTGGAATAAGGTGCCAGCTAGCTTGGTTCCCTCGGCGTTCTGCACGTTGGTCCAGTCTGCGCCAATTCCATTGCATTGCCCAGTGTTTAATGTGAAGGACAAAGTCCAGAGGCAGGCCGGGCAAAAGGCTGAACGGATTATGTCTGCTATAGGCCCATAATTCTAGTCTGGAGGCCCCTTCTGCAGCCTGACCGCGGCCATGAAAGCCATTGGTATTAGCTAACACTAATGTGCCCGCTTTGGCGGTAATCCCTTTTGGCGCAGGCAAGCCCATTTCTTTGAGGGCTTCAGTGTCAGCTCTAAGAGAGCCTTTTTCCGAATATTTGTCCTGCATCTTGGCAGCATTAATTGATCGCTTATATTCCCATTTAAGCCGCTTCCTGGTTAGACGGGAGGAGCCTGTAACATAAGTGAACGGCCCTTTATCTTCTGTAACATCTTCAAGGAAAAGCCAGGCTTTCATGGTGGGATGAAATGTGTCTGAATGCATGTTTTTTTGTGGGTCAGCGTGAGAAGGCCGAAAGCCATTGTGAATGCGCTGCACATATAAAATCGAGTGGCTCCATTTACTGCCAGCGTAAGCAAGATAACGCCTTAATAGGCTGTTAGTGGCTGCGTTATATGTGCGCGGCATGTGCGCAGCGGCACCTTTATCAAGCAAAATTCGCTGAGTTGCGGTGTCTCCTTGTGTCATTTCACGCACACCACCGTTAAATCCTGTAATTTCGTTGACCAAACTTGAAACAGTGTCAGCATCAATAAAATTTTCAATCAGGACAAATCCATCCCGTCGGTAGGCGCGCCTTAAAGATTTGGGCATCAAGGGAGCGAGCAGTAACCAGCGAAACCATGCTGAGGCATGTGACAGGCTTACTCGCAGAACATGCAGCCCTAATAGGTTGAGCAAGCGAGAGCCAATAAATGGATTACCTTTAAATGACTTAGCCTGCGTGCCGAGTGCGAAAAGCCAAACTGGCCACATATATATTTTTGTAAATTTATGCATTCGTCTGTTCAAAACTGTCTCTGAATAAACCTATTGGAAAGGCTTTATATCCTTTTGCCACAAAATTTATCATTCGTAAGAATTAGTTTTTCGTGATTTGGTGGGTTTTACCCACTCAGCTCAAATTATATAGGCGTCAATTAGTATATTTGGTTTTCCATACTAGCATTTGGCATATTGGCGCGGCGGTGGTTTTAAAGGGTTTTTTAATATAGGTTTGTTTTGCTAGGCTAGCGCTGAAATTAAAATATAAATAACAGGCCTCGGTTAGGTGTTTTTGGGTCTGTTTCAAGTAACTATAGGTTTTATGCCTCTGTTGGACCGAAAGGGACTGATGTTGCATCCTGATTTATTGATTTTTCTTGGTATCACAATGATTCCTGTTTTGCTTTTAGCACGCTATCGGCGGTTGGCTAGGCTGGACAGGGGGGTGGTTCTTGTTTTGGTGGGGACTGGTGTACTTAGCTTGGCAGCACTGATCGATTATTTGGAGGAAACAGCCCTAGAAGCATACATGCTATCCATAACGGATAGGAACCAATGGAATATGCTGCTCGCTATATTTGGGTATATTCCCGGTGTCTTCTTAACAGGACTTGGGCTTTCACGCTGGTTTCATGTCGCTTTGTTATTAGAAAGCGAAATTAACAAAAGGAAACATGTTGAAGATGAGCTTCGGGAGCGCACTATTCAGTTAAAAGAGGCGTTGGTAAAGGCTGAGGAGGCAAACCGCGCTAAAACTGATTTTCTGGCTAAAATGAGCCATGAGCTTCGGACGCCACTTAATGCCATTATCGGTTTTTCTGAGGTGATGAACATGCAGCTTTTTGGTCGATTAGGTGGTTCACAGTATGAGGAATATTCTGAACTTATCAATGATAGCGGTAAGCTGTTGCTAGACATCATAAATGATATTCTGGACCTTTCAAAAGTTGAAGCCGGGAGTGTGGAGCTTGAGGAGGAGGCTTTCTTTCTAAAAGGTCTTGTAGAAGAATGTATGCCCATTGTTAAAAGCCATGCAGATCAGGCTTTGGTGGCTTTAGTCTGTGAGGCTGAGGACGATTTGGTGCTGTGGGCTGATAGGCGCATTGTGAAGCAAATGCTTTTAAATTTGCTGTCCAACGCAATTAAGTTCACCAAGGAAACGGGTACTGTAACAGTTAGGTCATATGCTAGTTCGGATGGTAGTCATACGCTGGAGGTGGAAGACTCTGGCGTTGGTATGACAGAAGATGAGCTAGAAGTTGCTATGAGACCTTTCGGGCAAGTGGAAAGCATTACTACAAGCAATCAACCAGGAACCGGGCTCGGCTTGGCCTTGGTGAATACCTTTATGGAGCTTCATCAAGGAACACTAGAAGTAATTTCCCGAAAAGGAGAAGGCACTAAGGCCTTATTGATTTTCCCTCATGCACGTGCGGTTAAACCCTCATCAACAGATAAAAGGGCCTCTAGGGCTTAAGTAATTGCGCTACAGTTTTTTCAGTGAGGCTGGCAAGCCTTTCACGTTCGTTCTGATCAGCCGAGATTAGACGGCCATAAAAACCATCATAAACCGCTGTGACACAGTCACATAGATCATTGGCACTGAGGCTGTTGGTAATTTCCTTCGAGGACTGGCCTGCGATAATCGCATCCAGTAAGCAGCTTTTCAGTGCAGACATATTGCGTTCGACCAAGGCATTAATAGTGGGGCTACGCCCTGCCTCAGCAGCCATTTCAAGCTGTAGTTGGACACTGTGTGCACTGGATTCTTCAATAATCCAGCGCGCTACTTGCACAACAGCATCAAAGGCGTTCGTCTGTGTTGCTAGGTATTCTTCAATTTCCTTAATTTCAGCTCGTTCGTCGTCGGCTATCCCTTCAATGATAGCGTCTTTGGAGGGGAAGTAATTATAAACGGCACCTGCGCTAAGCTTTGCTTCGGCGCAGATTTGCCGCATGCTGGCTTGATGCAGTCCGTGCTTAACAAAACAACGTGCGGCAGCAGAAAGTATTTCCGCTTTACGGGTTTTCTCTAGGACAACATCTTTTGTGCGGGCCATAGATTCCTCTTATTTTTCCTGCTCTGAAATTACAGCGCTTTTCTTTGGTTTTGTCGGTTTCCAGCCGGGGTGTGCAAATATATATTTTATACGCTGTGCCCCGTTTTGGGCGGAAATGCAATCTCGGATGATAGCGGCATATTCATGAAAGTTAATCACAAATGGGTTGATGCTTTTTATTGGGGTCGTGATACCAAATGCAACAGTCTCTTCCTCGGGTTGATATGTGCCAAAAATACGGTCCCAAATCATCAGGATACCACCATAGTTTTTATCCAGATATTTATCATTGGAGCCGTGATGTACCCGGTGCGCTGAGGGTGTGCTGATAATACCTTCCAGCTTGCCGAGCGTGCCAATTTTTTGGGTATGAATCCATGTTTGATACACAACGACAACAGAGATGGCTGCAAATGTTGTGATTGCATCAAAGCCAAGCAGAAGCATGGGAACTAGAAAAACCCATTCTATCAAGCCTTCAATCCATGAAAGCCTATAGCCGGTGGTGAGGTCAAATTCTGTCGAGGAATGATGCACCACATGGTACGCCCATAAGACGCGGATTTCATGCTCGGCCCGGTGCATCCAATAATAAAGAAAATCAGCTAATAAAATTGCTGCAGCCCAGTGTGTAGGAGACATTTCGAAGCTGAATAAAGCAAATGGCTGCACGAAGTAATAGGTAATGCCTAAGATAACGGCGTTTATGAATAAACCTGTGAATTCATTCCCCGCAGCCACCATAAGATTAGCGAAGGTTTCAGATGTTTTCCGACCTGTTTTTGTTATTATGTCCCAGCAGAGTTCAACCAAGGCAATGCCGATAAAGAATATGCCTATCCATTCAATTACAGTGAACCAAATTTCACGCTCACTATAGAGCTGTTCCAAAGTCATTGCCATTTCGTCCATCTTGCTATCCTCGCTGTCGTTCCTTGGGAATTCGTTCTGAGAACTGTTTTATGTAAAATTATATATAAAACGAACGTTCGATATATCAAGCAATAAATAATGATAACTAAAAAAGTAATGTAAGAGGGAGGGATGCCAATATGTTGTCTGCATTGAAAATGCGGAAAGCTATATAGGAAAGTGGTGTAGGGCACCCCCAACGTGTGAAAGGTGTTTTAAGGCATTCAAATAGTGGATGTCGGCGGAGGATAGGGCAGTGTGTGGTGGCGAAAAAAATGTGCCTATACTGTACATGATACCGGGGTATAGCCCCGGTATCCATTTGTTAAGCCCTTTTGTTAAGCTTGGCATAAGCTGTTACACAAAAGCCTGAAACGAACAGTATGCGCTATTTACTGCTTGTCGTACGCAGTGATGAAGCTGCGGATATCATTCAGAAATTTTATCCGGCTAGGCTCATGCACATACATCATGTGGCCTGCTTCATAGTAAGTGTAATGCACACGGTCTTTCACGATATCCAATTCAGCAAGTGCATTTTCTGCACCAAAGAACGGTGTTGCAAAGTCATAATAACCGCTTGTTACAAGCACATGCATATCGTTATTGCGGCGCATTGCTTTGCCGAGATATGGAATCACATTCACAAAACGGCCACCATTCGGCAATTTCTTGCCCCAAACATTCCAGTTCCATGACCAGTATTTTTCAGTGCTGGCGCTGGTGTTATAGCGGCGCGCTTTAAGGTCAACATCCATGAAGTTACGGATATGATCGTTAATGGCCACAGTGAAGGCGTTGCTGGCAGAAAAAATGAACGGATCTGCTTCAAAAAACTCACCAGCCGCTTCGGGTTCTTCACCTAGATAACGGCTATCAATACGGCCAACTACTTTGCCTTCGTCGCGCATCAGTTCCTTGAAAAAGCGGAAAACGTGCACACGCATGTTGGTCGCTCTTAAATAGCTTTTCTTTAGGCCGGTATAAGCATGGAGTTTATCAATCAGAGCGGTTTTTTCAGCTTCGGATAGCCTATTGCCAGCAATAAGGGCTTTGGCATAGTCGCCTGCAGCAAATGTACGCACCTCTGCGAGGAATTTTTCAAGGTTCTGCGGCTTGTTTGGCAGTTTGTTATGATACCAAGCTGTCGCTGCAAAGCTAGGCAAAAATGAGACATAGCTCATGATGCTGCCATCTTGGATGCGGCTGTTTTGATAATCAAGAACCGCACTGATAAGCATAATGCCATTTAGGCCAATATTGTGCTTGTTTGTAAGCTCATCAGCGAGAACAGATGCGCGCACGGTGCCATAGCTCTCGCCAGCAACAAACTTGGGGCTATTCCAGCGATTGTTATTTTCCACCCATTGGCGGATAAATTCTGCCACAGATTTGGCGTCTTCAAGAACGCCCCAGTGCTTGCGAGGGTCTTCGCTGCCTAGTGCGCGGCTAAGGCCTGTGCCAACAGGGTCAATGAAAACCAGATCCGTGACATCGAGAATGGTTTCCGGGTTATTCACAACATTATATGGTGGGGCACCGTCATCTGCTGGGTCGGATGGTATGATCACTCTTTTAGGGCCGAAAACGCCCATGTGAAGCCACATAGATGCCGACCCCGGGCCACCGTTAAATACAAATGTAACAGGGCGGGTGCGAGGGTCTGAGACACTCTTTTTAAGATACTGGTAGCTAAAGAAAGTGGCAGTGGGCTTGCCATCTTTCGAGTAGATAAAAGTGTCACCAGCGATGGTTTCATAATCAATTTTTTCACCACCAAAACGGCCAGATTTTTCAGTTTTGAAAACTGCGGGTTTTTCGATTTCCGGATTGTCAAAATTCTTATCTTTGTCATCAGCAATGGCGTAAGTGCCAGCCGACATGCAAAGCAACATGGCTGCAACTATTTTACGCATGTATTATCCCTTCAATTTTTAGTTATTTTTTGCCACTCTGAAGGACGCGGGCAAGTAAGTAAAGGCGCTTTGATGAGCTTATCGACTGCCCACAAGTGCCCTTCTTTCGCTGGTAACTAACGTGCCTAGGAAATTCATTACACTTTGCATGTGTGCGTGGGAGCGGAGGTCCTCGTGCACCGTTAGCCAAAGCTCGCGCATGACAGAAATTTCACGGGGTAAGACTGTTGTTAAGGCTTTCATGCGGTCAGCGACAAAACAGGGCAACAGGGCAATGCCTAGGCCGGTTTCAGCCGCGTGTGCTTGCCCAGTTACGCTTGTCGTGCGGAAAATTACATTTGGGTCACTGATCGCTTTATCTAGCATTTGCAGTTCGGGGATAGGCAGTAAATCATCCACATACCAAATGAAATGATGATTTTTCAGGTCGCCTAACTGCACTATTGGCGGATGCTTTTGTAGGTAGGCTGGGGCTGCATATAGTCGGAGCCGGTAATCGCCCAATTTTTCACTAATTACGCGGCCATGTGCTGGTTTTGCAAGAGTGATTGCAGCGTCGGCTTCCCGTTTTGAAAGTGACATTTGCCGGGTTTCGGCTACCAATTCCAAGTTAATGCCGGGATGTCGGTTGTGAAAGCTGGTGCAATGGCGCGCTAAAAACTGGCTACCAAATGCTTCTGGTGTGGCGAGACGGACAGTACCAACAGGCCCGGCTGAAGCAGGGGTTACTTCATCCATAAGTGCTTGTGAGTTAGCCTCCATTTTCTCAGCATAAACCAAAAGACGTCTGCCTTCCTCCGATAGCATATAGCCACGGCCCTCACGGCTAAAAAGAGAAATGCCTAGTTTGCCCTCAAGGGCTGTGATGCGACGGGCAACTGTGGTGTGGTCAACACCTAAGCGCATTGCTGCAGCGGAAAGTTTCCCGCGCCGGGCGAGTTCTAAAAAATAGCGAAGGTCATTCCAGTCAAACACAGTGTATAGTTCACTTTTTTATTGTGCAAAAATGCAGACTTTATGCTGCGAAACTTCTCAGTGACATGCAATATTGCACATTGTAGGCTCTGCTGCAATATGGGTGGAGAAGGCGATTCAGCCTTAGCTTAAGGCATATTAGGAATCGCACTTTCAATTTTTGGAGACTACGCAATGTATGAGCGTCATCATTATATTTCAGGCGAAACTGTAGAAGGTACTTCTGGTCGGTTTGGCCCTATTTTTAATCCATCAACGGGTGAAGAGCAGGGTAAGGTTGCCTTGGCTTCTAAAGCAGAGGTTGAAGCTGCGATCGCTGCTGCAGATGCTGCTTTTCCTGCATGGGCTGCCACATCGGTTGTGAAGCGCGCGCGTGTTGTTCAGAATTTGGTGCATGTATTGTATCGCCGTAAGGATGAGCTGGCAGAAGCATTAGCGTCAGAGCATGGTAAGGTGTTTTCTGATGCACAAGGTGATGTGCAGCGCGGTCTTGAAGTTGCTGAGTTTGCTCAGGGTATCCCGCATCTGATTAAAGGCGAGTTCAACGACAATGTATCAACTGGCATTGATATGTATTCAATGCGTAAGCCTTTGGGTGTGGTTGTTGGTATTACACCGTTCAACTTCCCGGCGATGATCCCGCTGTGGATGAGCTGTATCGCGATTGCTTGCGGTAATACATATGTGTTGAAGCCATCAGAAAAAGACCCAACAGTACCAATGTTGATTGCTGATTGCTGGAAAGAAGCTGGCTTGCCTGACGGTGTGTTTAACGTGGTGAACGGTGATAAAGAAGCGGTTGATACCGTGTGTACAGACCCGCGCGTAAAAGCAATTTCCTTCGTGGGCTCAACGCCTATCGCGCAGTATGTGTATGCAACGGCTACAGCGCACGGTAAGCGGTGCCAGGCAATGGGCGGCGCTAAAAACCATATGATCATTATGCCTGATGCTGACCTAGACCAAGTGGCCGATGCCCTTATTGGTGCCGCTTACGGTTCAGCGGGCGAGCGCTGCATGGCGATTTCGGTTGCTGTTTGTGTTGGTGATGAAGTGGCTGATAAGCTTGTAGCTATGTTGAAGCCACGTGTTGAAGCTTTGAAGATTGGCCATTCTATGGATGCGGAAGCCGAAATGGGGCCGTTAGTAACAGCCGACCATATGGCAAAAGTGAGTGGCTATTTGGACCTTGCAGAGCAGGAAGGCGCAACAGTTGTTGTTGATGGACGCAACTTCAAAAATGACCAGCCAGGCTTTGAAAATGGTTATTTCCTAGGTGGGTCGCTGTTCGATAATGTGACTCCAGAAATGCGCACCTATAAAGAAGAGATTTTTGGCCCAACGCTCCAAATTATGCGTACCAAAAACTTTGATGAAGCGGTTGAACTACCAAGTATTCATGAATTTGGTAACGGAACCAGCATTTACACCCGCGACGGCGATGCAGCCCGTGCTTATGTGAACCGCGTTGAAGTGGGCATGGTTGGTGTGAATGTGCCAATCCCTGTGCCGCTTGCTTTCCACACATTCGGCGGCTGGAAAAACTCTGCTTTTGGTGACATCAATCAGCACGGTATGGAAGGTGTTCGTTTCTACACCAAAACCAAAACTGTCACATCGCGCTGGCCAACAGGCATTCGCTCTGGTGCGGAATTTGTAATTCCAACGCTTAACAGTTAAATTAGCGGCCCCGGTTCAAGCACTGAACCGGGGCCAACTGTTTTGGGGTGAGAAAATAAAATAATGTAAGGTTTTCAATGCCTTCGAAACTATGACAGTGAACCACCAATAGGTGGTTTCTTAATTATGCGGGGAGATGATTCTCATGAAACTAAAAAAACTACTGTTGGGCGCTGTAGCGGCAACGGCACTTGCTGCCTGTCAGCCGCAAGAAGCGACAAAAACAACAGATATGATATCAACTGACGCAACACCTGCGCTCGATATCCAATTTGAAATCCCATATGAAGAATTTACACTTGATAATGGCCTGCGGGTTATTGTGCATGAAGACAGAAAAGCGCCGATTGTATCGGTTGGCGTTTGGTATCATGTTGGCTCGAAGGATGAACCTGAGGGTAAAACCGGATTTGCCCATCTGTTTGAGCACCTAATGTTCAATGGGTCAGAGAATTACAACGATGAATATTTCAAACCAATGCAAACCGCAGGTGCGACAGCCCTGAATGGCACAACATGGTTTGACCGAACGAACTATTTTGAAAATGTTCCGACCCCAGCTCTTGATATGGCACTGTGGATGGAATCTGATCGCATGGGCCATTTGCTCGGTGCGGTTACGCAGGACAAACTCACTGAACAAATCGGTGTGGTGCAAAACGAAAAGCGCCAAGGTGATAACGCCCCTTATGGTTTGTTGGAATACCGCCAGCTTGAAGGTTTGTTCCCGGTTGGTCACCCTTACCGCCATTCAACAATTGGTTCGATGGAAGATTTATCGAATGCATCTCTTGAGGATGTACAAGAGTGGTTCAAGCAATATTACGGCGCTGCCAATACGGTGATCGTGCTTGCGGGTGATATTGATGTGGCAACCGCCAAAGAGAAGATGAATAAATTCTTCGGCGATATTGGTGCCGGCCCTGCTTTGAAGCAACATAAAGCATGGGTTCCAACACGCGTTAATAACACTATTGAAGAAATGGTGGACCCATCTGCACCGCAGGTACGCGTTAGCCGTAACTGGGCAGTAGCACCACGTAATGATATAGACGCCTCTTACCTTAACTTGGTTGATGCCTTGCTTGGCGGCGGCAAGAACTCACGCTTGTATCAGGCGCTGGTGTATAAAAGCCAGCTTGCTACAGCAGTGAATGTTTCAATGCAGCCGTTCGAACTTGCCAGCATTTTTGAAATCTCAGTTGATTTGAAAGAAGGCGCAGACGAAGCTGAAGTTCAGCGCTTGATCGACGAAGAACTTGAGAAATTCCTTGCGGAAGGTCCAACGGCTGACGAACTGAAGCGTGCGAAAACAAGCATTATTGCAGGCCGTATCCGTGGTTTGGAAGCAATCGGTGGCTTTAACGGGAAAGGCACAGCGTTAGCGCGGTCTGCCCTTTATGCTGGCGATGCGGGTTTCTATGCCAAAACTATTGATTGGATGAATCGCGCAAGTGCGGCTGATGTAACCAGTGCAGCAAACAAATGGCTTGGCCAAGGTTACTATCAAATCACCATGCGCCCTGAGGCAAAATATACAACGACGGCTTCTACAGTAGACCGGTCTACAGGCTTGCCAGATACTGGTACAATGCCTGAGCTTTCCTTCCCTGAAATTCAGGAAGCAACGCTCGCGAATGGTATGCGTGTGGTTGTGGCTAACCGCCCAACAGTGCCGGTGGTTACAATGGCTATGCAGTTTGATGCAGGTTATGCCGCAGATACGGGCCGCCCTGCGGGCACGGCAAGTTTTGCGCTTTCTATGCTGGATGAAGGCACAACTACCAAGGGTGCGCTTGAAATCTCAGCGGAGCTGGAAAGCCTTGGCGCAACGCTTGGTACAGGGTCAAATTTGGATATGAGTACAGTTCGGGTTTCTGCTTTGAAGGCAAACCTGAATGAAAGCTTGGCTCTGGCTGCTGATGTTGTACGTAACCCTGCGTTTGATGCTAAAGAGCTAGACCGCCTGCGTGGCCGCTGGATTGCTAGCATTGCACAGGAAAAGGCACAGCCTGTGCAGCTTGCACTCCGAACTTTGCCGGGCCTTTTGTATGGTAATGACCACTCATATGGCACGCCTTACACTGGCTCAGGCACTGTAGCTGCAATCGAAGGGTTAACCCGTGATGATCTGGTAAAATTCCACACTGATTGGATCCGTCCTGATAATGCAACTATCTTCATGGTGGGCGATATCACGTTGGATGAGGCCAAAACAGCGCTTGCGACGGCGTTTGGTGATTGGGCGGCACCTGCTTCACCAGTGCCAACCAAGAATATCGCTGATGTTGCATTGCCTGAAAAGGGCCGTGTGATCGTTATGGACAAGCCAGGTGCACCGCAGTCGCTAGTGCTTGCTGGCCATTTGTTCCCGTCTACGGGTGATGAGAATTATCTCACGCACGAAATGGCAAACAATATCCTTGGCGGTGAATTTACTTCAC
>Ga0316207_10004438_pt1 | contig 12190 bp, 8 predicted proteins | sample 6weekpyrite_MG_FD_204943 | JGI IMG/M metagenome (GOLD analysis project Ga0316207, IMG submission 204943) | Microbial mat bacterial communities from mineral coupon in-situ incubated in ocean water Damariscotta River, Maine, United States -... | ecosystem: Environmental > Aquatic > Marine >... | reverse complement strand
CGGGCGACCACATTTATAAAATGGATTACGGCGATATGCTGGCCAAGCATGTGGAGAGTGACGCCGATGTGACCGTGGGCTGTATTGGTGTAGAGCTGGAGAAAGCCTCGGAGTTTGGCGTCATGGGGGTTGATGATGATTTACGTATACGTGACTTTGCCGAGAAGCCCAAAAATCCAACGGCGATGCCGGGAAATCCCGATGAGGCGCTATGTTCTATGGGAATATATGTGTTTAATACGGACCTGCTGTTTGAACTGTTAATTCGCGATGCGGATACACCGAACTCAAGTCATGATTTTGGCAAAAATATTCTGCCCTATGCGATCAGTAAATACCGCGTATTTGCCTACCCGTTTCAGGATTCGAATAGTGGCATTCAATCTTACTGGCGTGATGTCGGTACGATTGATTCGTTCTGGGAAGCCAACCTTGAATTAATCGGGGTAACACCAGAACTCAACTTATATGATGAAGAATGGCCTATCTGGACAAATCAGGAACAGCTGCCACCCGCAAAATTTATTTTTGATGAAGAAAATAGACGCGGCATGGCGGTCGATTCCATGGTTTCGGGTGGCTGTATTATTTCAGGTGCGCACGTGCGTCATTCTTTACTGTTTTCAAATGTCACTGTCGATGATTACAGCAAGGTTGATTCGGCGGTGGTTTTGCCCGATGTAATAATCGGTAAAAAATGCCGCATTAGTCATGCGGTGATCGATAAAGGCTGCAAAATACCTGATGGCACTATCATTGGTGAAAACCCGGATGAAGATGCTAAAAAGTATTTTGTTTCTCCCAAGGGTGTGGTGTTAGTGACACCCGAAATGTTAGGTCAAGTTATACATCATGTCAGATAAATCAGTGCCCTCATTAAATGTTGTTCTTTACTGGCATATGCATCAGCCAGAGTATCGAGATCTGCGGAATGGTGAATACCATTTACCCTGGACCTATCTGCATACCATTAAGGATTATGTTGATATGGTCGCGCATCTTGAAGACTGTACTGAGGCAAAAGCCGTGGTGAATTTTGCTCCGGTACTGTTAGAACAGATTGATGATTATGCGCATCAGCTGGATGATTATTTAAATCATGGTAAGGCGTTAAGAGATCCGTTATTAGCATCGCTTGCAGATGCGGTGATGCTGCTGGATGATGCGCGTCGTGTGCTGATTGTTAAATCCTGTTTGCGCGCTAATCAGTTGCGTTTAATTGATCGCTACCCGGCATTTAAGCTGCTTGCACAAATGGGAAAATCGGCATTAAAGAAAAAAGGCACGCTGCGTTATTTTTCTGAACAGTACTTTGCCGATTTACTGGTCTGGTATCATCTGGCATGGACAGCTGAAACGGTTATTGTAAAAGATAAGCGTATTCAGGATCTCATTGCTAAGGCAAGTCATTACACGATTCATGATCGACATCTGTTAATTGAAATTTATAGTGAAATGATCAGTGGCGTGATCTGGCGATATAAAGCACTGGCACAGCAGGGCAGAGTCGAATTGTCGATGACACCTTATGCGCACCCCATCGTGCCTTTGTTGATTGATCTTAAATCGGCTTCGCAGGCCATGCCGGATGTTGAGTTGCCTCTGTCGCCAGCCTATCCTGATGGCCTGCAACGGAGTCGCTGGCATATGGAAAAAGGCAGGCAGGTATTTAAACATTATTTTGGTTTTGAACCTGCAGGTTGCTGGCCTTCTGAAGGCAGTGTCAGTAATGAAACAGTGCAGCTGTGTTCAGAGTTAAATTTGAAATGGCTGGCCAGCGGTGAAACTGTATTGCGTAGTTCTATGCATAAAAGTGGCACTGAAGCAGGCGACTGTATTCATACAGACTACCAGCTTAACCAGAATAGCACCCGCTGCTTTTTCCGTGACGATGGGCTTTCAGATTGTATTGGCTTTAAATATTCAGACTGGCATGCAGATGATGCGGTCGCTAATTTAGTCACACATCTGGAAACCATTGCAGAAAAATGTGCCGACCAGGACAATGCGATTGTTTCGATTATTCTTGATGGTGAGAATGCCTGGGAATATTACCCGCAAAATGGTTATCACTTTTTAACAGCGCTATATAAACAGTTAAGTTCACATAAGCAGATAAATTTAACGACCTACAGTGATTATCTCAAACTGGATACGGTGCCGCAGAAACTGACGGATATCGTCGCAGGCAGCTGGGTATATGGTAGTTTTTCTACCTGGATTGGCGAAAAAGATAAGAACCGCGCATGGGATATGCTGGTCGATGCCAAACTTGCTTATGATAAGGCCATTGAATCGTCATCATTGTCAGAGCAGGAAAAGAAGATGGCTGAAATGCAGCTGGCCACCTGCGAAAGCTCAGACTGGTTCTGGTGGTTTGGTGAATATAATTCAGCTGAATCGGTGGCCTCCTTTGATGAGCAATTTCGCCTGCATTTATGCAATCTCTACCAGATTTTAAAACTGGAAGCACCGGAATATTTAGCAAAGGCATTTTCATTTGGTTCGGGTGATCCCGTCATGGGTGGTGCCATGTTGCCGGGACAACAGCATTAAATGACACAGCAATCGCTTATCAAGGGAGTTAATAAGCAAAGACGAGCAGGGGTTTTATTGCACCCTACGTCTTTACCTGGCCGAGCAGATAATGGTGATATGGGTCATGAGGCCTATCGTTTTATCGAGTTTTTACATCAGCAGGGTTATCGTGTCTGGCAGATGTTACCGCTGGGCCCAACCCATGATGATAAATCACCGTATCAATGTCTGTCATCCCATGCGGGTAACCCCTTATTAATCAGTCTCGACTGGCTAATAGATAAAGGCTGGTTAAAGCTGGCAGACATTAAACTGGCAGAAACCGACAGGGGTTTTCGTGAAGCCTGCCTGTTACAGGCAGGAAACTGTTTTTACCGTCTGCAGGATCAATACTGGTTGTCCCTGTTTGATAAATTTAAGGCCAAACATGATGACTGGCTGGACGATTACGCTTTATACATTGCACTCAAAGATAAAAATCATGGTAAGCCGTGGTATGAGTGGCCAGATGCCGAACGCACACGAGACAAAAGCGCACTGCATGATATAACCCCGCAGATGCAGGCTGTTATTCAACAGGTGATGTTCGAACAGTTTATTTTTTTTACGCAGTGGCACGAGATACGTGACTATGCAAGAAAACATCAGATTGAACTGTTTGGTGATATGCCTATTTTTGTCGCCAGAGACAGTGCAGATGTGTGGGCACAGAAAGAAAATTTTCTGATGAATCAACAGGGCGATATGGAATTTATTGCCGGGGTTCCACCGGATGCATTTTCCGATACCGGTCAGCGTTGGGGGAACCCGTTATATGACTGGGATTATATGCTGGATAACCAGTTTGCCTGGTGGAAACAGCGATTCACCACACAGTTAGAACTTTTTGACATGATTCGAGTAGATCATTTTCGCGGCTTACAGGCCTGCTGGTATATACCCGAATCAGATTCAACGGCAATGAACGGTGAATGGATAGAAGTACCGGGCAAGCAGATGATTGAAACCCTGTTTGCAAGCTTTGATCACCTGCCACTGGTGGCGGAAGATCTCGGTGTGATTACAGATGAAGTGATTGCATTAAAAAACCATTTTACCCTGCCGGGCATGAAAGTTTTGCAGTTTGCCTTTGATGGTAATAATCAGAATCCGCATTTGCCCCATGCCCATGATCCGAATGATGTTGTTTATACGGGCACCCATGATAATGATACGACGCTGGGCTGGGCCAGTAAAACGACACAGTATAATCTGCAGTATTTTACGGATTACAGTGCGACTGAATTTACTTCAGATGCAGAGAGTTTGCTAACGATGATCCGGCTTGCCATGTCATCGGTTTCATTCTTATGTGTGCTGCCGATGCAGGACCTGTTAATGCTAGACAGTGCAGGGCGAATGAATACACCCGGTACTCTGGGTGATAACTGGGCCTGGCGATTTGACTGGCAGCAAATTAAGCCCACACATAATCAACAGATTTCAAAATTTATGACGCTTTATCAAAGGGTGTAACATGACTAAGAAAAAATCACTATGTAATGCAGAAATGCCAGAACTGGATAGTTTGCCACATGATAGTGAATCACTGGCCACAGATTTCGAGCGTTACTTAACACGTCACCTGGGGCGTTTTGTTGGTTGTGTGCCAAATTATTTATATAGCGCACTCTCGCTGACAATTCGTGATCACATTATGACGGACTGGCGCAATACCTGGAAAGCCTACGAGCAGAAAGGTGTGCGCAAAGCCTATTACATGTCACTTGAATTTCTCATTGGACGCTCGTTGGGAAATCATATTCTAAATCTGGGAGTTGCGGAAGAAACGAAAGAAGCAATGAATAAATATGCCCTGGAGCTGGAAGAAATTATTACAGAAGAACATGATGCTGGCCTGGGTAACGGGGGGCTGGGCAGGCTTGCGGCCTGTTTTATGGATAGCTGTGCGACACTCAGGCTACCTGTTGTCGGTTATGGCATTCGTTATGAGTACGGTATGTTCAGACAGGAAATAAAAAATGGCTTTCAGATAGAAGAGCCTGATCACTGGTTAAGAGATGGTAATCCCTGGGAAATTGAACGCCCGGAATTTAAACAGGTTATCAAGTTTGGTGGCCATGTCGAACGTCTTGTCGAGGAAGATGGTTCGATACATCATAAATGGTGTGATACATCCGATGTGTTAGCGATTCCCTATGATGTACCTATTTCCGGCTATAAAAACAGCACGGTGAATACGCTACGCTTATGGAGTGCGACGGCAACTAACGTCTTTAACCTGAGTGAATTTAATCAAGGCTGTTACTCAGATGCGGTAGAAAGTAAAAACGATGCAGAACATATCTCTATGGTGCTGTATCCAAATGATGCCAGTGAAAGTGGTAAGGAATTGCGCCTGAAGCAGCAATATTTCCTGGCTTCTGCGAGCCTGCAGGATGTGATGCGCATGTGGGAAATAAATGAGGGTAAGGATTACAGCAAGTTTTCTGCGCAGAATGTGTTTCAGATGAATGACACTCACCCAACCATTGCAGTGGCTGAATTAATGCGATTATTAATCGATGAAAAAGGCATGAGCTGGGATGATGCCTGGCTGATTACGACAGATACCATGGCCTATACCAATCACACGTTGTTGCCAGAGGCGCTGGAGAAATGGTCGGTACCACTGTTTGAAAAACTCTTGCCACGTCTACTGCAAATTATTTATGAAATTAATGCTCGCTTTTTACGTGAAGTATCGCGCCATTGGCCGGGTGATACCAGTCGGCAGGTGCGTATGTCGATTATCGAAGAAGGTGATGTAAAAAATATTCGCATGGCCTATCTCGCCATTGTTGGGAGTTTCTCTGTCAATGGTGTGGCGGCCCTGCATTCACGCCTGTTAACGGAGGGCCTGTTCAGAGATTTTTATGAGTTATGGCCAGAGAAGTTCAATAACAAAACCAATGGTGTTACCCCGCGTCGCTGGGTGGCACATGCTAATCCACGTATGACCCAGCTGATCAGTGAAAAGATCGGTGTAGAGTGGATTAATCATCTTGAACAGCTTGAACAGTTGAAAAAATTTGAATCAGATAAAAAATTCCATAATCAATGGCGCGAAATAAAAAATTATAACAAGCAGAAACTGGCTGACCTGATTAAGCAACAATGCGATGTGGATTTTGACACCAGCGCACTATTCGATGTGCAGGTAAAACGTATTCATGAATATAAACGTCAGCTACTCAATGTATTGCATGTTATTCACCTGTATAACCGTATAAAACGCGGTGACGTAGAAAACTGGACTAATCGCTGCGTACTGATCGGGGGTAAAGCGGCACCTGGTTATGTGCGTGCCAAGGCAATTATCAAACTGATTAATAATGTGGCTGATGTCATTAATAATGATCCGCAGGTGGGTGATAAGTTAAAGCTCGCATTTATTCCAAATTACAGTGTCTCGAAAATGGAAATTATCTGCCCCGGTACAGATCTATCGGAACAGATTTCAACGGCTGGAAAGGAAGCGTCCGGCACAGGTAATATGAAGTTTATGATGAATGGCGCTATTACAATTGGTACTTATGATGGTGCGAATATTGAAATTCTTGAAGCTGTAGGGGAAGAAAATTTCTTCCTCTTCGGGCTTAAGGCAAATGAAGTGGAAGACCTGCGTACGCATTATAATCCTGAGCAAATCGTGCAAAATGATAATGATCTTAAACAGGTTATGCATCTGTTAAGTTGTGGACATTTCAATTCATTCGAGGCAGGCATTTATGATGATATTATTGGTTCGTTGATGAACCCTTATGATCCGTGGTTGACGCTGGCTGACTTTAGAAGCTTTATTGATGCTCAGGAAAAAGTCGCGCATGTTTATCAGAATACGGAAACCTGGACGCGTATGAGCATTCTTAATTCGGCCAGTAGCGGGTTTTTCTCAACCGATCGTACTATGCAGGAATATAACCGGGATATCTGGAAGCTGGATTCCTGATTAGATGGATTATAAATCGATACATGCTGAATCGTTGAATAATGTCAGGAGGCAATTGCCTGCAGATCTTGCAGGCAATTGATTCAGTACCCAGTTAATATCAGAGTGTTTTGCGAAATCTCTGAATACTGAATGCTGTAAAAAAGATAGCAAAGCCAAGCAGGGCATAAAAATATGAGGCAAGTTCTGCCAGGTCATTCCCTTTTAACAGAATGCCACGAATGATCTCTACAAAGTAGGTAAATGGAATAATATAGGCAACAGGTTGAATATATTCTGGCATGGCCTCAATAGGAAAGATAAATCCAGATAAGAGTATTGAAGGGATTAGCACAAAAATTGATAAAAATATCGCCTGTTGCTGAGTCTGGCTAATGGTTGAAATTGCCAGCCCCATAGTGATTAATGCAGCAAGGTAGCAAACCGCTAATAATAGCAAAACACTGTAGGAATTCGGTGACGGCAGATTAAACATTAGCCAGCTAAATCCAAGGATCGCATAAAAATCAATCAGGCAGATAATAATATAGGGAATGATTTTTCCCAGAATAAACTGGCTGCGTGTCATTGGGCTAACCAGTAGCTGTTCCATGGTATTGTTTTCTCGCTCGCGCACAATCGTGGTTGATGTGAGTATTAAAGATACCTGCATAATCAATATGCCAACAACACCGGGTAGAAAAAACCAGGTTTCAATTTTGTCCGGGTTAAACAGGGTGACTACGTCCAGATTGAATGGGTCCTGAGCAATAACAACTGGTGGACCATCCGGGTCGGAAAAATACATATCAGTTGTCACCGCTTCATCCGTAATCGCAGATGAGTTATTGTCCATCGCTGTGGCTAAAGAAGGCATGGTGCCATCAATATACAGAGTGACTGTAGGCTGGTTATTTTCGATTAATTCAGCAGAAAAATCTTTTGCTATGTATAAACCTGCTCTGGCATGGCCCAGCCGAATTTCGTTTTTAATCTCATCAATGTTATCAACTTCATACAACTTGAAATAACCTTCACTCCAGATACTGGTTTTAATCAGGTTGCTGAAAAATGATGGGTCTTTATCCACATATGCCATCTTTACATTATCGGGTTCGAGTTTCAGGGCAAAGCCAAACAGTGTGGTTAGAATAATAGGCATCACAAGAATAAAAGCAATAAGCCTTGGATCACGGCGCAGTTGAATAAACTCTTTTATGATAAGAGCCATAATGAGTTTCATAGTTGATTTCCATTATGAGTTAATGACATAAATGCATCTTCAATGCTCGGGCTTACTTTATGTATGTTCAGTGATGCAGCATTCAGTGACTGCAAGCTGTTCTGTAACTCGGCTATTGAAAGTGAGTCTTTACACAGTACACGTAATTCGTTGCCAAACTGATTCACCAGCTCAATATCTTTATTCTCCTGTAATCGCTTATGCAGCTGTGGGTTGTAGGCTGTTTGAATTGCATATACCTGTCTTTTACTGAGCGACTGTCGAATTTCTTCCGGTGTGCCAAAGGCAACGCGTTTGCCATGATTCAGAAAAGCCAGTCGATTACAGCGTTCCGCTTCTTCCATATAGTGAGTTGTAACAAACAGTGTTTTGCCTTCTGTGGCCAGGGTGTAAAAAAGATCCCACAACTCCTTGCGCGTAACGGGATCGATGCCTGCGGTGGGTTCATCCAGTAAAATCAGTTCAGGGTTATGCGGGGTGGCGCAGGCTATTGCGAGTCGTCGTTTGTAGCCACCCGAGAGAATTCCTGCACGCTTGTCGAGAAATCCCGTTAGTCCGTATCGTGCAGTCAGTGTTTCCAGTATCTGCTTGTCCGTTACATTATACAGTCCGGCATAGAATTTAATATTTTCCTTAACCGTCATATCGGGATAGAGTGAAAACTGCTGTGCCACATAGCCAATACGATGTTTTATTTTTTCAGGTTCTGTTAGCAGGTTGTAGCCAAGTACCTGTGCTTCACCACTATCAGCACGTAAGATGCCAGCAAGTAAGCGGATGGTGGTGGACTTACCTGCGGCATTAGGCCCTAGCAGGCCAAATATTTCCCCGCTGTTAACAGACAGACTTAACTCGTTGACGACGGTTACATTTGAAAATTTGCGAGTCAGCTTATGTATTTCTATGGTTGTTGACATCAGTTCTGTCTCGCGTGTTATGGCATCTGTTATGAATCGATAGCAGGGGGCTGTTTACTACTTCTGGAATACACCCAGGATGCAACTGATAACAGGATGTAAATTGCGCTGATAAAAAACATCTGTTCAATTTGCGTGGTGATTTCATAATACAGAATCATTCCAGCGCCGGTGATTAAGCCGGTTAAAGCGAGTATTGTAATGACGATAGATGACCGGGTTAAATCACGAATTTTGAAATTTGCATAAGCCATTAAAATTGAAACCAGCAGGAATGTCACGCTTCCAAATTCCAGTATAACCTGGAGTGAACCTGCCAGAATCATTAACAGAGCGAGCCCTGCCATACTTAGTATTGAGTATACAGGAATCTGGTTTATGCGCTTTGCCAGGTATTCTGGAAAGTAGCCATCCTGTGCAATCACGGTCATTTGTCTTGAGGCACCAAACAGCGTACCACTGATGGCGCTACTGGTTGCAAGTATGGCTCCCAGAATGACCAGTTCAGTTCCCCAATGGCCAAGTATTTTATCAGCGCCTGATGCCAGTGCGTATTCCTTGTTAGTAATGATGTCTGTGAAGGGAATGGCCAGAATCGCACCAATTGCAATAACCAGATAAATCGCAATGGCAAGAAAAATGGCTGAATAGGTGGCTAGAGGAATATTGCGTTGAGGATTCTCCATTTCATTGACAGCATTGATCACGAGTTGAAAACCTTCGTAAGCAACGAAGGTTAGCGAGGCGACTATCAGGATGTTAAGTAGTGAAAAGTCTGCCTGATTTTGTATCAGGGCAGGAATACTGGTCTGGCTGTTATTGATAAGAACAAATGAAATAACCATCAGAATAATCAGTTTGGTGTAAACCATGAGGTCTTCAATCTTCCCCATGCCTTTTACGCTCCAAACATTAATCAGGGTAAACACGGCGATGATGGCTGCTGCGACCAGCTTGCGTGCCCATTCGTTATCGGTAAAATCGAAACCACTAATGGCGTAAGATGCAAAAGTATAAGCATAGAGTGCCAGCGTGCTGATATAACCAAAGATAACCCACCAGCCAATTAAGGACGCTGCAAATGGAGACCGGGGAAAGGTTTTTTTATAGAACGCATAGGTGGCGCCTTCGTCCTGATAGTAAACACCCAGTTTGACATAGGAATAAGCGGCGAGCACAGCAATTAATCCACCGAGAAAAATAGCAACGGGAGTATACACTCCAACCATGGCAACAGAAATTCCGAGGATGGTGAATATGCCGCCGCCTATCATGCCGCCCAGGGCAATCGCAATTAATTCGGCTACGCCTAATGATTTTCTGCGTTTACGGTGAAAGCAGAGGTTGTTTTCTGTGGGCATAATATCGCATAGGATAATTTATGTTACGGCGCATATTTCTGTTATTTACGAAATGATCAGGTAATCACATCCGGTGCATTACGACCACAGCGCGATTTAATTTCGGCAATAGCATCGGCAATGTCAATCAGTTCGGCCAGTGCCTGTTGAGTGTCCATGTCATGTTGTCTGGCATCAGTTACATAGCGTTCAATATACACCCGTAAGGTTGCGCCTTCTGTGCCTGTGCCAGAGAGTCGAAAAACAATGCGTGATTCATCATCAAACAAAATACGAATGCCCTGGTTTTCTGTGATGCTATTATCAACCGGGTCGATGTAACTAAAATCATCACATAACTCTACGCTATAGCTGCCATAGGTTTCGCCAGTAATGGCAGCTGACTTCGTTCTTAAATCCTCAACCAGTTGATTAGCAATTTCACTATCAATGGCCTCATAGTCATGGCGCGTATAGTAGTGGCGACCAAAGCGCGTCCAGTGGGCGCGGGTAATTTCTTCAACCGATTGCTGTTTTATAGCAATCAGATTTAACCAGTATAGAACCGCCCAGATACCGTCTTTTTCACGAATATGATCTGAGCCGGAACCAAAGCTTTCCTCGCCGCATAAGGTAATGCGTTTGTCATCTAGCAGGTTGCCAAAGTACTTCCAGCCGGTGGGCGTTTCATAGCACTCAATACCCAGGGACTCTGCCACTTTATCGACAGCACGGCTGGTCGGTAAAGAACGGGCTACACCACAGGCGCCGAGTTTATAGCCGGGAATATGATGCGCATTTGCCGTCATGATCGCCAGACTATCGCTTGGATTCACAAAAAAGTTTTGCCCGATAATCATATTGCGGTCACCATCGCCATCGGATGCTGCACCAAAACTCGGTGAGCCAGGGCCCGCGTTTAGCAGAGAAACCAGTTCTTCCGCATGGGCCAGGTTAGGGTCGGGATGGCCACCGCCAAAATCTTCCAGTGGAGTGCCATTGATGACGCTGCCCATATCGGCGGCCAGACGTTGTTCGAAAATTTCTTTTGCGTAAGGACCAGTGACGGCATGCATGGCATCGAAACGCATGGTCATTAAACCGTTTGTAAATAGCCCTTTAATTTTGTCAAAATCAAACAGTGATTCCATTAAATCGGCATAGTCTGCAACTGAATCAATCACATCAATTTTCATTTCGCCAATAGCGCAGCTGTGTTGTTTGCCCAGTGCGATATCTTCAACATCGGCAATCTGGTATTCACTTATGCTTTTGCTTACTTCAAACACGGCATCTGTAAACGAGGTAGGGGCCGGGCCACCATTACGAATATTAAACTTGATACCAAAATCACCATCCGGGCCACCGGGATTGTGGCTGGCAGATAATACAATGCCACCCGCTGCTTTGTATTTTCGAATCAGGCAGGAAACGGCAGGTGTAGAGAGCAGACCATTCTGCCCAACCATGACATGTTTGACCTGATTGGCGGCGGCGATTTTCAGAATAATCTGAATCGCCTGCTGATTGTAGTAACGACCATCACCACCGAGGATTAACAGGCCATCTTTTAATTCTGTGGCGACATTAAAAATGGACTGTACAAAATTTTCCAGATAGTTTTGCTGCTTGAATGTATCAACCTTTTTACGAAGACCCGATGTGCCGGGTTTCTGGTCGGAGTAGGCGCTGGTAGAGATAGTCTGTATTTGCATAATAGTAGGTTGAGCCGTTATTAGTCTAAATGATAAATCTGGTATAGATCGTGCTTTTGTCTGATTGTTGTGTTTTATTGTATTTTTAACGTTATAAAAATGACACCGTTATACGCTAAAACGCAAATGATACTACATAACCTCAGGCAATGACCAAGTTGTTCTGTAGCGTAAATGAATGCACAAAAGGGGCCAGAATATGCAGGCATATACCGGGGTTGGAGCGGCTATTATTGAGCTTTATGCCTCATTTTGTGACATAGAATTATCTGCAAAGGTTTTTTGTGCATTAACAGGTGCAAAAGTGTGCATTATCGTACTTAACTAGAGATTTGCCCATGCCAGTGAATCAAGATTAAGCTGGGCGCCAGTTTCTCTCACATCAATAGAAAAGGATTGCAGGTGACAATATGATTCTTCTTGCCGCTGACATTGGGGGTACAAATTCACGCCTACAACTGGTTGAT
>Ga0316207_10004437_pt1 | contig 12190 bp, 12 predicted proteins | sample 6weekpyrite_MG_FD_204943 | JGI IMG/M metagenome (GOLD analysis project Ga0316207, IMG submission 204943) | Microbial mat bacterial communities from mineral coupon in-situ incubated in ocean water Damariscotta River, Maine, United States -... | ecosystem: Environmental > Aquatic > Marine >... | reverse complement strand
TGCTGAGAGAATTTATTAAACTCATTTTATAGCGTGATTTTTTATATTTCATCGGAGTTTAAATGCATGGAATGTATCTTAAGTTATCACTATTATCTGATCTTTGCTGTCTATTGACATATACATTGTATTCAAGATGTCGAGTGCTAAAATAAATTGAACATCTGTTTATGATAAATCACTCATTAATATTACGCCACGTCTACGCCACGTCTGATTAATAAGCCGGATAAAACATATGATGTCGAAGCTGTTTATTCCCCTGTTTTTTGCGGCGCTCACCGCCTGTTCCAATAATGCGCATTTCGATCCATCTAAAGCACATCATACGCCATCCGGGTTTAAAAATATTAATTATGAAGATAATAAGGGGGCTGTAGAATTTTTAAAATGGCGTTGGGGAAAATTGTTCAAGGATATACCTGAAGCCGACGATTATCATTTTTCAGCTGATGTGTCCCAGCATGAACGAGTACGGCAGAATCAGCATGAATATAGCCTGACCTGGATTGGCCATGCTACCTTTCTTATACAGTTACAGGGTATGAATATACTAACAGATCCGCATTTTTCACAACGTGCATCACCATTTGACTGGCTTGGGCCGAAGCGGGTTATTGAGCCTGCCATGCAGTTGCATGAGTTACCCGAGATTGATGTCGTGGTTATTTCACACGATCATTATGATTCTCTGGATGTGGAAAGCATACGCGGTCTGGCTAAGCATAAGTCACCAACTGACGTGACATTTATTGTGCCTCTGGGGCTTAAGGCATGGTTTGACACGTTGAATATTGAAGGGCTTCAGGTTATAGAGTTAGACTGGGGTCAGTCTCATTCCATCGACAATGTAAACTTTATCGCTGAGCCTAGTCAGCATTGGAGCAAACGAACATTATTTGATGCGTTTGAGCGTTTATGGGCATCCTGGGTCATTGAATCTGTGGACAGGCGAATATTTTTTGCGGGTGATACGGGGTATGCAGATCATTTCAGGTTGATCGGGAAAAAGTACGGTTATTTCGATCTTGCATTACTGCCTATTGGTGCTTATGAGCCTCGATGGTTTATGAAACCCTATCATGTTAACCCGCAGGAAGCCGTTAGAATTCACCAGGATATACATTCAAAATATTCAGTGGCAATGCACTGGGGTACATTTATTCTAACCGATGAGCCGCTTGATGAAGCGCCGATTAAATTGCGAGAAGCACTTTTTGAAGCGTCTTTACCGCTTGATGTTTTTGAAGCCTATCGTCATGGGCAAACTCGATTTTTTGATGACTGATGCGCGTTGTTTTGTGTTATCGATATTTTCTTCAGCGAACTGATTTATAAATGACTCACTATTTCTCTAAACGCATCATTGATATTGTTGTAGGTAAAGTTAAACCCGGTGGACTGTAGCTTATCGGGTAATATATTCTGCCCCTCGCAAAGCAGGGAGGAAGATTCCCCCATCAACACTTTCATTATGACACACGGTACGCTAAAAAATGCGGGACGGTGTACTGCAGCCGCCAGAGCCCTGGAAAATACGCTGTTGGAAACAGCCTGTGGGCTAACCAGATTAAAGGCACCGCTTGCCTCTGGGTTATTGAGTAAAAACATGGCGGCTTCTATCCAGTCATGCAGATGAATCCAGGACATTACTTGCTCGCCGTTTCCCATTGGGCCGCCGAGACCAAGCCTGAATGGCAGTAGCATTTTGCCGAGTGCGCCGCCATTATGACCCAGTACAATTCCTGTTCGTAACAGACAGACTCGGGTGTGCCTGTTTTCTATGGCCAGTGCGGCGGTCTCCCAGTCTTTGCATAGCTGGTGAGCGAAATCGTCACTCACATCTGTAGCGGCTGGCAGGAATGATTCCGTGATTTCAATATCGGCATCGTGGCTGCCGTAATAGCCAATCGCCGAGCCACTGAGGAATACGGAGGGTTGCTCGGGCAGCCTGTTAATACAGGCAATCAGCTCACGGGTAAGCGAAATACGACTATTACGCAGAGCCTGTTTTCTGCTATCAGTCCAGCGTTTGTCCGCAATCGGTTCACCAGCCAGATTAATCACGGCATCAAAATGCTGATTCGTTAACTGCTCTAGCTGTTCAATAATGTTGATATCTGTGCCAAGCAGGCTCTCGGCCCGGGGTTTGTTTCGCACCCATGCAGTGATCTCATGTCCTTCGCTAATAAGGCGCGCTGTCAGGCTTCTTCCTATAAAACCGGTGGCCCCTGTAATGAGTATGTTCATGCGGTATTCCCGGTCGATGACGGTTGTATATGCAAATGAGCGTTTATCATATAGCTTATACATAAATTATACAATAGCTATACAAATATGATATAACTGTACAATAATGTGTGTGCTTGAAATGATGTGAAGGCTCGCGATTTTGTGCTTTCCCGGGCGTTAATAAAACGGTGTTATGCGGAGGGTTTATGTCGGGTGTTGATCCATATGCGTATATGTATCAGGTGTCTGCGGAACTGGATAATTTAGCCACAAGAACAGAGATTGAAACGGTTCTTGATGAGGTGGAATATTTATTTGAGGTCATTCCACCTGAGATGCAGGATATGGCTGAGAAACTGATTGCGCTATTAAGAGAAAAGCTAGCGAATGCAAAATGAGTATCCGTTAAATAAGCTGCAGGCAGATGTCCGTACTTATGCTATTCGACGCGTTAATCCATTTATAGGCGTGCTGCAAATCATTGAGCTGCCGGGCGGACGAGCGGTGAGCGCCAATGGAGTTGTCTGGGACATAGAGGTTAGTGCTGAACGTCCAGCTGCCTGGGGAAGTCTGGGAGGGCTTCATCAGGCGCCATGCTTTTATCGCTACGGCCTGTGGTCTTTAGAGGATGGGCTGGTGGGGCGTCCACTGGCGCCGCACCTGGAAAAAGACCCATTAACCCGGCAATGCCAGCAAATCATTGCACGTATTCGTCAGTGTCTGCATAAGCTGCCATTTAAGTTAATGGATACGCAGGAGCTATGGCTGTTTGATGAAAAAGATGAAAAGCCGCTGGTGTTACTGGCCGCGCTTACAGCGCAAGGGCAGCGGCCTTCACCGGAACCTAAATACTGGGCCTGTAGTTTTGGCGCAGAGGGTGTGCCAAGTCAGTATCGTTTTCCAGAATCACGGGAATTAACCGAACAGATTAAAACTCGAGCTGGATTTAATATAAAAAAACACTGGATTAGCCGGGCAGCAGATGGCTCGGGCAACACCGCTAACAATAGACATATTTGTGCTGACGAATTCCCGCCATATCTGATTTTCGAGGAGTGGACTGATGATGTATTAACGCATCGCGTGAATGCGTATATTCAGTGGATAGCACCGAGTTTATTAACGCTGCAGCATTTGAATGATGAGCAGAGGCAGAGGCTGGAATCGTCGCTGCATATTCAGGCGATTTCGTTAGAGCATCACAGGCAGCTTTATCCGCAGGTGATTAATGAAAAACTAATGATCGCGGCGCTAGTACAGTGCCGGTTACAGAAAGCGAATCAGTAAGCTAATTAACCGAGGTGGATATGGTTAATTTAGGTTATGTCGTTTTATATGTGAGATATCTTCAGGCATCAGTTGAGCTTTAAGTAGATGATTCTGCCTGATAGCTAGATGGGCGTGATGCTTAAGCCACTCCAGTTGTCGTTTCTGTTTGTATATTTTCTGTCTCCGTGTTGCCTGTTTGTGCAGCTTCTGTAGTTAGAGGTATGAGCAGACGAATGTTCGTGCCTTTATCAGATGTGTGCAGAATAATATGTCCGTTGTGTGCATGTACAATCGAGCGCACAGAAGACAGGCCCAGTCCAGGTGTAATGCCCACTCTCTTGCCACTGTCCTTGGCACTAAAAAATGGATCCCATATATAATTGATATCGTTCTCTGCAATGCCTGAGCCGTTGTCTGAAATATATATTTGCAGATAATGGCCACAGAGCGGTTCCGCGCATGAGGAACAGTTAAGATCGGTTATTTCGCCTGTGTAAACTTCAAGTTCAATCTCGCCACCATCTGGCAGCGCTTCAATCGCGTTATCGATCAGGGCATCAACGGCGTGTGTTAATAAGTCAGACGTAAAATGAATTTCCGGCAGTTCTGTGGTGATTTGGGTGTTGATTGTAATGTTGCTCGGTACTTTATCCTGATAGGACTTAATGATTTTTTCTAGTGCAGATGCAACATCAATAAGTGGGCTACTGTCAATTTTTCGATAGGGAATGTCGGCCATGTCGCGCAGAATATTTACTATTTTATCTGAGGTTTCCAATATGCTGCTGTGGTAGTCGGTGAGTGCGTTGTCCTCTTTTTTTAAACGTTGCATCGCAAGTTCTGTATAGCCGGTAATCGATGTCATGAGATTACCAAAATGATGCATAATGCCACCCGCAAGACGGCTGGCAATATCCATTTCTCGTTGATGCAGGTGGCGCTCTGTAGTGATGTTTCGCCCTGTTGATATATAGTGCGTAATTATTCCGTTATCGTTTTTTAGTGGGGTGATCGTTTTAAACTCATAAAAATGACTACCATCTTTACAACGATTAATGAGCATATTGGTGAACGGTTTTCCTGAGGTAATATTTTTCCATAAATGTTTATAGAAGGTCTTTGCCTGCATGCCTGATTTGAACAGGCTAGGCTTTTCACCAATAATCTCATTCAGGCTGTAACCGCTGTGCTGGCATGCCGATTTATTGGCATGAAGGATAGTGCCTTTGGTGTCGGTGATATAAATAATCTCGTCACTTTGTTCTACAACCTTTGCATATAGATGGTTTCTGTATCTTAAGTCCTCCAGTTGTGAGCGTGATTGTGCCCAGACAAAGCTAATGGGTAACAGAATAACTAATAATATTGATGCAACTAAAAGCTTAATATAAATATTAGATTGAGATGGCTGATGCATCAGATTGCCTGGTACGAATGAAATAATCTTCCAGGGTGTTTCATGAGAAACAATTTTAATATCATCAGCCAGAGTATAGGCTTCTAACCATTCCTGGTTAATGGCATCAAACTGATTTAGTGTGTCGTAAGTGAAGAGGCCTTTGTCATTCATAAACTGGCCGGATCTCTGTTCCATAATGATCTTTTCTGATGCATATTGTTCGCTGAAACTCGGCCGATTTTCCAGCTGAAATCCCCAGCTTTTTTCTGCCTGATCATTATATAAATAGTAGCCCAGATCATTCACCAGCAAGAGATGATCGTCGTGATACTGGTTGTATAGTTCAAAATGTTGTAGCAGACGTTCTCCCAGATAGTTCAAGACCAGAATGCCCTGGCGCCTGTTATTTTCATCGAACACAGGGGTGGCAAATCTTATAACAGGTCTGATGGGTTTTTCGATTTTTCCAAATTCTTCATTCAGATTAAATCGGGAAACGAAAACGCTATTTTCATTTAGATGTTTGCTCTGGATAAAATAATCGCGATGTGATTTATCCTGCAGCTGATTCTTTTCAACAATGCGAGTGTTTTTATGGTTGTAGTTTATGCGTACCAGTTCTTTGCCCTGTGTATTAATAAAACGTAATTGATAGTAACTGCGTCGATTTTTAGCAAAACTCACAAGCATTTCAGTTAACTGGTCATTCGATGTTTCGGTGTTGGAAAATAACGAGTGATTATCGGCAAGCAGTATAAGGTCGGAAAGAGCAGAGTAATAATCGCTGGAAATGCCAAAATTTAGCGAATCGATTATGGCTGTTTGTGAAACCTGCCATTGTTTTTCTTCCTGCACGTATTCAATGTAATAGCTAACGCTTAATAGCAGGATAAGTGGCGTGGCAATCAGTAGATAAAAAACGCATGCCTTGCGCAGTATTTCAGGAGTATAAAATTGTGAAGGGGGTGTTAGCATATTGTGTTTTATTGTTACCTCCATTTGCAGATGGCCTATTTTCCATCTGTTGCAGAAGTTTAAAACAACGACTGATTCTGCCAGCTATCTGCAACCTAAAGGAGTGTAGTAAATATTATGCGTTCTGCAGATAAAATGGATAGGAGGTGTGCATCGAAGGAATGCCGAACGAGCTTGTGCCCGTTATTAATAAAATATGTTCACATCGGGCGGAAGGTGATCACGGAGAGGTTGGAGGTTGGAGATTGTTGCTCACCAGCACGGCGAGGGCGACTGTTGAGTTTGATCGACGGGTGTATCTGCTGGTTCTAGATATAGTCGTCGACAGTATTATTCTGCCTTATCGTTGTATGCCTGGTTTGGATACGCCTGATTGGCCTCATCAGTTGAATGGTAGCGATCCAGTTTACCAATATCCAGCACGGGTGATGCATCAATGTGTTGTGCATCCATCATCTGTGCAACGCGTTGAAGTGATGAAATAATCATCGTCTGTTCCCACTCATGCAGGTCGTTAAACTGGCGGGTAAATTGCTCCTGCAATGGCATTGGGGCATCTTTGAGCATTTCAAACCCAGTGTCAGTCAGGTATGCATGTACCTTGCGCTTGTCCAGAGTTGAGCGTTCCCTGTATACCAGCCCGCGTTTTTCAAGCCTGTCGAGGATGGTTGTGACCGTAGCCTGGCTCAGGCTCATTTTATTGGCCAGTTCGCCTATGGTAACTTCGCCCTTATCCCGGAGGGTTTGAAGTAACAGTATCTGTGGGGCTGTTAGTCCGGTGGTTTTGGCCAGGTGCTTGGAATGCAGGTCAGTTGCTCTAATCACCCGGCGAAGCGCGACGAGTACTTCATTAATGCTATTCAAATCGAGTGTTCCACCAAAGTTAGTATTCTTTGGAGTATACACTGAGACTGTTTGTTGGCCGACCGCTTTTCTCATGTTTGATAACCCTGTTTGTAGCCTGTTTAATGTACAGACGCATTAAATTCCAGTGATAAGGCCACTTTTCTGATCATTATGTGATGTTGATCAGTTGTTTAGAGGTAATGAGGACTTTCTCTCGACTGGATTTTTCAAATACTTAGTGTACAATACATCGTACTCTAAACAATATCAATGTGATATTGTTAATATTCACGTAACAGGCGCGTGTTAAGTCTTGTTTTTCAATATTTTGAGCATATATGTACCTCGGAATATAATAATTAATGAATAGAGTTGTAATCATTAGATCTGTAAGAATAATGAGGAGATCAGGTGGAAGTTTTTGAAATGAATTTACGCACCCCGACCCCGGAAGACGGCATTAGAGTGAATAAGTTAATTGCAGCATGCCCGCCTCTGGATACTAACTCGGCTTACTGTAATTTGTTGCAATGTACACATTTTGCACAAACTTCGGTAGCGGCTGAGATTTCAGGTGAGCTGGCAGGTTTTATTAGTGGTTATATTTTGCCTGAACAGCCAGAAACACTTTTTGTCTGGCAGGTAGCGGTGGGTGAGTCGGCTCGCGGCATGGGTTTAGCGACACGTATGCTGGAAGATATTTTGTCACGCGATGCATGTAAATCCGTTAATTATATCGACACCACGATCACAGAGAGTAATCGCGCGTCATGGGCACTATTTGAACGCATGGCGCAACGCCTTGAAGCACCGCTGAATCACAGTGTGATGTTTGATAAGGATAAACATTTTAATGGTGAACATGATTCTGAGATGTTAGTCAGGGTCGGTCCATTTAGTAGTTTGGCTGCACGTAGCGCATGAAGCATACACGTGTAAACGAGAAAATAACTGGAGAATAATATGAAAATTTTTGATGAAGTTGAATCTGAAGTGCAGTCATACGCGCGTTCGTTTCCTTGTGTGTTTAATCGTGCCAAAGCTGAGTTTTTATATGATCAGGAAGGCAATGAGTACCTGGACTTTCTTGCCGGTGCAGGGACCCTGAACTACGGACATAATAATGATGTCTTTAAAGCCAAATTGCTGGAATATATTGAGAATGATGGCATAACACATGGTCTGGATTTACATACAAAAGCCAAAGGTGAGTTTCTTGAGTCTTTTAATGAAAATATTCTAAAACCACGTGGGCTGGATTATGTAATGCAGTTTACCGGGCCAACCGGAACCAATGCAGTAGAAGCAGCCCTTAAACTGGCGCGAAACGTGACAGGACGTGAAAATATTATCGCATTTACTAATGGCTTTCACGGCGTGAGCCTTGGTTCTCTTGCTGCAACGGGTAATTCACATCATCGAGGTGCGGCGGGTGTTAGTTTAAATGGTACAAGCCGTATGCCATATGATGGTTATCTGGGCGATGATATTGATACAACTGCATATCTGGATAAGGTCTTATCTGACTCAAGTAGCGGTATCGATAAACCTGCTGCGGTCATAGTAGAAACCGTGCAGGGTGAGGGTGGTATTAATGCAGCCAGTATTGAATGGTTGCAGCAGCTGGATAGCGTCTGTAAAAAACATGAAGTATTACTGATTGTTGATGATATTCAGGCGGGATGTGGTCGTACTGGCACTTATTTTAGTTTTGAAGAGGCAGGCATCAAGCCAGACATTGTAACGATGTCTAAATCATTAAGTGGTTATGGAACACCTTTTGCTGTTGTTCTGTTTAGACCTGAACTTGATCAGTGGAAGCCGGGTGAACACAATGGAACATTCCGTGGTAATAACTTTGCATTTGTGACTGCAAAGGCGGCCATTGATTATTACTGGAAAGATGATCAGTTTTCCAGAGATATTAAACGCAAAGGTGAATATGTCTCCAAGCGTCTTGAAGAAATTGTTGATAAATATGGTGAAGGTAATTTCACTACACGTGGGCGCGGCATGTTTCAGGGTATCAACTGTGTAGATGGTGAGCTGGCAGGAAAAATCACCAGCAAAGCCTTTGAAAAAGGCCTGATGATCGAAACCAGTGGTGCAGATAACCAGGTGGTTAAGTTCCTTTGTCCTCTGGTTATTACATATGAAAATCTGAAGAAAGGCATCGATATTGTTGAACAGGCGGTACATGACGTGTGTGCTAAAGAAGATGAGTTCCAGGAAGAACACGATTACTTCGAACCAATGAAAGATGCTTCTTAATAAGCTGAATGAGTGGGCAGGCATTGCATAACAATATGCATGCCATGATCTGTGACTTTAGATTAACTTTAGAATGGGTTCTGAAAAAAAATGATAGTTAGAAATTTAACGGATGCAGCAAAAGCTGGACGAAAAATTGTTTCGCCAGACGGCAACTGGGATAGTACTCGCTTATTGCTCAAGGATGACAATATGGGATTTTCATTTCACATAACCACGATATTTGAAGGTGCAGATTTTGATATGCATTATCAGAATCACCTCGAATCTGTATTCTGTATGTCGGGAGAAGGTGAAGTTGAAAACCGTGAAACGGGTGAGGTGTATGCTATTACTGCGGGTACCATATATATACTTGATAAGCATGATAAGCATACTTTACGTGCATTCAAAGAAATGAAAATGGCCTGTGTTTTTAATCCGCCTTTGAACGGTAAAGAAGTACATAATGCTGAAGGTGCTTATGAGCTGAGTGCCGATACAATTGATGCATAGCAGTCAAGTAGCTATAAATAATTTATTACCAAGGGATAAACATGCATACCATAGAAAAAATTGGCGGCACCTCGATGAGCCAGTATGCGTCGGTTTTAGAAAACATAATTCGAAAGCCAGCTAATAAAAATACGCTGTATAAACGTGTCTTCGTGGTGTCTGCCTATGCAGGCATTACTGATAAATTACTCGAGCATAAAAAAACGGGCCAGGCGGGTGTCTATGGCTTATTTGCTGGAAGTCTTGAGGATAAAGGCTGGCTGGTTGCACTTGATCAGGTGCGTAGTGAAATGCAGGAGATCAATACAAGCCTGTTTTCTGAAGCTTTACTTGAGCAGGCAAATGCTTTTATTAATGAGCGCCTGGATGATGCCGAAAAATGCCTGAGTGATTTGCATAGCCTGTGTTTACATGGGCATTTTGAACTGGATGCACATTTGTGGACGGTACGTGAAATGCTGGCCAGTCTGGGTGAAGCGCATAGTGCCTGGAATATGGCTCATCTGTTACAGCAGGATGGCATTAATGCCTGTTATGTGGATCTTACTGGCTGGCATACTGATAAACATGTGTCACTGGACGAGCGTATCAGCATGGCTTTTAGTGACATTGATCTGGGCAGCCAGATGCCGGTGGTGACCGGTTATGCGCACAGTGAAAATGGCTTAATGACATCATTTGACCGCGGTTACAGCGAAATGACATTCAGTCGGCTGGCGGTGATTACGCAGGCGAAAGAGGCGGTGATCCATAAAGAATTTCATTTAAGCAGTGCTGATCCGCGTCTGGTTGGCGAGGAAAATGCGGTGCCGATTGGGCGAACTAACTATGATGTCGCCGATCAGCTGGCTAACCTTGGTATGGAGGCTATTCACCCTCGTGCTGCAAAAGGCCTGCGTCAGCATAATATTGCACTGCGTGTAAAAAATACCTTTGAGCCTGAACACAGCGGTACCTTAATTACAGGTGATTATGTCAGTGATTCTCCCTGTGTGGAAATTATTGCGGGCTGTAAAGGCGTGTATGCGCTTTCAATATTCGATCAGGATATGGCAGGTAGCTTTGATGTTTACGATCACGAATTCCTGAACCTGATTAAGCGCTTTAATGCGCATATTGTTGCCAAGGATATGAATGCAAATACCATTACGCATTATCTATCGGCTAATATGAAAACGGTAAAACGCATTCGTACAGAGCTGCAAAGTCGCTTTCCTGATGCGGAAATAGATCAGCGTAAGGTGGCAATTGTGTCTGCGATCGGCAGTGATATGCAGATTCCGGGGATATTAGCAAAAACAGTAAAAGCGGTTGCAGATAAAAATATCAGTGTGCTCGCACTGCACCAGTCAATGCGTCAGGTTGATATGCAGTTTATTGTTAATGAGTGTGATTATGACGAAACAATAAAGAGCTTGCATGCTTCATTGGTCGAAGTGTATGACCATGGGAGAGCAATATGTCTCGCCTGTTAACACGCCTGTTTTTTGCGCTGTTATTGATCACATCCACGCTAACATCTGCTGCGGAAGATCTGCAGAAGAATGACATTGAGAGCAAGGCGAAAGCCACTGTAAATAATCTTGAAAAGCCACTCTACAATCCCTTTGTGGAACGATATGTGCTCGATGAGCTCAAGCAGATTCGAATAGATGTTGCAGCACAGAAGAATGAACTGATTCAGCAGATTGTTGATCGTGAGCATCATTCGGTGGACAGGGCGGTTGAATACGCAACGGATACGGTCACGTATTTCTTCTATCTAATCGCTGCAGCGACTTCAGTGCTGGTGCTGGTTGGCTGGACTTCCATTCACGATATTAAACAGCGAGTTCAGTCACTCGCCGATGAAGAAATCAATAAACTGGTGAATGAGTACGAAAACAGGCTGGATAATATCGAACGACAGCTAAGCCAGAAGACGCGCCATATTGAGCGTAATCGAGAAGAGCTGGAACAGACACAGGAGGCGCAGGCGTTATGGTTACGTGCAGCACAGGATAACAATCCGTCAAGCAAAATTGATATTTATGATCAAATTTTAAAATTGCATTTTTTTGATGCAGAGGCACTCACTTATAAGGCCGATGCTGTACTTGAACTCAATGAACCTCAATGGGCTGTCAATTTATGTCATCAGGCATTAGAGGTTGATCCTCAAAATAGCCATGCTTTTTATCAACTGGCCTGTGCGCATACTGCACTTGAGCAGTATGAAGATGCAATTAACTATTTGCAGGAAGCGATCAAGCGAAATGACAATTATCGTGATGAGGTATTGAGTGATCCTGCTTTGCAGCCACTGACAAATTATATTTCTATTGAAGATCTAATGGCACGAATTACGACAGAATAATTAAAATTTAAAAAGGTTTGTTGCAAGACCCGTATGAAATATACAGAAAACTCTAACGAACCACACCAAAATTCAATAGAGCGTGGCTTTGAAAAAGTTATCACGCCATTTCAGACGTTTATAAAAGACCAGACAACCAGCAGTGCTCTGCTGATCGTTTGCGCCATTCTTGCCCTGCTGATTGCAAATTCACCCTTAGCTCAGCCTTATCAGGATTTTCTGCATTTGCCCGTTGGCTTTGTTGTCGCAGATTATACTTTTTCCATGAGTGTGCGGCACTGGATTAACGATGGATTGATGTCGTTTTTTTTCTTTCTTCTTGGTATGGAAATAAAACGTGAACTACT
>Ga0316207_10004436_pt1 | contig 12198 bp, 10 predicted proteins | sample 6weekpyrite_MG_FD_204943 | JGI IMG/M metagenome (GOLD analysis project Ga0316207, IMG submission 204943) | Microbial mat bacterial communities from mineral coupon in-situ incubated in ocean water Damariscotta River, Maine, United States -... | ecosystem: Environmental > Aquatic > Marine >... | reverse complement strand
CCATGTATACCATGAACGCAGTTAAATCGCGCATTGCATTATCATATTCAGCTGCAGACATTTTACCTTCTGAAACGGTTTCGAATTTTGGTGCAGTACCCGGATGCTCGTGCATTTCATCAGCATTGACGAGTTTTTTCGTACCTTCCAACTCCCATAACACATGAGGCATACCCACATCTTTGAACGTAGTATTATTTACGCCAAATGGACGGGACTCATCAGTATGAAAAGTACGCAGGTAGGTATATAACCAGTCAGCACCACGTGCACGTGATACGACTGATAAATCCGGTACTTTAGTTCCAAAATATATTTTTGCATCTTCTGTTTGCATGGCAACTGTCATGGTTTCACCCACTTTTTCTGCCGCAAACATTAAATTACTTTTTACCTGAGCATCTGTTAAGCCGATGTCTTCTGCCATACGGTTATAACGTTGATAAGCCGCTGAGTGACAACTCAGGCAGTAGTTTACAAATAAACGTGCACCACGTTGCAGAGACTCTTTATTATGTAAATCATAATCAGCTTTATCAAGATGAACACCACCACCAGCTCCGAAAGCTAATGTCGGTAAAACCATCAAAATTGCGAGTATTGTTTTTTTCATTAGCCTGTCACCCTCTCTGGTACTGCTTTCTCAGCATTAAGATTGGTATATAACGGAGCAAGGAACATAACTGCAAGATAAACAGCTGGAATTAACCAACCCATCATCATCAGTTCCCCGGCGCCTTCTACATATCTCGCCACATCATTTAACGAGAATAAACCTACCCACACAATTAATGACATGTAACTGAATTTTGCGTCACGGGTTTTACTGTGGAACCAGAGTACATAGAAGAATACAAAATAAACTTCTGAGAAGCGTAATCCTAATTCAGATAATACAGGCTCTGGTGATTTCACACCTAAGTAGCCAAGGAAAACAAAAACAGCAACAAAGAGTGCTAAGTTGAGTTTATGTAAAGCACTACGGTAACGAACCGATTTAATTGGATTGTTATCTAACCATGGTAAGAAGGCTAAAACAACAACACCGGCACCCATTGCAACTACACCAAGGAAGGGATCAGGTACTGCACGTAACATGGTATAGAACGGTGTGAAATACCAAACCGGCGCAATATGCTCAGGTGTTTTTAATGGATCTGCCGGAACAAAGTTCGCATGCTCAAGGAAGTAACCTCCCATTTCCGGACCAAAGAACATAATCGCAGCAAAGAACATTAAGAAAACAACCACACCCACGATATCTTTTACAGAGTAGTAAGGGTGGAATGGGATACCATCTAAAGGAATACCATCAGCATTTTTGTTTTTCTTGATTTCAACGCCATCGGGATTGTTTGAACCCACTTCATGTAAAGCAATGATGTGAGCAACAACTAAACCGATAATAACCAGTGGAACAGCAGCAACATGGAATGCGAAGAAACGATTCAAGGTTGCATCAGAGATAACGTAATCACCACGAATCCAGATTGAAAGCTCTTCACCAACAAAAGGAATTGCACCAAATAAGTTAACAATAACCTGCGCACCCCAGTATGACATTTGACCCCAGGGTAATAAGTAACCCATGAATGCTTCTGCCATCAGCGCGAGGAAGATGAACATACCGAAAAGCCAGATTAATTCACGTGGTTTTTTAAATGAACCATACATCAGGCCACGGAACATATGCAGATAAACAACAATGAAGAATGCTGACGCACCTGTTGAATGCATATAACGAATTAACCAGCCCCAGTTTACATCACGCATAATGTATTCAACTGATGCAAAAGCCAGCTCAGCATCTGGTTTGTAATGCATTGTCAGGAAAATACCTGTAACAACCTGGATCACTAAAACCAATAACGCTAACGAACCAAAGAAATACCAAAAGTTGAAATTCTTTGGCGCATAATATTTAGAAAGATGTTCTTCCCACAATTTAGTTGCAGGGAAACGAGCGTCAACCCACCCCATTAAAGCTTTTAACATTTCCATTACGCGGCTCCCTCATCAACACCGATAATTACGCGTGTTTCTGATAAATACATATGCGGTGGCACTTCAAGATTAGTTGGTGCCGGAACATTCTTATATACACGTCCTGCCATATCAAAACGTGAACCATGACATGGACAGAAGAAACCACCACGCCATTTTTCACCTAAATCAGCCGGAGCCAATTCTGGACGGTAAGTTGGAGAACAGCCGAGGTGAGTACAGATGCCCACCAATACAGATATTTCTGGTTTAATTGAACGCGCTTCGTTCACTGCATAACCTGGCTGTTGGCTAGCAACCGCTGAAGCGGGATCACGCAAGCTGTCAGTCAAACTCGCTAAATCAGTCAAATTTTGTTCAGTACGGCGCACAATCCACACCGGTTTACCGCGCCACTCAACTCGCATCATTTGTCCTGCCTGAAGCTTACTAAAATCTGCTTCAACTGGAGCACCTGCCGCTTTGGCACGGGCACTCGGGTTCCAAGATGCAATAAAAGGTACCGCAGCACCTACAGCTCCCACAGAAGCAACAGCAGTTGTTGCCGCGACTGTGAGGAACCGGCGTTTGCTATTATCAACGCCATCTGTCATTAGAAATCTCCCAAAATCGTGTTGAACCAGCAGCATTTTCTGCCAGTCCCAAGGTGTTTAGCGTTTAAAACGCAGAAGTACTCTGAAGCCATAAAAAATCACATCAAAGAACCCAAATTTTTTGGCGTGCGTAGTTTGGCTTATCAGGGCCAGTTGGTCAAGGAGAGTCGAATAAATCCCAGTAGTTCAATAGGTTATACAGGATTCGAAATATCAATAAATTGGTGATTAATAGCAAATTGTTCGGCCAGGTGTTCACCTAACGCCTGTACACCATAACGCTCAGTAGCGTGATGTCCAGCAGCATAAAAATGTAGTCTGGATTCACGTGCAATATGGACAGTTTGTTCAGATATTTCACCTGTAAGATAAGCATCTACCCCAAACTCTGCTGCCTGCTCAATGTAGTTTTGTGCTGCACCACTACACCAGGCTATGGTTTGAATGGTCTCGTCATCATTTCCAATATGTAGAGGCTCTCGCTGTAAAGCTGCAGCAATTTTTTGGCTAAATTCATTTGCTGACATTGGAGTTTTAAGAGAACCGTACATGCCAACGGCATCTTTAGCAGAAGGGAAACTACCCGTAATATCCAGCTCCAGTTTTTCGGATAATTTTGCGTTATTTCCGTATAACGGATGAGCATCAAGCGGTAAATGGTAAGCCAGTAAATTGATACCTGCTTCAATAAGGCTTCGAACACGCTGATATTTCAGGCCCGTAATACAACCATCTTCGCCTTTCCAGAAATATCCATGATGAACGAGTAAAACATCCGCTTTTTCTTTAATCGCGGCATCAATTAATGCCTGGCTCGCAGTGACACCGGAAATGATTGTGTTTACCTCTGCGCGGCCTTCAAGCTGCAAACCATTTGGACAATAATCGCGAAATCGTTCGATTTCGAGAATATTATTTGTATAACTGAGTAAATCTTTTAACTGAACCATGTCGAAAACCCTTTCATAGGTTAATATTACGAGGCCTCAGCACGAATGCAACGAAGCAAGAAAACAGCGTTTACCCTTCATAATATAGTTAAATGTTGGGCACGGTGAAAAATTCTTCAAAATGCGGCCGTAGGTCATACCTGTGGTGCTCATGTATAATGAACACGACTGTCCAGGTATCGTAAAGCGCAAGGATGTGCGAGAACGACCTAATCGTACATTCCGCTTTTTCACCGGTTTTGCCTTGTTCTCTGGCTTCTCGCTATCCATGCTAAGATATCTAAAATTTAAGTTTAACGGAATTTCTAATGCGTGTTACCAAACTCATTACATTTATTATTCAATTTGCCACCATTGGCTTAGCGGCGGCATTTATGATCTTGTACTTTCAGTCTTCGAAAGAAGAAACACAGACTGAAGTTGCACTACAGCCTGATACCGAGATTGTGGAGCTAATCGAATCAACACGCACAATACCATCAGCACCACTTAGTTCTTACGCGCCATCGGTCAAAAATGCCGCGCCGGCGGTAGTTAATATTCAAACCACAAAAATTATTACTGAACGCCAACATCCATTAATGAATGATCCGACTTTTCGTCAATTCTTCGGTGACAGATTCGGAGAACCGCGTAAACGCATGGAATCAAGCCTTGGTTCTGGCGTTATTGTCAGTCCTCAAGGTTATATTCTGACAAACAATCATGTCATTAAAGCTGCCGATGAAATTCTGGTGGCATTAAAAGATGGCAGAACCGCTAAAGCCAGGGTAATAGGAACCGATCCTGATACTGATCTCGCTGTATTACATATAGAACTTAAAAATATTCCCGCAATTACCTTAAGTAAAACTCATGATATTGAGGTGGGTGATGTTGTACTTGCGATTGGTAACCCATTTGGTGTGGGACAAACAGTCACTTCCGGCATTATCAGTGCTACTGGGCGTAACATGTTAGGTATAAATACATTTGAAAACTTCATCCAGACGGATGCCGCCATTAACCCCGGTAATTCAGGAGGTGCGCTTGTCAATTCTTATGGTGAACTTATTGGAATTAATACCGCAATTTATTCCCGCAGCGGTGGTTCACAAGGTATTGGTTTTGCAATCCCCTTAAGTTTGGCCAGAAATGTTTTAACGCAAATAATTGAGTTTGGTCATGTTAAACGGGGCTGGCTAGGTGTTGCGATTCAAAATATGAGTGCGGAGCTGGCTAACTCATATGGCTTAGAAAAAATATTTGGTGGCGTTATTACCGGCATATATAAAGGTGGACCGGCGGATAAGGGAGGATTAAAGCCTGGAGATTTAATCACTCACATAAACGATGTCGAAATCCAGAATGTTCACCATTTACTAAACCTGGTTAGCCAGGTAAAACCAGGAAACAAATTATCGATAAAAGGACTGCGTGGAGAAAAACGCTTTACAAAAACGGCTACCGCAATACAACGCCCCAGCAAAGATGTTGACTAGGTTTAATATAAGCTATTTAGCGAAACTTGATTGCGTCCACTATTTTTGGCTGCATACAATGCTTCATCAGCAGATTTTATAATCTGAGACCATTCATTTTCCTCACATTTAACTGTATGACTGTACACACCTAAGCCACAACTCACCGTTATACAATCATACGGGCTTTTACAGTGAGGAATTTTTTCTGATTCCAATTCACATAATACGCGTTGCGCCAAATTTTTTGCGTCTTCTGATTTTGTTTGCGGTAACAGGATTAAAAGTTCTTCTCCGCCATAGCGATAAATACGATCAGATCTGCGAATAGTTGACTTTATAGACTTTGTTACTTTTTTTAATGCATCATCACCTGCTTGATGACCATAATGATCATTATAAAGTTTAAAATTATCGATATCGATCATCGCAATTGCATAACTTTCAGCATAACGCTTCGATAAATTGTGAGTACACTTTATATCTATTTCCATTGCCCTACGGTTACCAATTTCCAACAATGGATCAAGTAAAGTCATTTCCATTAAACGCTGGTTAGCCTGAATTAATTCAGAGGTACGCTCAGATATATTTTTTTCAATAATTGCAGACTGCGACTCCATAATGTTTCTCTGGAAATTTGCAATATCAGTGAAAGTAACAAGCCCGGCCAGGAAACCATTTGAATCAACAACAGGAAGATGTCGTACTTTGTTTGCAATGCATACAACTAATGCTTCTAATATATCCTGCTCCTGTTGCAACATAATTAAATTGTAAGTCATTAGATCTGCAGCAAGTGGGAGTTTTTTAAAATTTCCATTTACAAAACCACCGTTTAAACTTTCAGATAAAAAATGAACAATATCACGCTCAGTAATAATACCAACCGGTTTTTTGTTTTGTACAACCAGCAAACATGAATAACGTTGCTGGCTCATAAGCCTGGTTATTTCATTTAATGGTGCATGAGGTTCAACAGAAAGAATATCTGTTGACATTATTTTAGCTAATTTATTGTCATCCATTGGCCATCCCTGCTTAAGCTAAGCGACATATTATTAATTTATATTAATAATAGCGACATTGTAAAATCTAACTTAAGAAAAACAGGAAAATTATCAAGAGAAATATCTAAAAAACAGAGATTCTTGCACTAAAAGTGCAACTATAAATTAACAACTAAGCAGAAATCTAAAATAGTCTGTTTTAACTAATTTAGCGAAGTGACTAACGCATTTAACATTATTTCATTTTCTTTACTTGTACCAATAGTAATTCGTAAACAATCTTTTAATAAACCGCCAGCAGGGTCAAGGTTTTTAATTAATACCCCTTGCTCTTTCAAAGAGTTAAAAATACTGTTTGCTTTTCCATCTTCAACACGAACTAATATAAAGTTGGCCTGACTGGGATAAGCTTTAATATTTTTTATTTTGGCTAATTCGGTAAATAACAATTCCCTGTCATTACAAATCTGTTGAGTTTGTTGATCGAGTACTTCACGATGTTGAATTGCAAACTCCGCGCTGGCTTGAGTAAGAATATTGATATTGTACGGCAGGCGAACCTTATCAAATTCGTTAAGCCACTCTGCTTTACCCGCCAATAACCCCAAACGTAACCCTGCCAAACCCATTTTTGAAACTGTACGCATCACTAATAAATTATCGTACTCATTTAACATTGGCATAAAAGTTTTATCGGCAAAGGCATGATAAGCCTCATCAAGCACGACCACACCCGGTGCAGCTTCAATAATGTTTCGAACAGTTTGCTGTTCAAATAAATTGCTGGTGGGATTATTCGGATAAGCCAGAAAAACGACTGCCGGTTGAGATTTTTTTATCGTTTTTAGAAGTGCTTTTTCATCTAAAGAGAAATCTTCATTTAAAGGAACACCGATGTAAGGCATATCCATAAATGTTGCAATCATCTTGTACATGACAAAACCGGGCTCAACAGAAAGAACCGCGTGTTTATTGCCGGCACTATTCTGACCCGCCATGGCCATCATAATCATTTGAATGAGCTCATCTGATCCATTGCCTAATAAAATCTCAGACTCATCAGGCACGTCCATCGCTTCACGTAAGTGTTGTTTTAAAACACGCGCACCAGGATCGGGGTAACGATTTAATTCAACATCACGAATCACATCCAACCATTTTTCAATCAAGTCAGCTGGCCAACGATAAGGGTTTTCCATTGCGTCGAGCTTAATAGTATCGGCTGAATCCGGGACATGGTAGGCAGAGAGTGCCTGAATTTCAAGACGAATAAATGCTTTAACCTTATCGCTTAAAGAGCCTGATGTTACTGACATAGCAACTTAATCCTTAATGCGATATTCAGCTGAGCGGGCATGTGCCGTTAAACTTTCACCACGTCCAAGTATAGAGGCCGTTTTACCTAACTCGGATGCCCCTTCGGCAGAACACATAATCAAACTTGAACGTTTCTGAAAGTCATATACACCTAATGGTGAACTAAAACGTGCGGTACGTGATGTCGGTAAAACATGGTTTGGTCCTGCACAATAATCACCCAGGGCTTCTGCTGTATAACGCCCCATAAAGATGGCACCGGCATGTTTGATTTTTTTAGCCATTTCTACAGGATCTTCGACTGACAGTTCTAAATGTTCAGGTGCGATAAAATTTGAAACGGCAATGGCTTCATTTTCATCCTGAACTAAAATCAATGCGCCCCTGTCTGATAAAGAGGTATTAATAATATCTTTACGTTCCATTGTAGGTAATAGTTTTTCTATACTGGCTTGCACATCATCGAGAAATTTTTCATCCCACGAAACTAAAATAGATTGTGCATCTTCATCGTGTTCTGCCTGTGAGAATAAATCCATTGCAATCCAGTCAGGATCTGTTTTTCCATCACACACTACTAAAATTTCAGAAGGGCCTGCGATCATATCAATACCCACTCGACCAAAAACCATTGATTTAGCAGTAGCAACGTAGATATTTCCCGGGCCGACAATTTTATCTACAGAGGGAACGGTGTCTGTACCATAGGCGAGTGCCGCAACGGCTTGCGCTCCACCGACTGCAAACACCGTATCAACACCGGCAATTTTTGCTGCGGCTAACACCATGTCATTCACCACACCATCTGGTGTTGGCACAACCATAACAATCTCTTCAACACCAGCCACTTTTGCAGGAATTGCATTCATTAAAACAGAAGAAGGATAGGTTGCTTTACCCCCTGGTACATATAAACCAACACGATCAAGTGGCGTAATTTGCTGGCCTAATAAAGTGCCATCATCTTCAGTGTAAGACCATGACTCCATGATTTGGTGCTTGTGATAACTACGCACGCGCTCAGCGGCGATTTCTAAAGCCTGACGTTGATCAGCGGGAATATTATTTAATGCCGCATTTAATTGATCTTGAGTAAAGGTTAACTCTTTCATTGAACTTACGTTCATACGATCAAATTTATTGGTGTATTCAACTAAAGCATCATCACCACGTAATCGAATGTTTTTTATCACATCACGAACCGTTGAGTTTACCTGCTCATCAGAAACACCTTCCCATGCCAGTAAGGTTTCCATTTGTTCCTGATAATCACTTTGTGTGGTTGTTAATCGTTTAATATTCATAGCTTTCAGTATTGTATTTATTTCTAATCATGCCTGATTCTAGTTACGTTTATTTACTGCTTCCGCAATATGGTCAATAAGCGCCTGAACTTTTGTGTGTTTCATTTTCATGGCCGCTTTATTTACGACTAAACGAGAACTAATGTCTGCAATGTGCTCCAACGGTTCCAGGCCATTTGCTTTTAAAGTATTACCGGTATCAACCACATCAATAATACGATCTGCAAGGCCAACCAGAGGCGCTAGCTCCATAGAACCATAAAGTTTAATCACTTCTACCTGCTTGCCTTGTTCTGCATAATAACGTCGCGCACAGTTCACAAATTTTGTTGCAATACGTAAACGTCCTTCTGGCTCAGGCAATCCAACCGGGCCTGCTGTCATTAACTTACATTTTGCAATTTCTAAATCTAGTGGTTCATATAGGCCTTCACCACCATGCTCAAGTAAAACATCTTTACCTGCGACACCAATATCGGCCGCGCCATATTGCACATAAGTTGGCACATCTGTAGCACGAATAATAACAAGCTTCACATCATCATGATTAGTATCAAGAATGAGTTTACGGCTGGTTTCAGGATCATCTTTTGGTTCAATACCCGCATGCGCTAACAGAGGCATCGTCTCTTTATAAATACGACCTTTTGATAATGCGATGGTTAATGTTTCACTCATAATTTTAATCTTCTATTAAAACAACTTTATTAATCTGAAATATATTATTAATCCGTATAGATATTTAATCGGGCACACGACGAATTTTTGCGCCAAGCTGAAGTAATTTTTCTTCGATACATTCATAACCACGGTCAATGTGATAAATACGCTCAACAACCGTATCACCCTCTGCAACTAAACCTGCAATAACCAGACTGGCGGATGCACGTAAATCTGTTGCCATTACGGGTGCACTCTTTAATTGTTCAACACCTTTAACGATTGCAGTATTACCGTTTACTTCAACATCTGCTCCCATGCGTTTCAGTTCCTGAACATGCATAAAACGATTTTCAAAAATAGTTTCGGTAATACTTGCCGAGCCTTCAGCAACAGCGTTTAATATTGAAAATTGCGCCTGCATATCTGTTGGGAAAGCAGGATAAGGAGCGGTACGTACATCAATTGCTTTGGCACGTTTACCTTTCATGTCTAAAGAAATCCAGTCTTTACCTGTTTTTATTTCAGCACCCGTCTCTTCCAGTTTGGATAACACGGCATCAAGTAATGTTGGATCAGTATCTTTTAACTTAACTTTACCACCCGTTACTGCAGCGGCAACTAAGTAGGTTCCTGTTTCAATACGATCAGGCAAAATATCATACGTCGTGCCATGCATACGTTCGACGCCTTCGATGGTTATGGTATCGGTACCGGCGCCACTCACTTTTGCACCCATTGCATTTAAGCAATCTGCTAAATCTACAACTTCAGGTTCACGTGCAGCGTTTTCAAGTATGGTTGTACCATCGGCTAAACATGCAGCCATCATTAAGTTTTCTGTACCGGTTACAGTCACAACATCTAAAACAATCTTGGCACCTTTTAAACGTTTACATTTTGCCTTGATGTAACCATTCTCAACCACAATATCTGCACCCATTAATTCTAAACCATGGATGTGTAAATTCACCGGACGAGCACCAATCGCACAACCACCCGGTAATGAAACTTCAGCTTCACCAAAACGTGCTAACAGTGGACCCAATACTAAAATTGATGCCCGCATCGTTTTCACAAGTTCATAAGGTGCGATATAACTTTCAATAGTGGAGGGATTGACCTCAACATCCATATTCTCATCCATTGTTAAACTCACACCCATACGACCGAGTAATTCCATCGTTGTTGTGATGTCATGTAAATGGGGAATGTTGCGTACTAATACAGGATCATCAGACAATAATGTCGATACAATAATCGGTAAAGCTGCATTTTTGGCCCCCGATATACGGATCTCACCATTTAGTGGCTTACCACCTGTAATAATTAATTTATCCATAATAATTTAATTCTGCATTCTCATAATTTAAAATACTCTAAATCTTTAACACAGTTATCTGACTTGCAGCTTTTGCGCTTTAGCCCATTCATCCGGTGTAAAGGTTTTAATAGTTAATGCATGCACTTCACCGCTGGTTATTTTATCACCCAGAGTGGCATAAACCGCCTGTTGTTTTTTAACTAATGACATGCCATCAAACATTTCACCAATAACTACTGCCTCAAAATGACTGCCGTCACCTTCAACTTTTACTTCGCAGTCAGGCAAACCTGCTTGAATCATTTTTTGTACATCTTCCGGACTCATGGAAACCACCCAATTTTCTGTAAATTAATTGATAAAATAAGAGCTCTGAAGATATTTCCTAAAATGAAGGAAATACTGCTAAAAGCCAATGCCCGAGCCATTTTTTAAAGTGCGCTATTGTAGCGCGAGAGGAGGTTAGCGGATACGGCTAATATGCGGTTTAAAGCTCAAATTCGCCAGCAAATAGGGTCAATTCAGCGCAAATTTGAATAGAATTAAGAAAAAAGCCTCTGACTCTGGACTATCCCCACAAATAAGTGATCAAAAACAATGATTTAGCTCAAATACTATGTATTAGAGAGAACAAAAAATCAGCTTAAACATGCTAGCAATAAAGCACTGCAATCACTTTAATCTCGTTCTGCATCATTATTATCATTTTTCATTTCTTTCACAAACTGCTGGCGTTTGCGATTCATTTCAATTAACTGACTTTGTACCATGCCATTGATTGAGCCATCAGGGAATATGCCATTTTCATCAGCCACACCCGCCGTTATTCCGGTTAATAACTCCATGACCTGATCAACTGTCTCTACCGCATACACAGTAAATTGCTTTTCTTTTACTGCATTGACAACATCATTTCGAAGCATTAAATGTTTAACATTGGAAGTCGGTATAATCACAGCCTGACTACCCGTTAACTCTCTGGCTTTACAGATATCAAAAAAGCCTTCTATTTTCTCATTCACGCCACCAATAGCCTGAACTTGTCCAAGTTGATTTACTGAGCCAGTAACAGCAAATGATTGATTAATTGGGAGTTTTGCTAATGCAGATAATAATGCACACAGTTCAGCAACCGAGGCGCTATCACCTTCAATCATGCCATAGGATTGTTCAAATACCAGGCTTGCTGAAAGTGAAAGTGGTTGATCATGAGCATAGCGATTAGCTAAAAAAGACGACAGAATCAATACACCTTTTGAATGTATTGAACCACCCAGTTCAACCTCTCTTTCTATATCAATCACCTTGCCTGAACCGAGTCTGGCCGTTGCCGTTATTTTTGAAGGTCGACCAAATGAATAACTATCCAATTGTATGATAGACAGGCCATTAACCTGTGCGACTTTGCTGCCTTCAGTATCAAGCAAATACGTTCCACGTAATACCTGTTCATGAACCAGCTCACGAAACTGATCGAGTCTTCTTATCCGTGCATCAAGTGCCAATTGAACATCACCACGCTGAACAACATCATGTTTCTCCTGAGTTGCCCAATAATCCGATTCACGCAGCAAAT
>Ga0316207_10004435_pt1 | contig 12201 bp, 12 predicted proteins | sample 6weekpyrite_MG_FD_204943 | JGI IMG/M metagenome (GOLD analysis project Ga0316207, IMG submission 204943) | Microbial mat bacterial communities from mineral coupon in-situ incubated in ocean water Damariscotta River, Maine, United States -... | ecosystem: Environmental > Aquatic > Marine >... | reverse complement strand
ATGCCTTTAACGACGTGGTCGTTCACAAGTGGGAAGTTGCCCGAATGATCGAAACTGAGACCTATATTAATGGTAAGTTTCTTAACAGCATGCGCTCAGATGGCTTAATTGTTTCAACACCAACAGGCTCGACGGCTTATGCCCTGTCAGGTGGAGGCCCAATTTTAGAACCCGATATGGATGCCATGGTACTGGTACCCATTTGCCCGCATACCATGAGTTACCGCCCTATTGTGATTAGCGGTGACAGTAAAATTGAAATCATCGTGAAAGAAAATCAAAACTCTCATGCACAGGTTACCTGTGATGGTCAGATTAATCTGGGGGTTGTCTCCGGTGATAAAATTGCCATTAAGAAAAAAGATAAAGTCGTCCGTCTAATTCATCCACGACAACATAACCACTATGAGATTTTAAGAGCAAAACTCCACTGGGGTGAACATTTCTGAGACATTATCAGGAATAACCTAAAAACAGATAACTGCGTTAAAATTTCTTCAAAATGCTCATGTACTTAACGTACACTCCGCTTTTTCATCAGTTTTAACTTGTTCTATATTTTTACGTTATCCCTGAAAATGCCTCACCAAAAAATAACTAATATATTATAATCACAAACTTATGCTAACTCACATTCACATTTGGAACTTTGCCATTGTCGAGGCTCTCGATATCGAACTCGAATCAGGTCTATCGGTATTAACGGGTGAAACCGGCGCAGGTAAATCCATATTACTGGATGCTTTGGGTTTAGCTCTGGGTGATCGCGCTGATAGCACTGTTATTCGTCATGGCGAAAGTCGTGCTGAAATTAGTGTCACGTTTGATACCAGTCAATCGGCTAATGCTGAAGCCTGGTTAAAAGAACATGAACTGGACAGTGAACATGAATGTATTATTCGACGCACTGTCAGTGAGAAAAGTCCATCAAAAGCTTTTATTAATGGTAAACCCGCAACTGTTCAGCAACTGCGAAAACTCGCTGAAATGCTGGTTGATTTACATGGTCAACATGAACACCAGTCACTCATGAAGACGGATGTGCAACAGCAGTTATTAGATGATTATGCCGGCCATTCAGCGCTACTTACTCACGTCAATAATTCGTATAAACAATGGCATACGCTTAATACCGAGTTTAAAAAATTAAGCTCAGCCAAAAATGAACAGGATCACAGGCTTGATTTACTACGTTACCAGGTTAACGAACTGGAAACGCTTAATCTACAAGTTGGTGAATCAGAAAAGTTGGATATTGAGCATAAACGTTTATCAAATGCGAGCCTGTTATTACAAACCACTGAACAAACTCTTCATGCCTTAGAAGAAAATGATAACGGTGCTATTTCTCAACAACTCAGCCATTTTACCCTGGAACTTCAACAGCTCGGCAAAACTGATAACAAGTTAAATGATATTGCGGGTTTGCTCGATAGCGCTATGATTCAAATCAATGAAGCAAGCAGCGAATTACATCAATATATTGATAATCTTGAGCTTGATCCTCAGCGTTTAAACTATATCGATGAACGCATAAGTAGTATCCATAACTTAGCGCGTAAACACCAGGTCAGTCCGGATGAGTTACCAGAATTACTCGAGCATTTACAAAAAGAATTAGACTCCATTGAAAATGCCGATGTTCATATCGAAACATTACAGCAAGAGATACAAAAAGCAGCTGAAAGCTATAAAAAAGCGGCAAACCAGTTAAGTAAAAGTCGAGTAAAAGCAGCCACAACCTTGTCGAATAAAGTGAGTGAAAATATGCAGGAACTCGGTATGGAAGGTGGACGCTTTGAAGTTGCTTTAAATGCTTTCGAGAATGAGACATTTCATGCGAATGGAAATGAACAAATTGAATTCCTGGTGAGTGCGAACCCGGGACAACCGCCAAAATCATTAACTAAGGTTGCATCTGGTGGCGAGATTTCCCGGATTAGTCTGGCCATTCAGGTTATAGCCGCACAAGCTACACGCATCCCAACCCTGATATTTGACGAGGTTGATGTCGGTATTGGTGGACGTGTTGCTGAAATAGTCGGTCACAAATTAAAAGAACTGGCAGGACATCGCCAGGTAATTTGTGTTACTCATTTAGCCCAGGTAGCGGCTCTTGGTGATCATCATTTACAAGTGAGTAAACTATCTGATTCAGCAACTACGATTAGTCAGATTAACTATCTTGATACCCAACAACGAGTGAACGAACTTGCCCGGATGATGGGCGGAATTGAAATTACTGAGCAAACTTTATCTCATGCTGAAGAGATGTTAGGTAAAGTTGGAAATGGTTAAAAACTTATTACAAAATAACCTTTATCAATGAAACTGACTTTAAAGGGTAAAACTATCGTCCCAGCCATTGATTAGCTTCATTTAGCTGGTCAAATGCCCGGACCTCCCAGCCTGAATTGCTTGATAAATAATCTACAAAAATTTTCGCACGTTCATCATTCCCATTAATTACGATAGCATTTTTAATACGAGTATTGCTGCGTGATGATGCAGCATGTTGTAATGTAATGAGCTTTATTTCTTCTTCACTAATATCTACAGTATCGGCATCGGAAAAATCAGCTAATTTATATTTCAATTCGTCAAACCTGGGATCGCCATAAATTTCAGTACTGGCATCTATAATTTCCTGCCCGGAAATATTTCCGGAATATTTCCAGTAAACACCATTTGCTTCCCATGCCAGCTTATACGCCATAGTTTGCCTTTTTATAATAAATCCGATTCATTCTGTAATAATTAAAGTAGTTAGCCGGCTTTTTGACAGTTACTACACACACCATATATATAGAGTGAATGATCGGTCATCGCATAGCCTTTCTCTTTAGCGATTGATTTTTGTCGCTCTTCAATCGTTTCATCAACAAACTCATCGACCTTGCCACATTTTACACAAAGAATATGATCGTGGTGCTTGCCCTGTTCCATTTCAAAAACAGACTGGCCACCTTCAAAATGATGGCGTGCCACAAGGCCTGCGGCTTCAAATTGAGTTAATACTCGATAAACTGTCGCCAGGCCGACTTCTTCACCGCTTTCCAGTAGTGCTTTATAAACATCTTCCGCACTCATATGCCGGACTTTGCTGTTTTCCAGAAATTCCAGAATTTTTAATCTTGGTAACGTTGCTTTTAAGCCTGCACGTTTTAATTCGCTACTATCCATTATTCCTCACATTGTTTGCAGATAGGGTTCGCACTTTAGGCGGACAATAGGGTATGATTCGTTTTTTAATCCTCGCATATTGGAACGAAAATGAGAAGAGTTCTCATTCTTATAATTAGTCTGTTTTTTAGTCAATTTCTGGTAAGTTGCGCTTATAAACCTGACGTTCAGCAAGGGAATACCTTTGATGACAAGCAGGTCGCTCAGCTTAAAATTGGAATGACTCCGCAGCAAGTGACGTTTATTCTCGGAACGGCTTTATTAAAAGATCCTTTCCATAAAAACCGTTGGGACTATATATATACCCTGGCAAAAGGCAGTGCAAAAGCAGAGCGTCGATTACTTACCTTGTATTTTGAAAACGGTATATTGTCGAAGATTGATAAGAGCCAGATGAAAAAAATCACCCTGGAGTGATTTACACAAATACTTGTCAATGTGAATGACAGCGTAGCATCTCTGAATTCTGAGCGCGTATCCAGAAGGTTACCGCACTATCGCTCGCAACGACAGTTGCTATACTGGCCGGTTACTTCTTTTTTAGATTTAACGCAAAACCTCTTTGAGGCTCCCCCTAAAATCTCTTCGAGCTTCATTCAGCATGACCTGCGTCACGTTGTTCCTCTGGCCTCACTGTAGAATCTCTTCGAGCTTCATTCAGCATGACCTGCGTCACGTTGTTCCTCTGGCCTCACTGTAGAATCTCTTTGAGCTTCATTCAGCATGACCTGCGTCACGTTGTTCCTCTGGCCTCTTTTTTTTCTGCACGTCTGCGACGTGATTCTTTTGGATCAGCAATAAGTGGGCGATAAATTTCAACCCGATCTTTATCACGCAAAACCTGATCTGCTTTGGCAATTTTCCCGAAGATACCCAGTTTATTTTTACTCAAATCAATTTCACTAAACTGTTCGAGAATACCTGATAGTTTAACTGCCTGCTCAACCGTAGTGCCCTGTTCAACATCCAGCGTCAGCAACACCTGCTCTTCAGGCAAAGCATAAGCGACTTCAATAAAATATTTTTCTGAATTATCCATAAACAACCTCTGCACGCTTAATAAAAGCATCAACTAAAGTATTGGCGATTTTATTAAACACAGGCCCTAAGGTAAGCCCAATTATTTTACTTGAAAACTCAAACTCTAAATTTAATGACACTTTACATGCAGTATCACCTAATGCTTCAAACAACCATACCCCTTCAAGACTTTTAAAGGGTCCATCAACGAGATGCATTTCTATTTTCGCAAATCTTTCAGATATATTTTTAGTCGTAAATGTTTTGTTTAAGCCACTGTGTGAAATTAAAAGACTGGCTTCCACTTTATCTTCATGCCGATAAATTTCTGTCGCTTTTCCACACCACGGTAAAAATTCCGCATAGGCTTCTATATCATCAACAAGCTTAAACATTTGTTCTGGTGAATAAGCGACCAGGGCACTCTTATTAATAGTTGTCATAACAACTCAACTTAAAACCTGTACTGCAAATCAATAATTTTTTTAAAACTTAATAATGCCAACAATATTCAAAAAGACCATTGCCACTAAAAACGGACTGACATAACGTACCATTATGTGCCAGGCAGGATAAATATAGCGGTTACGAAATGAAAATTCTCGTTCAGTTGAATCCTGGTCCATAATCCAACCGGCAAATAATGCAATAAGTAACCCACCTAACGGCAACATAATACTTGCGGTAAAGAAATCTATAATTTTGAAAAAATTATAGCTAAAGAATACATGATTTAATTCAATATAATCCAGACCAATAAAATTAAATAATACACGAAAGATATCCTGTAGCGTTGTTCCCGAAAATGAAAATATTGAGGCGATTCCAATAAACCAGACAATAGAACCTGTCATAACAGTGGCTTTAATACGACGCATGCCTTTACTTTCAATCAAATAAGCAACTGTTGGTTCGATTAATGAAATGGCAGAACTCAACGCAGCAAAAAAAAGCAAAACAAAAAACAATGTCCCTATTAATGTACCTCCCGCCATATTGCCAAAAGCTATCGGGAGTGTTTCAAATATTAAACCGGGACCGGCGGCTGGATTAAGGCCATTAGCAAAAACCAGCGGAAAAATAGCCAGACCTGCGAGTAAAGCAACTAATGTATCTAAACATACGATGATCAATGTCATTTGACCAATGGAAACATGACGGTTTAAATAAGAGCCATACATCATAATTGCCCCCATACCTAAACTTAATGTAAAAAAAGCATGCCCCATGGCGACCATCATGGGTTCCCAGGTGAAAATTTTTCCGCCTTCAGCATCCATTAAATACTCCCCCATTTCGTTACGCGCATAAAAAAACTTGTCCACATCGGGAGTAAACATAAAATCAATCGCGCGTTCGAAACCACCAGAGTTCATGGCATAAATAACCAGTAAAATAAGCACAACAAACAATGCAGGCATTAAAAATGTCACTGTTTTTTCCAGACCACCCTTAACCCCTCTTGAAACAGAAAGAATCGTCAAAGCGATAAAAATTGTGTGCCACGCTAAAAGTTTTTCAGGATCGGACACTAATGAGTTAAATATGCCTTTAACACCATCAACTGTTTGATGATTGAAGGCACCTGAGCCTGCACGAAAACTATAGGCCATTACTTCTCCGGCAATGACACTATAATAAGAAAGGATCAAACAACCCGCGACCATGCCACTCCAACCCAATATACTCCAGGCTGGATGAGCACCTGCTTCCTGAGAAAGTTGATACATAGTATTAACGGGGCTTTGTTTGCCACGGCGTCCTAAGGCAATTTCTGCCAACATAATAGGTAAACCAATCAAACATATACAAACCAAATAGGCGAGAATAAAAACACCGCCGCCATATTCACCTGTTATGTAAGGAAACTTCCATATATTACCTAAACCAACAGCAGAACCTACCGCAGCCAAAATAAAAGCAAGCCGATTTGACCATTCACGTTGCATTCATGACACCCTTAATTTAAATGTAAAATACATCTTTATTATTTAACGTTGGCCTTTATTGAACTTCCCGGTCTAACTCACCACTTTTAAGTTTTGCCAGGTAACTTGTTAATGCTTCACGCACTTTGCCATGTAATACATATAAGCCAATGAAGTTTGGAAATGCCATGGCAAGAATTAACAAGTCACTAAAATCTAAAATATTACTTGCGCTTGTTACCGAACCAATAACAACAAAAATAACAAAGATAATTCGATATGCCATTGTTGAGGCTTCACCAAACATATAGGTCCAGCATCGTTCTCCATAATACGACCATGAAATCATCGTACTATAAGCAAATAAAACAACAGAGATAGAAAGTATAACCGGAAACCATGATATAGCTGAACCAAATGCGACGGCAGTGAGTGCAGCCCCTTCTTTATTTGCAACGAGTTCTGCTGTTTCAGGACTGTTATAAACACCCGTGACAATGATCACTAATGCGGTCATGGTACAAATCACGATGGTATCAATAAAAGGTTCCATTAATGCGACAATTCCCTGGCGAACAGGATATGCCACTTTTGCAGTTGCATGTGCAATCGCTGCTGAACCAATGCCCGCTTCACTTGAAAATGCGGCACGTTTAAAACCTTGCACCAGAACACCTATCAAACCCCCTACTCCGGCGGCGGGCGTGAAAGCTTCTGTAATAATTTTTCCAATTGCATCTGGAATCATGGTTGCATTACTTAAGATGATCCATAAACAGGCTAATACATAAATCGTCACCATAGTGGGTACTATTGCTTCAGCCGTATGTGCAATACGTCGAATACCACCAATAATAACAACAGCAACCAGGCTGGCCATCACCACGCCATAAATCCAGGGCTGTTCAGCTAATAAAGGAATTTGTTGTTTCACTGCAGTTAACGACTGACTGACCTGAAAAGCATTCCCTGCACCGAGTGAACCACCGATTGTGAGTATACAAAAAACGATGGCAAGAAACTTACCCGTTTGCGCCCAGCCTTTTTCGGCTAAACCACGTGAAAGGTACTCCATCGCCCCCCCCATAATGTGACCATCCGATCTCACTTCACGATACATTTGTGCGAGAGTGGCTTCAGTAAATTTTGAGGTCATCCCCAAAAAGCCCGCAATAATCATCCAAAAAGTCGCTCCAGGTCCACCGATCATAATGGCAATAGCAACCCCGGCAATATTTCCCAAACCTACGGTTGCTGATAAGGCAGTGGTGAGTGCCTGAAAGGAAGTGACTTCACCTTGCGCACCCGGCAGGAGATATTTTCCGCGGAGAATACGGTAGGCATGGCGGAACATACGCAGATTTATGAAACTCATTCGAATAGTGAGAAAAACCGCACCCACAACCAACCATGCAACAATAAAAGGCATGTTCGCGGTGCCAGGCATAACATCAAAGAAGAAAACCGCGGCTAAATAACCATTTATCACGCCAAACATATCATTTAGTTGAGATGTTGTAGTTGTCGTCTCAGCAGCCATAACCAAACTCGTTGAAAACATCAATAAAAAAGTCACAACTAATCGTTTTAGGTGCAAACCACTATATTTATTTTTCAACATCATTTTCCCCTTATCGAGCGCTTTGAAGTTCAGTCTTTGCTGAATTATTTTATATTTATTGAATACTATACCTATATTATTAGATAAATTCTGCGCTGCTCAAGACTAAACTGCCAGATATGTGAATTGTCTGTATAATCCCGAAATATGAGTAAATCGAAAAAAGACAAAAAAAACCATTCAAATACCATTGTGCTTAATAAAAAAGCACGGCACGACTTTATTCTGGAAGATCGTTTTGAAGCAGGCATCGTGCTGCAAGGCTGGGAAGTAAAAAGCTTACGTGCCGGTAAAGTTCAAATTCGTGATAGTTACGTCTTTATAAAAAACAACGAAGCCTGGTTAAGTTCAACAGTAATCACACCGCTTGAAACAGCATCGACTCATATCCATCCTGAGCCACAACGTGTACGAAAGCTTTTATTAAACCGCGATGAAATTAATAAACTCATTGGTGCAGTGGAACGAAAAGGTTATACCCTTGTTGCAACTGCAATGTACTGGAAACATGGTCGCGCTAAACTTGAAATTGCCCTGGCAAAAGGTAAAAAAGAACACGATAAACGCGCCAGTGACAAAGATAGAGACTGGAAACGCGAAAAAGCGCGAATACTCAAGTCATCATAGTTATTTACACGCTCTACTTCTGTAAATACTCATGCACTCTTTTTAATTCCCTGGTGATTTTTTCAGTTTCACTATCACGATATGCATACTCACCGTCCCTCAATTGTTTTTCAAACGTCTGACAAATTGTAAATAATTTTTTTGCTCCCATCGTGCCACTGCTACCTTTAAGACTGTGAACATCATGAATCATTTTTTCAAAATCATCGTGATTATCAACGATAGAGTCTTTTAAAGCAGAACTTCGTTGCAGGTATGTTTCAATCAGGTCAGAATAACCTTCACCCATCATCTCCTTCAGGTTTTCAATAACACCATCATCAAAGTGTTCCTTATAAACATTTTCCGCAACAACTTCTTTTTTTGCCAATTGCTCAACTTCTTCAAGTGTTAACCATTTTTCAAGTGTTTCGCGTAATTTTTCGGCTGTATAGGGCTTAAAAAGATAATCATCCATGCCGGCGTTGAAATAACTATCAATATCTTCTGACATAACATTAGCTGTCATCGCAATTACCGGTGTATGTTCATTAACATCTTCAGTTTTACGAAATTCGATAGTCGCATCACGGCCATTTAATTCAGGCATATTTATATCCATTAATACAATATCAAACTTATCTTCTTTCAATATATCCAAAGCATGCAGGCCATTCTCGGCAATAGTTACTTCACAACCGATATTATCTAACATGCCCTTAGCCACCATTTGATTAACTTCGTTATCTTCTACCAGCAATATATTTGCATTTATATTCCCGGGTGTTTCATCCTCATCAAATAAAATGTATTTTTGCTCAACTACCGAGACAATATAATCATATACTTTTCCTGTCAGCAGAGGTTTAGTGATAATGTTAAAAATTCCTGCATAAATATCTTTTGTTTTTTCTGTGCAAAGCACTGCAACATTAACTGATTCATGAATAAGCTGTGATAATTTTTCAAATGCGTCGCTGTCCCCTGGTAAAGCAGTTTCATCAATAAACAAAATATTATGTTTTTTGTTTTTCTGATCATAAAAGTCCGACTGTAAAAGTTTCTTTTCTACTGATGAAAACATTTCGTATTCAAGATCAAGTCGCTTAAAAACAGATTCTGCAGCCATGCAAGATTCATGTTTATCATTAACAAAAACAACATTTATTTTATTATAAGTTTCATCTTCAAACTTAAAAATATGCTTGTCTTCATCTGAACGTTTAACTTTAGTGGTAAAATAAAATTCACTTCCCTTACCTAAAACCGATTTAACATAAATATCCCCGCCCATCATCTGAATTAGTCTTTTACATAAAGCTAAACCAAGGCCAGTACCACCGTATTGACGTGTCGTATTTACGTCAGCTTGTTCAAAAGAATCAAATATTTTTTCTAATGCATTTTCCGCAATACCAATACCACTGTCTTTAACCCTTACTAATATTTCGAGCTCATCATTTTCTGTATTATTTAATTCCAGAGATATGCTTATTACACCAGATTCTGTGAATTTTTTTGCATTACCTAACAAATTCATCACAACTTGCCAGAATCTTGTTTTTGCTCCATATACAAGGGAAGGTATTTTTGGATCCAGGTTAACGAGTAATTCTACTCCTTTAGCTTGTAATTCAAGCGCAAACAAGGAAACCAAATCATCAATCGTATCAACGATGTTAAATTCTTCCTTATCGATAACGAGTTTCCCGGATTCATATTTTGACAAATCAAGAATATCATTCAAAATCACCAGCATATTACTGCCAGACGTTTGTGCCGTCTTTACATACTGCTGTTGCTTTTCATCAAGCCTGGTAGCTTCAAGCAACTCCATCATCCCCAGCACACCATTCATTGGCGTCCTGATTTCATGACTCATATTTGCTAAAAACTCTGAACGCGCCTGGCTGGATTGTTCAGCCCGTTGCTTGGCGTACTCAAGTTCTTTTGTACGTTCTATAATTTTATCTTCCAGATCACGATTAGCCTCTTTCAATTGGGCGGTAAGTTGATTGTTATCAATACTAAAAACAGCAATGGACATCACTAACTGCAAAATATCGAGTATAACCCCGGAAACATCCCCTTTATTTTTTGCATTAGCGACAAACATGCCGTGTATGCGTCTTTTTGTTGCAAGAGAAAATAAAACCTGGCTATTACCAGAGACGGGACCATTAAAAACAACAGGACGATTATTATTGAGAACCCATGAAAAAGTACCATTCTCTATATGTTGTTCAACATCCTGTTCAATAAGAGTACTGGCATTTTCAGGGTAACAATGGGATTGTTTGAACTCTATTTGTTCTACTATCTGGTAAAAAGCAAAAGAATCAAAATAATTTAATTGTTTTAATTTTTCTTTTAATAAACTCAGGATATCGTTAATATCTATATCTTTATTTAAAGATAAAAGATCATTGCTGATTGAAACAACAGAAGAAATACTATCATGTAAACTGTGATAAATTTCTTTTAAATTTTTATCGTCAATATCTGTCACAGTTTCAATCACCTACCCACGAATATATTTAACGGCTTCTTGATACTGGATATTTAACTGTTCCATTACCGAATCTAAAATATCGACATCCAGACCTAAAGCATCCCATGCTTTTTCATTTAAAGTTGGGATAAATAATTCTCCACTCGATCCAAGTTGAAGTGAGTGAGATATAATATCTGCTATGTGGACAACACTGGAATAAACAACATCCCCCTTCGAAATAGAAGGTATGTGGTGGTAATAAATTGCGGCGACTATTTCTTCCGGAAGTTTCCATTTTTTTAATAACATCGCCCCCAATTTTGCGTGATCAAAACCCAGTAATTCTGTTTCAACTTTATGCATTAACTCTTTAGAGTTAGCACAACGTTCCATTACTTCTTTCATGTTTTTGGGGATTTCAGCAAACATGATTAATTTGCCAATATCATGCAATAAGCCGGCAGTGAAAAATTTTTCAATATTTTGTTCTCTGCGTTGTGCAGCCAAAATACGAGATGCCGTGGCAACAGCAATGCTATGTCGCCAGAACATGTCCATATCAATAACGTCCTGTGGTAAATCTTTAAATATTGACACAATTGAACAACTTAAAATAACTTCATTTAATTGTTTATGCCCAATTATTGAAATAGCACTTGCGATAGTGTCAATTTTGGAGGGGAAATTAAACAGCGCACTATTTGCGATCATTAATATTTTAGAAGCTAAAGCAGAATCCTCTGAAATAATTTTTTCCAGCTGTTGATTTGAAGTCAGTGGATTTTTAATTGCCTCACTAAATTTCATAACAACCGCAGGTAAAGCTGCAACTTTTAAAACATTACTGACAATCCGGTTAGCATCTAATGACATATTATTCCTTTAACCGTTCAGCAAAAAATCTTATCGACTCGTTTGAGAGTTCTTTAATAAACGGATGACTCATATCATTATGAATAAATCTTGAGCTAACTTGTTCTTCTAATGCGTTATATACTTCCGGGGATAAGTCAGTTATTAAACTGTCATCGGGCATTTCATCCCCGTTGATTTCAACATTAATAACGCCCCATGCATGAAGCGCTTTGAGATGCTTCTCTTCAAGCACACAACCTTTACCTAATAGAAAACGCCCATTTGGATCACACACATCAGCCGTAATCGTCATACCGATTTCAAGCTGCTTAACCTTGATTTTTGCCATATTGCTTCCATATTGCTTAAAAAACTCTACACTGCTCCTGAATATATCGACTAATACCGTAATACCTTTACTAAATTTAGTCATATAGACACTTTAAACGTATGTGAATCAATAGCTTAGTAAGAGCATCCATTTAGATTATTAA
>Ga0316207_10004434_pt1 | contig 12202 bp, 13 predicted proteins | sample 6weekpyrite_MG_FD_204943 | JGI IMG/M metagenome (GOLD analysis project Ga0316207, IMG submission 204943) | Microbial mat bacterial communities from mineral coupon in-situ incubated in ocean water Damariscotta River, Maine, United States -... | ecosystem: Environmental > Aquatic > Marine >... | reverse complement strand
TTTCAAAAACTTTTTGCTGCTACAAGTCTTTTAATCAACTCGCTTCCTGTCTCTCGTCAGGAGCTGCGTATTATAGAGAGCTAATATTCACCGTCAACTACTATTTGTCATTAATTTGAAATAAACTCAAATTAGTTTCAAATCGTTCAGGCTTTGTACAGAACGCCTTCCATACAAAGCCTTTTCGCTTGGTTAATAACCAATTATGCAACCGTTACTTTTGCAAACTTACGTTTGCCGACCTGATATATTTTTGCATCACTGCCAGCATCGACCACTAATTTAGTATCCTCTACCTTTTCACCGTCAATTTTTACCGCTCCCTGGCGAATCATGCGCATTGCATTTGAGGTACTTGTTTCTAACCCTGCCTCTTTTAACAGATTAGCTATACCAATTTTTCCATCCACTGCATTAACTGTGACTTCTTTTATATCGTCGGGCATCGCGCCTTTCTGAAAACGCGCGATAAAGTTTGCCTGCGCTTTTTCCGCTGACTCTTTATCATGGAAGCGCTCGATAATTTCCTGACACAATAAAAACTTAATATCGCGAGGATTGGTGCCGTCAGCAATCTGCTGCTTAAAGCCTTTAATCTCTTCTTCTGGACGGAAACTTAATAATTCAAAGTAGCGCCACATCAGGTCATCTGATATCGACATTAACTTACCGAACATTTCATCCGGCGCTTCATCGATACCTATGTAGTTCTTTAACGACTTCGACATCTTTTGAACGCCATCAAGCCCCTCAAGGATTGGCATGGTTAAAACCGTTTGCGGCTTCTGGCCATAAGCTTCCTGTAACTGTCGCCCAACCAGTAAGTTAAACTTCTGATCGGTACCGCCTAATTCAACATCCGCCTTCATCGCAACAGAATCGTAGCCCTGCACTAGCGGGTATAAAAACTCATGGATAGCTATCGACTGGCCAGACTTATAACGTTTGCTAAAGTCATCGCGCTCCAGCATTCGGGCAACGGTATGCTTTGCCGTTAACTGAATCATGTCGGCAGGACTCATGTCATTCATCCAGCTAGAATTAAACATGACTAAGGTTTTCGTCGGGTCCAGTATCTTAAATATCTGCTGTTCATAGGATTTAGCATTTTCTATTACATCATCCCGGGTTAACGGCGGACGCGTTGCACTTTTTCCGGTCGGATCACCGATCATGCCTGTAAAATCACCAATCAGGAACATGACTTCATGACCTAAATCCTGAAATTGACGTAATTTGTTAATGAGCACCGTATGACCCAAGTGCAAATCGGGGGCAGTGGGATCAAAACCCGCCTTTATTCTAAGTGAACGACCCGTTTTTAGCTTTTCAACTAATTCTGCTTCAACAAGGATCTCATCAGCCCCTCGTTTAATAATATTTAATGATTCTTCAACCGACGCCATGGTCCACTCCAGATACAAAACGGGCTATAAGATACGCACTTTCACGAAAAAGTCACTAATAATGCCGTTATTCACACAATATATAGCAATTTAATTGACCTCGCCTGCCAATACCGCTATCTTTAAGAAAATCAAAAAATGTATAAATATCCGTGAATTACAACACCTTTATAAACAAAGACCTTCGAAAGAAGACTTTACCGACCGATAAGCATCACCCGCGACTTCGCTGGGGCTTGTTTGCTATTGGCTGCATCGTACTCAGCGCGGTAATTGCGCACACACCCGAACCTGACTCTGAAACCGATGTACGCACTGAATTACTCAACTTATCGAATGATACTAATAAAGACAGCAATAAATCCGGGTTTAGCCGACTCAGCCAGCCACTCGCGCTACCTGAAAATCCTCTAGCACCGGTTGAAATCAGTCATTATGAAGATAAATTCGACAACTGGGACAGTGTAAAGGTAAAAGCTGGCGATAGCTTATCAACACTATTTAAACGCAATAAAATCAACGCAGCTCAATTGGTTGAATTTATGCAATTAAAGAATGCCGTTAAACACCTGCTTAAAATCCACCCCGGTGAGATTATTAAACTCGACCGTGATGAACAAGGCACATTAACCGGGCTTCATTATGATATAAATTTCAGCCAGTCTTTGCTGGTTGAACGGATAGACGGCAAACTTCAAACAACCACTATCGAACACAATATAAATACCCATCCACGTCATGCCAGTGGCACCATCGAAGATTCTTTATTTCTAGCGGCACAAAAAGCCGGCTTGAATGACAATATGACCATGGAACTGGCGGCGATTTTTGGCTGGGACATTGATTTTGTTCTGGATATCCGCAAAGGCGACAGCTTTACCGTAATCTATGAAGAAATTTTTAAGAATGGTATCAAGGTTAAAAACGGCAATATTTTAACCGCAGAGTTTGTTAACCGCGGAAAGCCCTATCGCGCTGTTCGCTATGAAGACCCAAAGACAAACAAAGCCGGGTATTACACCGCAGACGGCCGTAATATGCGTAAAGCCTTTTTACGCAGCCCGGTCACTTTCAGCCACATCAGCTCTAAATTCACGACCAGACGTTACCACCCGGTTTTACATAAGTTCCGTTCACATAAAGGCGTTGATTATGCAGCCCGCCGCGGTACACCGATACGTAGCTCGGGAGATGGTAAAATTGTATTCCGGGGAAGAAAAGGCGGTTATGGCCGCGTAGTCATCGTGCAACATGGCAGCCGTTATAGCACCTTATACGCACACCTTAATGCATTCGACCGTAAAGCCCGCTGGGGTAAACGCGTCAAACAGGGACAAACCATTGGTTATGTAGGCTCATCGGGTTTAGCCACTGGTCCGCATTTACATTACGAATTCCGCGTCAACGGTGTTCACCGCAATCCTTTAACTGTTCGCTTTCCAAGCGCTAAATCAATTAGCAAACAGCATCTGGCCAGCTTTAAAGAACACACTGCACCAATCTTTGCGCAGCTAGATGTATTAAGCCGCAACCAACTGGCATTAAATCAGTAATATGGTTCAGTAAAATGACTTTGTATATCGGACTGATGTCTGGCACCAGCCTCGACGCTATCGATGCTGCGATTGTCGATATTTCCGATGATCAAATAAGCGTAAAAAAAGCGACCGATTACCCAATCCCTGAACCACTAAAACAACAATTACTCACCCTTATTAGTAATAATGGTGGCGATAATATTGAACTACTGGGTGATGTTGACGCACAACTTGGGCTGTTATTTGCTAATGCTGTCAATCAGTTGCTCGAGCAATCTGACTATACTGCTAATGATATCTGCGCCATTGGATCACACGGCCAAACCATTCGCCACCGGCCTGATAATAAAACACCGTTCACCCTGCAAATTGGAGATGCCGCCCGCATTACCGAATTAACCGGTATCACCACGGTTGCTGATTTCAGGCGCAGAGACATTGCCGCCGGTGGTCAGGGCGCTCCTCTGGTGCCGGCTTTTCACCGCGCCATTTTTGCCAGCGAGAACCATGATCGTTGTATTGTAAATATTGGTGGCATGGCAAATATCAGTTTTTTACCCCGAAATATAAAGGATGCGACCGCAGGGTTTGATACAGGCCCCGGCAATGTTTTACTCGATAGCTGGTGTCAGTTACAAACAGGGAAAAGTTTTGATGCTAATGGTGACTGGGCAAGAAGTGGGGCTTTATCAAAAGAATTACTAAACACAATGCTGCAAGAGCCTTACTTTTCTCAGCCCATTCCAAAAAGCACGGGACGCGAACAGTTTAATCTCGACTGGATTAATAAACATTTAGGCGAAAACGCCATCGAAAGCCATGACGTACAAAACTGCTTAACTGAATTAACTGCCCGCACTATTATTGAAGCGATCGATATCCACTTCCCACAGACTCATGAAATAATTGTTTGTGGTGGCGGCGCTTACAATGCATTTCTGAAAGAACGCATGCAACAACTTTCACCTGAGCGCGCATTACTTGATACTACAAGCTGCGGCATTGATCCGAACTGGGTCGAGGCAGCGGCATTTGCCTGGCTGGCACATTGCTGCCTGAATAAGATCCCTGCCAACGAACCACTGGTTACAGGCGCTCGTTCACGAGTGGTATTGGGCGCGATTTACCCTAAATAAAAAATATATTTTTACCGAAAATGAACGCGAATATACGCAATAAAAGCTTCTAGCAGACTGTTATACATACAAGTTAACAAAGCCTACGATATTCACTTGCTTGAACGAAGCGATAACACCTCAGACCAACAGACTTATTCAGTACCCTTTTGAATTATTTCTATTAGCGTGAGCTTGCGTTCATTTACGGAATATAAATTATCGCTGACCGATATCTGTATACGCACGAATATCTTCACCCGTGTATATTTGTGTAGGACGGTAAATACGATTACCCGATAATTGCTCTTTCCAGTGAGCCAACCAGCCTGCACTTCTTGAAACAGCAAACAACGGCGTGAACTGGTCTGCCGGAATTCCCATTTCGGTATATAAAATACCCGAATAGAAATCAACATTTGGATACACGCCTTTTGCTGCCAGACGATCCTCACAAATCCGCTCAACTTCCAGCGCCGTCTCAAACATCTTGCTGAGCTTGCCACGGGTTTTAACCCAGTCTTCCATCATAGTTTGCAAATAGCTGGCGCGCGGGTCTTTCACTTTATATTCGCGGTGTCCCATTCCCCAGATAACCCCTTTATTGGCCATCTTTTTATCGATCCAGGCTTCAGCATTTTCAGGGCCATCGATTTCTTTCAACATTTCAACCACACGCTGATTAGCACCACCATGCAATGGTCCAGCCAGTGTTCCAATCGCCGCAGCCATTACCAGATAAGGACTGGCCAGGGTTGAGCTGGTTACCATGGCAGCAAATGTAGATGCATTGATGGTATGCTCAGCATGCAGTATCAAACAGGCATCCATAATACGGGTAAGGTATTCATCGGGCTCTTTGCCATTTAACATGTACAACAAATTACCGGCATGACTTAAATCATCACGCGGCTGAATTGCATCATAGCCATTACGGATGTTTTCCCACATGGCAACTAGCGTTGCCATGCGCGATAAAATTTTAACTGACATGTTCTGCACATAATGCAGGTCTTCACACACGTCACTACCAGTCAGGCATTCATCACCAGCATAAAACATACCCATTGATGCAACCGCTGTTTGCAGCATTTCCATTGGATGACCGGATGCCGGTAAATCACGCATGATTTTACGCACATTGTATTTAACACGGCGGTTCGCTTTTAAATGTGACTCGAAGTCCGCTAGCTCATCTGAATTAGGCAAATTACCATTCAGCAATAAATACGAGGTTTCTTCAAAACTACTATTTTCAGCCAGATCTGCAATGGTGTAACCACGATAGGCCAAAACGCCTTTTTCTCCGTCCAGTGAAGAAATTTTTGATTTAGTAGCAGGCACACCGGCCAGACCGGGAACATAATCAACCATGCTCTTTTCCTTTAAGTTCTTATTAATTCTTTGAAATAACTAGTTTAGCAGATAAATCGACTGAGCTTGTCGTTAACCATAAATCTAGTCTGGTATATATTGTTTTATAATATTGAGACGATCAAAAAAGGCGCATTACGCGCCTTTTTCAAGCCTGTTCAGATCAATTTACACTAAATTGAGAACGATGAACCACAACCACAGGTTGTTTTCGCATTCGGGTTATTAATCATAAATTGAGCACCGCTTAAGTCCTCTTTATAATCAATTTCAGCACCTTGCAGATACTGATAACTCATAGGGTCGACAACCAGCGTAACGCCGGCATTAACAACGACTGTGTCATCTTCCGCTGTGTCTTCATCAAATGTAAAGCCATATTGAAAACCTGAGCACCCCCCCCCGGTCACATAAACACGGAGTTTAAGATTCGGGTTTTGCTCTTCTTCAATTAACGCTTTAACTTTATTGGCTGCTGAATCTGTAAAACCCAACTCAGATGCTGCACCAACATCAACTGCATTACCGCTCATGTATAAAACCTCAACAGAGAAAATGATGATTTGCTAATATAACACATAAATCATTTCTTGAGTAAATTAGTCAGGTACTCGGGTCGATACTTAGCTGACAGCCTCTTCCGCCACATCATCTACTGTATCGTCATCACTATGCTCCTGATGCTCAAGTAATTTTTTCTCATTCTCACAGTGAACCAGACTGCCATTAATTTCAGCACCCATCGCCATTTCCAGCATATTGTAATAAACATTGCCGTTTACACGGCCTTTATTTGAGAACTCGACTCTTTCACTGGCATACACATCACCAATGACAATACCATTAAGTATAACGACCGGAACGCGGACCTCACCTTCGATGCAGCCGCGATCACTAATAATTAATACACAGTTATCTTTACCTTCGGCAATCACATTGCCAACCACTTTACCATCAAGGTGCAGACCGCCGGTAAACACAATATCACCTCGAATTTCGGTGCTTTGGCCTATCAAGGTCTCAACTTTGACCGAGTTGCCCTTTTTGTTCCCCCACATTTACTTTTTCTCCTTCGGAGTTTACTGATGCCCAATCAACGGTTTTATCAATGCGTACAAGTCGCGAAGTATTGGGAACGACTTGTATGCGCAAGGTAGAAGGGGCAAAGCCCTCAGGGATTTTTATCGTACCCTGAAAGCGTTGGAAATACTTAAACCCTAATTTAAATCTTGCATTTTCTTTTTTGACAACCAACTTTTCCATTTTTATGGAATAAGGTTTTTCGTTTTTTATGCCATCAAAATTTATGTGCATAATACCACGAACAACCCGATGTTTATTGCCTCTTTGTGTCACTACAATCTTATAACTGTATTCATTCGCCGCTTTTCTGACAAACTGCAGATCCTGAATGAATAAGCGGCGTTTAGTTTTCTGGGGAGAAACTATGCTGCGGTAAAAAGTCAGCTCTTCGTTTAACTGCAAAATATCATTCTGCAGTTTTACGATGGTTTCTTTTACCTGCTTATTAGCATCTTTTTCAATATGATTATTTCTTTCCAGTGCCGTATTGTTTGACTGCATATCAGCCATTTCAGACTGTAATTGCGCCAGAGTCTGCTCCAGCTCACTAACTCTTGCATCTGATGCTGCAGAGTCGAAACCGCCAGCCAGACGCCCTCGCTCATAAGCAAACCAGAAACTCAACCCGACCAGCAATAAAATACTTACTGCCGTCATCACCCAGTAGCCTGGTCGTTTAACAGAGATTAAATAATGATTTTGTACAGGATTTAAGTCCATATAATTTTTTTTATAATTATGGCAACATCGCCGTTAAAGTTAAGCCTGTATCCTCAGCCAGAGAACACATGATATTCATATTATGTATTGCTTGCCCAGCAGCACCTTTCACCAGATTATCAATCACCGATGAGACAACGACAACGTCGCCACCCTGTGGTTGAAAAACATTCATCCGGCAGAAATTACTACCCTTCACGCTACGTGTTTCTGGTACTACGCCTTCGGGTAATACATCAACAAACAATTCATTCTCATAGCGAGACTGATACAGGGACTGCAAATTCTGACTACTATCGGTCAGTTTGGCATATAGTGTTGCCTCGATACCCCGAACCATCGGTGTCAAATGCGGTACAAAGGTCAAACCAGCCTGCTTATTCATTATTGTAGTCAATGTTTGCGTAATTTCAGGCAAATGTCTGTGTCCATTGACCGCATACGCTTTGAAACTCTCAGTCACTTCACATAATAAATTAGCAACAGATGCTCCCCGCCCTGCACCACTGACACCCGATTTCGCATCAGCAATCAGACTACTGCCATCGACGATACCCGCTTCCAGTAGCGGCAGAAACCCTAAAGTAACAGCTGTCGGATAACAACCGGGGTTAGCCACTAAACGCGCACTGGCAATCTCGAGTCGGTTAATTTCAGGCATACCGTAAACCGCCTCAGCCACCATATCAGAACAACTGTGCTCCATGCCATACCACTGCTGCCACACTTCGACATCTTTGATCCGAAAATCAGCGGCCAGATCAATGACTTTAACGCCTTCTGCCAGTAATTCAGGCACCATTTTCATGGCTGTACCATTTGGTGTTGCAAAAAATACCAGATCGCAACCCGACAGCGCTTTAATATCCGGCTCACTGAACCTTATATCACAGGCGCCGCGTAGATTAGGGAACAGCTCAGAAATTGGCTTACCCGCTTCTGAACGAGAGGTAATCACTTTAATTTCAGCCGCCGGGTGGGCCAGCAGTAAACGGATCAGTTCAACACCGGTATAACCTGTTCCACCTACGATTCCTATTTGTAACATTTACGCACCTGCTGTTTTCTACTTAGTCTGTTATGCAATCGGTTTAGTTCAGGGTAAAATAAAACCTCTGAACTTTATATTATGACTTAAATGAAAAAAATTGTACCACTAATCATTCTTGTTCTGGCTGTTGCGGGTTATTTCATTTTTAGTAACTCATCATTGCGCAGTGCCCCCGACATCAATATGACCGGTTTAGATGGTCAATCGATCAACACACAACAAAGAAACAATAAATTCTTATTGATGAGTTTCTGGGCAACCACCTGCTCATCCTGTGTAAAAGAGATGCCGCATCTTATCGATCTGCAAAAACGCCTTGCCGATAAAATAGATATTGTCGGTGTTGCCATGTATTACGATAACCTCGAACATGTTCACGAAATGATCAAGCGCCGGGGAATAAATTACAATATTGTATTTGATAGCAATGGCAAGATTGGTGAAGCCTTTGGCGGCATCAGACTGACCCCAACCAGCTTTTTAATCAATGCGCAGGGCCAGATTATTTATCAAAAGATCGGTGATATCGACTTTCATAAGCTTGAGCAAACACTAATCAATAAGGCCATTTAACAATGTTGTGGGTTAAAGCGTTTCATATTATTTTTATGGTGACCTGGTTTGCCGGTCTGTTTTATCTGCCAAGACTGTTTGTTTATCATGCACAATCGGATGACCAGATCAGCAATGCTCGCTTTAAGATCATGGAGCGTAAGCTATTCTGGGGCATTACGACACCGGGCGGCGTATTAACGATTGCCTTCGGTATATGGTTAATCAGCTACCTGCCAGGGGTTATGTCACAGGGCTGGTTTCATGCCAAGTTAGCACTGGTTGTACTATTGGTGATTTACCACATCTATTGCGGCAAACTGGTTAAAGATTTTAAACATGACCGCAATGGCAAAAGCCACGTCTGGTTTCGCTGGTTTAACGAAGCACCTGTGATTGCACTGATGGCTATTATCATACTGGTTGAAGTGCAGGGGTTTTGAACTAAAGACTTATTCTTAGCTATTTGCTATGCCAGCATTTAGTACTAAGCAGCCTTACAATCAAAAGACAAACCTGCCGCAGAGGCGCGGAGACACAGAGAAAATCTTTATTTGTGTTTATTAAAAATCACCCTGAAAAGTTACTCATAGATCGTCCTTTCGAAATAAAGAAGCCATTGAAAGATTTTGACTTTCCTCTGCGTCTCCGCGTCTCTGTGGCAAATCTTTTGACTTTGTATTTGAGGATGCTTGAAGGCTTTTAGCTATTGACGCGACTAGCCGCCTTTTATAAACATCTCCAGCTCGGTCATGGCTGACTCGTAGACCTGGCGTTTAAAAAACACCACTTCTTTCATTGGCTGCCAGTAATCAACCCAGACCCAACGGTCGAATTCAGGCTTGGTGTTTGCTGACAGGTTAACTTTCGACTCATCGCTTAACAACTTGAGCATAAACCAGATCTGTTTCTGGCCAATGCAAACCGGTAATGAGTTTTTACGGATCATGTGCTTGGGCAGTTCGTAATGCAGCCAGTCCTTGGTACAGGCAACAACTTCTACATGCTCTGGTAACAATCCGGTTTCTTCTCGCAATTCGCGATACATGGCCTGCTCAGGTGTTTCAGACTCAGAAATACCGCCCTGAGGAAATTGCCATGCATCCTGACCGCAACGACGAGCCCAGAATACTTTACCCTCATCGTTACTTAAAATTATCCCCACATTGGGCCGATAACCGTCAGAATCTATCACCTGAAACCTCAAAAAAGTTAAATTTATCAATACTCTACTGAATATAACACAATCAAAGCAAACTCACTGTTTAAATTATAGGAGAGCGCCAGATGATTGCCTGACAGTCGATAAATTATCCATTCAACAGTAAAATACAGCCACTATTAATATTCGGATCCATGATTTTATGGCTTTAGCACTTTTTGATCTCGACAACACATTATTAGCTGGCGACAGCGATTATCTATGGGGACGCTTTCTGGTTGAACAAAAATTAGTCAATGAAGAAGAGTATGATCGAGAAAACAAACGCTTTCTTGAACTCTACCAGCAAGGCCAGCTCGATATCTTTGAGTTTGCAGCGTTTGCTTTCAAACCATTAGCCGCCAACGATCTGGACACACTAAACAAGCTGCACCTGAAATTTATGCAGGAAAAGATTGTGCCGATTATGAGCCCTAAAGCCAAAGCACTGGTCGAACAACATCGTCAGGCTGGCGATACACTGATTATCATTACCGCAACCAACTCATTTGTCACCGCGCCGATCGCTAAAGCTTTTGGTATTGATAATCTGATTGCCACCGAACCAGAGATTATCGATGGCCGCTATAGCGGAAAAATTACCGGCACGCCCTGTTTTCAGGAGGGTAAAATCACGCGCTTAAAGGAATGGATACTGAATAAAGAGCTAGCCTTTGACGACTGCATCTTTTACAGCGATTCAAACAATGATTTGCCGTTGTTAAAACAAGTTAAAAATCCGGTTGCGGTTGACCCGGATGAGAAACTGGAAGCCTACGCGAAAGAAAATAACTGGCCAATCATCAGCCTGCGTTAATTAAGAAGCTGTTTGTGTTTTTGTAAACATCCTGAAGCGGCCTTATAGTCAAAAGACAAACCTGCCATAGAAACACAGAGACGCAGAGGAAAGTCAAAATCCTTTAATGGCATCTATTCTATGTGTTTTGAAAAGGCGAGCTATCAATGATTTTAAAAAAACACAGATAAAGGTTTTCTCTGCGTCTCCGCGCCTCTGCGGCAAATCTTTTGACTTTGAATGAGACAGCTTAATACTAGTTGGAGCCATCAAAGAATCAATGCACGGCCTTCTTCGTAATGCGTTTTTGCTTGTTCCAGCATTTTATCCAGTGCGTCATACGGTATTTCTAATCGTTCAAATAAAGCAGGTTCCACCTCGGCATCTTCCGCCAGGCCAGGATCGCGGTCGATATAATGATGATGGATTTCATATGCCAGATTAACAATCATGGCCGCTTTTTGGTGCTCTTCCGGTGCATTTTCCGGTTGCAGATGATAACGCACGGAATCCACTAAAATTTTAGGCAACTCCCATGCTTCTAATAAAGCCCCGCCGACCTGTGCATGATCAAACCCCAGCTTTTCTTCTTCCACATCCCGAATCCATAAACCCTTGGTACGGGATTGCATAATGATCTCTGATGCTTCATGCGGCAGTTGCTGATAAATTAGTAGCGAACCGATATCATGCAACAGCCCACTGATAAACAGTCGTTCAATATCCCGCTCTCTGGCATACGCTGCCAGCACTCTGGTCATGACACCTATTGATAAGCTTCTGCGCCAGTAAATCGGCATACTAACCAGTTCATTGGGCATATCAGAAAATGTTTTCAGGGCATGCGCGGTTAGCACCATATGTCGTAATTCTCGGTGACCAATGATCGCAATTGCACGAAATACGGTATCGATCCGGGAGCGAAAACCATAAAAAGGTGAGTTAACCAGCTTCAATAATTGTGCCGTCAACGCCGGGTCCTCATTCACAATACGACCAATGATGGTGGCATTAGAAGAAGGATCATCAATCGCCTGATTAATGCGGACGACAACTGCAGGCAAAGACCCCAGCTCACCGCTACGCTCTATTAATTGTTCGATTGAAATCAAAATACCCCCAATATTATTCTTCACGCTTGTTTAAGCATAGCAGAGATATCTTCTGTAGCAGAACCCCATTTATACGTCTATATTTTATCTAAATCGTTCAAAATAACCATTTTTATAGAAGTGTTATTATTTATGACTGCTATTAATGAAATAAGGCTACTGTAATTATTGCTAAAGGGCTAACAGATGAAATTAAAATATAAAATGATTGCTGGCGCAGCTACACTCGCCGCAGTTCCTGTCATTATCGCCAG
>Ga0316207_10004433_pt1 | contig 12204 bp, 8 predicted proteins | sample 6weekpyrite_MG_FD_204943 | JGI IMG/M metagenome (GOLD analysis project Ga0316207, IMG submission 204943) | Microbial mat bacterial communities from mineral coupon in-situ incubated in ocean water Damariscotta River, Maine, United States -... | ecosystem: Environmental > Aquatic > Marine >... | reverse complement strand
CCTGAAGGGTGATGGTTGAGTGCATCTAGAGGCAGGTCTAATCCCAACCCTGCACCGAGTACTAATATTGGCTCGCTCGGGTCAGCGAGTGCTATCTGTTCTGCGATTAGTTTTCGGCTGTTATTTAAGTGCGTTTCCCAGTTTTCTTGGTGCCGCCGAAACCGGCCAGCAATGCCTGCAATTTCATAGACCAATCCGGCTTGCCGGGCACCAGCCGCCGCTTTTGAAAAGGCCCATATGTAGGCTTCTATGATCATGGTTTAGCCTCTGAAAATTTTACCGGGATTCATGATGTTGTCTGGGTCTAACGCTGTTTTGACACTGCGCATTATATCAACTGCATTTCCTCGTTCCCACTCCAGATATGTTTGTTTGCCGCAGCCTATGCCGTGTTCGCCTGTGCAGGTGCCCCCCATTGCTATGGCGCGCTTTGCCATCCCTTCACTAAGCTCAGTTACTTGAGCGATTTCATCCGCGGCATCTGCATCAAAAAGAATGATTGTATGGAAGTTTCCGTCTCCTACATGGCCTAACATAGTTGCTACTAGCCCGGAAGAGGTTAGGTCTTCTCGGGTTTCTAACATGCAGTCAGCAAGCTGGCTAATGGGCACACATACATCTGTTGTGATACTTTCTTTCCCCGGTGCTAGTGCTCGTGTTGCATAATAAAGTTGGTGCCGTGCATGCCATAATTTATTTATCGCTTCCTGATTTTCAGCGAATTCAATGTCAGCACCGTTAAAGTCATTCGCTATTGCCTTGCAGGTTTCGATTTGTTCGGCCACTGCTGCATTTGTGCCGCTAAACTCCAGAAATAAGGTAGCAGCCTCTTTATGATTGGTTTTTGAATAGCCATTCACAGCCTTGATAGAAAGGACGTCTAAAAGCTCAATCCGCGATATGCCTATGCCAGATTGCATAACAGAAATCACCGTGTTGATGGCGCTTTCCAAATCAGGAAAACAGCACACGCCAGCGGCTATTTTCTCAGGGATAGGGTGAAGCTTTAGGGTTGCTTCAGTAATGATGCCAAGGGTGCCTTCGCTACCGCAGTATAAGTGGGTGAGGTCGTATCCTGCGGCTGACTTTTTGGCGCGGGTGCCTGTCTCAATGATTGTCCCAGTGGGTGTTACTACCTTCAGGGATAATATCTGCTCGCGCATGGTGCCGTATTTTACGGCGTTTGTGCCAGAGGCGCGTGTCGCGACCATGCCACCGATTGTGGCGTCGGCACCGGGATCAACCGGGAAGAACAAGCCTTGATCTCGCAGGTGCTGATTAAGCTGCTTTCTTGTGATGCCGGGTTCAATCCGTACATCCATATCTAAAGCATTTAATGCCAGCACCTTGTTCATTTTGCTGAGGTTGATTGACAAGCCACCTTTTGGAGCCGAGACATGGCCTTCCAATGACGAGCCCGCACCGTAAGGTATGATGGGCATTTTATGGGCGGCGCATATTCTTACAGCTGTTGCTACGTCTTCTGTGGATATCGCGAACAATACGGCATCTGGGGGGCAGTTTTTTTGGTGGCCTTCGCCTTGCCCATGGGTTTCTCTGACACTTTTTACTGTGGTGAGTTGATCGCCGAAGGCGCTGGCAAGCTTTGATAATGCATTTTGATATTCCATAGGCTGAGCCTAGGCTATCCTGACATGATATCAAGAGTTTTGCTCGTCTGTTTGCCTTTAACTTTTAGCGGGGGTGTGTTGGTTTCTTCGGGTTGGCATCCGATATTTAGAGTGATGTACTTGGTTACACGTATTTTTGTTGTTTTATTAACTCTGCGTCAATCCTTCTGGCTTAGGAAGGAAGAGGGTAATGTGTGTATGGGGGTGCTAATGGCGGGATAGGTAGCTGCATGATTGAACGAATCTTTCAGTGTCTGGTTCTGGAACATAATTACCAATTGGTGATGCTGGCTGTACTCATCTGCCTTTTTTCATCCTTCACGGCTGTTTCACTGCAAGAACGTGCCCGCACCACGAACGAAAAAACACGCGAAAAATGGATAGCCCTCACTGCAATAACAATTGGCACTGGAATTTGGTCCACCCATTTTGTTGGGATATTGGCTTACGACACAGGCATACAGGTACGTTATGATTTGCTTCCAACAATCGGGTCCTTGTTTATTTCCATCTTAGTTTGTGGGCTTGGATTTCACTTTTCAACCTATCACCGTACCAAACGTGGGCGTGGGCTAGCGGGGTTGGTTGTGGGCGTTGGCATTGCAGGGATGCACTTCCTTGGTATGGAAGGTGTGCGTGTACAGGGGGTTATTGAATATCAAGCTGACTTTGTATTGCTTTCGCTGCTGTTTGGTATCGGTTTCTCGATGATGAGCCTCGTGGGTATGAATAAAACTCAGGATGTTGTTCGCCACGGCGTAGCCACAGGGTTGTTAACTGCAGCAATTTGTGGCCTGCACTTTACCGCAATGGCAGGGATGATCGTAAAGTATGACCCAACTACTTTGATGACGGCAAGTGTGGTGAGCGAGTCTACTTTGGTGGTTAGCGTGGCGGTTATCACGCTGGCTCTTTTGGGCTTTAGTCTTGCTACAGCCTTTGTGGACAAAGATGAAGCTTTTCAGAAAAACTTGGAAACGGCACGTCTTAAAAGCCTTGCAGACGCAGCGCTTGAGGGCATCGTGGTGATGGACATCGGTGGCCACATTGTAAATGCTAATCAAAGCTTTGTTGATTTATGTGGAAAGAAAATGCCTGAACTGAGGGGCCAGCTTATCAGGCGGTATTTCAGGCAATTTGCAGGTGAAGATAATATCAACGAACTTGCAGAAACAGGGGCACACCTGGAAGAAGCCATGTTGTTGCAGGCTTTTGGTGAAGAGATCCCAACTGAGGTGTTTTTTAGGCAGGTTATGGTGACTGGTGAACCACAGCTTGTTGCTGTTGTAAGGGACCTAAGAGAAAAAAGGGCTGCCGAGAAGCAAATTAGCTATCTCTCTAACTATGACGTGCTGACAGGGTTGGTAAACCGGCAACTGATGATGGACCGCTTGTTAAGGGCTGTGCCGGGAGCGATCGCTAACGATACCAAGATTGTGCTTCATTATATTGATATTGATGGCTTTAAGGAGCTGAACTCTACCATTGGTCAAGAGGGCGGTGACCATATGCTTAGGATATTCTCCGCGCGTTTGCAGCACTGCGTAAGGGAAATAGATACAGTGGCACGTATTGGTGCTGATCAGTTTTGTATCATTCAAGAAAGTGTTGAACGGATAGAAAGTGCTGATCTTTTGGTGGAGGATTTGCACCGGCGATTAGAGCAGCCGTTTGTGGTTAGTGGCCGTGAGGCTTTTTTGACGGTGAGTATTGGTATCGCGGTTGCACCCGATGATACAGAAGATGCCAGTAGCCTTCTCAGTTTAGCAGAAACTGCAATGAAACACGCAAAACTGCAGGTCGGAAACAGCTACCGCTTTTATGAGGAGGCCTTAGACCAATCTCAAGTTTTGCGACGCCAGTTAAAGCGTGATCTGGTGGGGGCAGTTGAGCGCGGCGAAACGAAAATGGTTTACCAGCCACAGTTTGATGTTAGATCGGGCGAGGTGGTTGGGTTTGAGGCATTGGTGCGTTGGAGCCACCCTGAGCGTGGTGCTATTGGGCCTGCTGAATTTATCCCCCTCGCTGAAGAAAGTAGCCAGATTTTATCGCTGGGAGCTTGGATTATTGAAGAAAGCTGCCGTGAAGCTGCAAGTTGGGCAAACCCATTGAAAATAGCCATCAATGTTTCTCCGGTTCAGTTCCAGCAAGAAAACCTGCCAGATTTGATTGAAAATGCCATTTTAAAATATGGGCTTAACCCTGAGCGGCTGGAAATAGAAATTACTGAGGGTGTGCTGATTGACGATATTGACCATGCACTGTTAGTTTTAGGGCGCTTAAGAGAGCAGGGCATTAAGCTGGCGATGGATGACTTTGGCACCGGATATTCATCTTTAAGCTATTTGCAGCGCTTCCCCTTCGACAAGCTTAAAATTGATCAATCATTTGTCCGTACCATGCTTAAGGAAGAGCAAAGCCACGGTATTGTTAGAGGCATGATTGGCTTGGCGCACGGCCTAAATGTTAAAATTTTGGCGGAGGGTGTTGAGACAGAATCCCAATTTGCCATGCTGCGCGTTGAAGGGTGCGATGAAATTCAAGGATACTTTATGGGCAAGCCAAAAGAAATCATTGAGTATCAAGGCCTAATTTCAAAGCAAGGCGGCATAGAATTAGTACACGGTAGTAATTAGTCGTTTTTATAAGGCCAGTCATACCGTCCATTAGGGTTTGTTACTGATAATATATGCAGTTTTTAGTCGTTGTTGTTCTTTTTTGATTTCCTGTTGTGGTTAATTAATATTATTCTATTTTTGAGAGCTATTGTTATACCTTAAGGTTGTGTGAGTTGTATCCTTTCAATGAACAGGCTGACATGATGGATCAAATTTCTTCTGCTAAGGCTCAGAGTGTGGTGGATTCAAGTAAAATGCCGAAGTCGGTAATTTTGTCGGTATTAGCCTTATGTATTTCACCTATCATTCTGAATTTTTTTGGCATTGACTTCACTTCTGTACAGAGTGTTTTTGACGTAGCTGACTTAGCGGTATGGCAACTTCCAAGAGAGGAGGTGACTGACAGCGTATTTGCTTCACATGCGGGTGACTTACACCACGGCTTATTGGAGTGGAGTTCAGTTTGTATTGCGATTGTGGCTGCCGCGCTATCGTATGTGCACTACAACATTAATAAAGACATAATCGTGCCGATAATTGGCATGGCTTTAATGGCATCGGCGGTCATGGATACATTCCATATACTGACGGCCCTTCGACTTATAGATGTTCTGACAGAAAGTAGTGACTTTATTCCGTTTACGTGGGCTCTTTCGCGAGGTTTTCATGTTACAATTCTTGTTGGCGGTATGATTGTTGTTGCGTTACTTATCAGAAAAAGTGAGAAGGTTGGCCTCGATGCCGATCAGATATCTAGCAATGATCGGTGGGTTGCTCTTACAAGCTTGGTATTTATGGTTCTGGCCTATTTATTGATTGGCTTTGCGGTGACAAGTGATGCTTTGCCTCGTACATATTTCCCGGATGCTATAGTTGAACGGCCTTATGATGCGATTCCTTTCGCACTGCTTATTCTAGCCATCCCGCTTTTTCTTTACCTGCACCGCAAACAAGCGACATTATTTACAGCGGGGTTGTTATTGATCTTAGTGCCGGAGATTATGCTTGAAGCACATATGGCTTTTGGCTCATCTGCGTTGTTTGATAACCACTTTAATATCGCGCACTTCCTTAAGTTGGTGGCGTATTTTGTTCCACTATTAGGCTTGTTGCTGGATTATGTTTACACCAATCACCGCTTGATTGATGAAGTCAAAATTAAGGAAAAAAATCGCACGGAACTGGAAAACTCCAAGGCAAAAGCCGAATCTACATCGGCTCGCATGGATGCAATTTTATCAACAGCAGCTGATGCTATCCTGACAATCGATACCAAAGGTATCATTCAGTCTTTCAATAGGTCAGCATCTTTGATGTTTGGCCATTCGGTTGAGGAGGTTTTGGGTAAAAACGTGAAAATGTTGATGCCCGAGATGTATAGCGTTAAGCATGATGGTTATCTCTCTGACTATCAAATAACTGGAAAGAAAAACATTATTGGTAACGTGAGGAAAATTGAAGCCATTACCAAGGATGGTGTTGTTTTCCCGATTGAACTATCAGTTTCTGAAGTGGTGAGGCCTGAAGGGAATTTATTTACAGGGCTGATCCGAGATGTGAGTGAACGCATGCTTGCCGAAAAGGCATTAGAAGCAGCGAAAGATAAAGCCGAAGAATCTACCCGCATGAAATCTGAATTTTTGGCGAATATGAGCCATGAAATTCGTACACCGATGAACGGTGTTATCGGTACCACAGGGCTACTATTGGAAACTGATCTGACGCCGAGGCAGCGTCACTTTGCTGAAACGACAATGACTTCTGCTAATGCACTCTTGTCATTAATCAACGATATTCTTGATTTTTCAAAGATCGAAGCGGGCAAGTTAGATTTGGAGGATGTGCCGTTCGATATGCAGCATGTGGTGGAAGATGTTGCTGAAATGATTGCAGTGAAAAGCCGCGAAAGTGGTGTTGAGCTTATGATACGGTATGCGCCAGAGACAGCTAGACAAGTAATTGGTGATCCGGGCAGAATTAGGCAAATCCTCATTAACTTGCTGAGTAACGCGGTTAAGTTTACGTCTGAGGGTCATGTTATAGTTTCTGTTTCTAGTGCTTTGGCTTCAGATGGGCAGGTAAATTTTAGGTTCTCTGTTGAAGATACTGGAATAGGAATTTCTAATGAAAAGCTGCGGGCGATCTTCAATAAATTTGATCAGGCAGATAATTCAACCACCAGAAAATTTGGTGGTACCGGGTTAGGCCTTTCTATTTGTAAAGATTTAACCGGAATGATGGGCGGTGATATCGGCGTAGAAAGTGAGGTAGGGAAAGGCTCTCATTTCTGGTTTACGATTGTGATGCCGTTGAACACCGATCCGGTAGCAGCGCCACCAAAAGCTGACCACCAATTATTAGCAAACCGACGCGTTCTTATTGTGGATGATAGTTCAATAGCGAGAGAAATTGTTATTGAAGAATTAAAACCATTTGTTAGCCATTATGCTGAGGCGGAAACGGCTCAAGAAGCTTTGAAGATGATGCTTAAGGGAGAGACTGAAGGCTCACCTTTTGATATCGTATTAACAGATTATTGCATGCCGGAAATGGATGGTGCGATGTTGGCGCAGGAAATCCGTACAAACAATTGTTTTGATTCTGTCATGTTGGCTATTATGACATCTGCCCCCAGTAAAGGGGATGGAAAATATATGAAAAGCCTAGGCTTTTCAGCGTATTTAACCAAGCCAATTTTCCCTATGGAAGTGCTGGATATTTTATCGCAGGCTTGGAATGGCTGGCAACAAGATCAAGATTTGCCGCTAGTTACCCGCCACAGCATGAAAGAGCGTGGCAGTGTTTCATCTGAGAGGTTGAAGTTGAAGCATGCCGAGATACTGCTTGTGGAGGATAATCCTGTAAATCGTATGATAGCGACCAATATTTTGGAGGGCTTCGGTTGTTTGGTTACACCCGCAGGCAATGGATTAGAGGCCTTGATCTCTACTGAACAGAGGCAATTCAATCTAATTTTTATGGATTGTCAGATGCCGGAAATGGATGGCTTTGAGGCATCGCAGGAAATAAGATCACAAGAAGCAAAAGGTGGCCGGCCAAGAACCCCTATTATCGCATTCACGGCAAATGCCATGGAGGGTGACCGTGAACAGTGTTTGGCTGCGGGCATGGATGATTATTTAACCAAACCGGTTCAGCCACATGAAGTTGAAGGAATGCTGAGAAAGTGGCTTGTGGATAATCCCGAGTTTCATGAAGTTACTGAACCAGACGAATCTTTTGTTCCGGTAGATGACGCATTAGTGAAAATGGAAATATTAGACAGCCTAAAGGCTGTAATTGGTGATCAGTATATTGCACTGCTGGAGCGCTATGTTTCTTTGTCTGTGGATATGGGTGCTTCAATTTCATCGGCTATAGAAGCTAATGATACTGAGGCGGTGAAGGTGAGTGTGCATAATATTAAAGGTGCAGCTAAGCAGATGGGGGCTGAATATCTGGGGGATTTGGCTGAAGAACTAGAACAACTAGCTGCTGAAGGTAAAATTGAGGCAGTTCGAAAAAGTTCCCCAAATTTCATGGTTGTTTTGAAAAAGGTGGAAGAGATTTTTATCCAGCTTCTTAAGCGTGAGCAGGTCCGAGCTGATATGTAACCATTGTTTGGTGAAGGGTTATGTTTTTACCAAGGTTACAGACGCGCCTGATTGTGCTGTGCCGATAGGGATGCTGCGGTAAAAACAAGTGGGATACCCAACATGACAGCATTTCCCTCCCTTTTGGTTTACGATTAACCACAAGCTGTCTTGATCGCAGTCAGTACGAAAGTCTTTCACAATTTGATATTCACCTGATGTTGCCCCTTTATGCCAAAGCTCTTGACGTGACCGGGAAAAATAATGAGCTTGTCCCGTAGTAATTGTGCGCTCAATCGCTTCGGCGTTCATCCAAGCTTGCATTAAAACTGAACCTGTATCTGCACAGGTGGTTACCACCGGGATGAGGCCTCTTTCATCGAATTTTGGAGCAAATGCCAAGCCTTCTTCGATGGCCTTTTTGTCGTCTCTGTCGCCAAACTTGATGATAGTCATAATGTTTTGTCTCTGTGGTTTTTGCTTCGACGGATATCTAACACCGAAACATCTTAAGTGCATCAAGCATAACAATTGAAACGGCGGAAGGAAGCCTTATTCATTGATGGGCTTTGCTATGGCTTCTTTTGTTTTTGCAAGCTGAGTTTGAATGGCGGCGAGAGTATCTCGAAATGCGAGCGCTGATAAAACAATGCTGCCTTGAATAGTTTCATTCCTTACGCTTGCGACATTCAGCCCTATTACGACCCATTCATCTTTGGGCTTTTGTAGGATTGGACCGCCGCTGTCTCCTCTAATTGCAGTGCAATTAGTAACAAGTACACGCCCACGGGCACGCACACTTTTAACGGCGCAGTTTTCTTCCAGCGAAAGAACGTGTGATCTGTCCCCTGGGTATCCTGCGGTAATAATCTTTGAGGATGGCAACGCAATGCGCGGCCTGTTCCTTATTGGCTTGGCTTCTTTTTTCAGGTTGTTATGAAGTTTTAAAAAACCATGCTCTGCACCAAGGGGTTTTTCTAAAAGTAATAATGCCCAGTCATGCGGCATGTTTTCCGCAAGGCTACCTTTGGTGCCGTCAAAACCGCGCCCGACAGTATAGCGCTTCACTTTAGAATGGGCGACATAGTCCCCTTTTGCGTATCCTGCAAGGAAATGGACAATTCCTGCAGGGGCCATTTTCCCAGTGCGCTTGGTGTAAAGGCAGTGTGCCGCAGTTAACACAATATCTTCGGAAATGAGGCTACCACTACAGTGGGCGTAGCCGCCAATGTTAACACGGCCTATTGAGCGCCAAGGTGTTTGTGTGCTGTCAACAGCGCGTCGGTGAAAGCTGGAAATGACACTTTTAGGGCGTGCGTTTGGGCGCATTTTAGCCAGTTTTTGCTGGGGCGTTTCTGTTGCTCCCTCTTGAGCCTGGGCGAGAGTGAGAGGCGCATTTATCAGCGATGTCAGCGAGACTAAAATGAAAAATAATTTTGTCATGGTTTGATGGTATCAGTCGAATGGTTTCCATGAAAGCCTTGAAAAGATGGCGTGCGGATATCACTCATAAAAAAGTGGTCTGACCATTTAGCCAAACCACTTCATAATACTGTCCGCAAAAAATAATTATCCCCGGATCAAATCCCAAAAGCGGCGCTCTTGATCAGCTTCTTTGAAGCAGCCTCGGAATTGTCGGGTGATAGTGAAAACATCATGGTGCTTCACACCGCGACATGTCATGCATTGGTGTGTTGCATCAACGATCACAGCCACGCCCTTAGGGTCTAGATATTGCTCAATCGCGTCAGCAATTTGTGCTGTCATTGTCTCCTGTGTTTGTAGGCGGCGTGCGAAAGCCTCAACAATGCGTGCGAGCTTGGAAATACCAACAACTCGGCCTTTAGGCATATAGGCCACATGTGCGATGCCTTGCACTGGCACCATATGATGTTCGCAGTGGCTTTCAACACGAATGCCGCGCATCACAACCATATCGTCGTATCCGGCAACTTCGCCGAAGGTTTTAGATAAAATTTCTTTTGGGTCTTTTGTGTAGCCTTCGAAAAACTCTTCATACGCTTTAGTAACGCGCTTTGGTGTTTCTAATAGGCCTTCTCTTGTGGGGTCATCGCCAGCCCATTTTATAAGTGTGCGCACGGCTGCTTCAGCCTCGGCCCTAGTTGGGCGATCACTTTTGTTTATGGGGGCGTCCTCCGGGACTACCTTCAGTTCAGGATCATTTTCGATCCGCTCAAGTACGGCATCCATTCGGATATCCTTTCAACTAGACACTGCTTTTCTTTGCAGCGCGACAGATTTAACTGCTCCTATGAAGTTTATGCTCCAACACTGATCCGGAGGTATGCCCGGTAAGCCATGGAACGGCATTCCAATCAGGTATGATTGCCTGACTGATATGGTCAGAATTAGCTGTTATTCAAGGGAAACGCAAGAAAAGCCCATATTTTTAGCTAATTCATCTGGTGGCTGGAAACTCGCTTGGCAATTATCTATAAAGGCCCTAGATGTCCTGCTGAAAAGTAGATCATAATTTTTAAGGTTGGCATGACTGAGTTATATAATACCGATATTCTTCGTTGGACCACCCGCATCCCTCACACAGAGCGGCTTGTGGATGCTGATGTAACAGTAACTAAAACCAGCCGTGTTTGCGGTAGCCGGATTAGTGTAGATGCCAAGTTTTTTCGCGGCGCTATTGAGGCATTCGGACAAGAAGTAAAAGCTTGTGCCCTCGGGCAAGCTAGTGCGGCAATTGTTGGGAAAAATGTACTAGGATTAACAGCAGACGAGCTAGCAGACGTTGCTGAGCGTTTTCGTGTCATGGTAAAAACAGGTGAAGCAAACTTTCCTGAAAAATGGGCAGATTTGGCTCTGTTAGCCCCAGTGGTTGACCACCCCGGTCGGCATGGGAGTGTATTATTACCAATCGAATGCCTGGAAGGGGCTTTTGCTGAAATGGACCACTCTGATTAATGTCATTTAATGCCATTTTTTGCTGCTGATTATCAAACTTTTGGAAGGTGGTTTTAAAAATTGCCTAATTAGGATATCATTTTGATGTAGACTTGGAGGAGAAGAGGGCACGCTTATGCGTTTTTTTGCCTTGTTTATTTTCTGCTTGGCTGTTTACAGCGATAGCTACGCTGCAGATGATGATAAAATTAAAGTTTACCGAACATTGTCCAAGCCTTTGGATGAGCGAGCACTAACATCACGACAACTGAAAATGACCCGATTTATTGAAGAGGGCGGTTTGGCACTTTCGGTGGCGTTACCACTGGTTCAGGCCAAGCGTTCATATAGTGCTGACCCCAATGGCTGCATCACTATGTTTATCGCTTCAATCAATAGCGATGAAATTGAAAGCAAAATTATATCACTGTTTCCAATTTGGCTTTATGTGCGAACAGGTTTTGCTGATACATCTCACTTGGATTTGGAAACTGTAGGCACTTTTAGTGGGGGTAACTTTGAACGTATTCTACCTTTGCTCCGAGGGGCTGAGTGGAAGTTTGCGGGCTCTTTTGAAGAACTTTTGGCGCAGGTAAAACAAGGTGAATTGGATGCTGCCACCTTTGGTGAAGCTGGTGTGCGCGATTTGTTGGCTGGAGATACAAGTGTGCGTCCACTATCAGAGGAACCTTTTGGCTACATTCCATCGCGCATACGCTGCAAAAACACGCCCAAAGCCAGAGCATTCATTGATGATCTGAATGCCCGGACCGATGCATCCAAGGCAACAACTAGCGCTTATAATCGCTAGCGAACACCTAGTTAATATATTGGCTGGCCCATGCGCTGATAACCCGGGCAGCATATTGGCTATCAGCCGCATTCTTCATCAATAAATGATCTGCCGTGTCTAGCGAAATAAAGCTTTTAGGGTGTTTGGCAGCTTCGTAAATTTGCCGGGCATGGTCAATGTCTACTGTATCATCAATTGGGGAATGCATAACCAAAAGGGGCTTTTTGAGTGCGGAAACCTCTGCGAGTAAATCTTGGCTTCTTGCATCATCAATGAATTGCTTCTTGATAACGAAAGGTCGTCCACCCAGCAGAACATCAGCTTCACCGTGCTCTTCTATTGTTTCAATGTCATCTCCGAATTGTTTCAGCACGTTTACAGCATTTGCCGGTGCACCGATTGTGGCAACTGCACGCACTTCGGGAACCTTGTTAGCTGCCATAAAGGTTGCTGCACCGCCCAGCGAGTGGCCCATCATTACAGCAGGGGCACCAAGCTCTCCCCGCATATAATCGGCTGCTGCTAAGATGTCGCCGACATTTGAGGTGAAATTTGTGTTGGAAAAATTACCGTCGCTTTGGCCGAGGCCAGTAAAGTCAAAACGGAAAACAGCAATGCCATCGTCATTCAAAGCACGAGAAATCCGGTTTACA
>Ga0316207_10004432_pt1 | contig 12205 bp, 10 predicted proteins | sample 6weekpyrite_MG_FD_204943 | JGI IMG/M metagenome (GOLD analysis project Ga0316207, IMG submission 204943) | Microbial mat bacterial communities from mineral coupon in-situ incubated in ocean water Damariscotta River, Maine, United States -... | ecosystem: Environmental > Aquatic > Marine >... | reverse complement strand
ACCCCGGGCTGGCGTCCGAGGACTGGCATCGAGCCTGGATCATGGAACACTGGAATGCGATTGCTCCGGTCATCATGTCCTCGCCGGAAAATCTCCGGTTTCTATCCGGCAAGTTCCGGCGCGAATTCGGCACATGATCTGGACCGATTTCCTTACCAGTGCGTCCCGCCGAAGTGAGCATCCTGCAGTGCTTGGCGATGAGGGTGCGATAACCTATTCTGGGCTGCTCGCCCTTGTAGATGATGTCGCACGAACGCTGCCCAGAGCCCCGGAAAAAAGACCGGGTCGGGTCGTCCTGGTCGAAACGGAACCCCTCGCGCTGCTGGTGCAAGTCTTGGCCTGCTGGAGCATTGGGTTGGTCCCGGTCATAATGCGTGAAGGAAGAAACGCAGGCAGTGTTCAGGACATCTGCGATCTTCTGTCCCCCGTTGCCGTTATAGACGCCAGCGGCACGAGGCTTACAAGTTCGGGCGGCGTGGGGACGTCACATATCGATTTCGCCGCTCGGGACGAAGCGCTGGTCATCTGCACCTCGGGCACCACCCAAGCGCCGAAACTTGTGGCCTTACCAGCAGAATCAATTCTGCTCAACGCTCGGACGATCGGGTCTCAGCTTGGGCTTCTGCCGGGCGACGTTGTCGCTGTCGTGACGCCACTTACATATATGTACGGGCTCATGGGCGGAGCGATGAGTGCGCTTTGGTCGGGGGCAACCATTCGGTTGTTTTCGCCCTTGGAGCCCTTGACTGTCATTCAGGCAGCAATCCGGCGCGAGGGCATTACTGTCATCCAGGGGCCGCCGTCTCTCTTTCGGCTGTTCCTCGCATATTGGAACGAGACGCCCTTTGCTGGAGTCCGCCTTGTTACTATAGGTGGCGAGTTTCTGGACCCGGATCTGCTGGACCGGATCCGCCGTGCCTTCCCCCACAGCGACTTTCAACTCATTTACGGTATGACCGAAGCCGGCCCGCGAATATCCCATAACTGCCCCGACGCGAAAACGGTCATCGATGGCTATGTCGGAAGGCCGTTTGCGCATATCGACTGGTTTGTTGAACCCTTTGAACAAGATGGTTTTCCCTCAGGCGCGGGGCGTCTGGTCCTGCGGGGGCCGGCGATGTTCCTGGGCTATATTTCCCAGGATGGCGGATACGAAGGACTGGGATGCGATGGCTATTTCCGTTCGAACGATCTTGTCCGGTCTGGTCCGGATGGCGGCCTCTGTTTCCTCGACCGTGTTGACCGCATGTTCAAGAGCGGCGGCAAACTTCTGAGCCCTCTGGAAATTGAGACTGCATTGCTCCAGTTTGGCCCGGTCAAAGAGGCATGGTGTGGCAAGGAGGCGCATCCGTTGCTCGGGTTTGTGCCTGTGGCCGAGGTCGTTCTGAAGAAAGACGCTGCCACGACCGAGCAGGACTTGCACGACCATTGCGCGATGTCCCTGCAGCAGCACGCGATTCCACGCCGGTTCGAATTCAGGGCATCATTTGCGATAGCAACTTCGGGAAAACGGCTGTGACGGAGAATGACGTTCCCCTGATACCGGCAAACGAATTTCCACCGGATGTTGCCCGACGCCGCCGGTTCCGCAAGGCCCGCTTTGGGCTCGCAGCTGCCATGCGGCGGTGCAGTGCGGGGCGCAGGGATTTGTGGCATGTGGTCGTTGAGGACGGCCCTGAGCTGTCTTTGGCCGGTCGTGTTCCGTGCTGCGGTGCGGCCCGTCAAAGCGACCGTTTGCTGCAAGTGCGAAATCCGGAGGCAGTCGAATTCCCACGAAGCGGGGCGAAACCGGCTTTCGTCTGAGGCAGTCCAATGACTGTCTGCAGCCAATTGCGACGGGCACTTGCTGCAAGAAAATCTGAATTCGGCTCGGCCGATCCAGATCGAGCGAAATGTTGCTTGCATTCGATACGCCCCGGGGGGGCTTTTTTTGTTTTCACGAAGCTGAACAAAGAGCCGACCAATGCGCCCAAAATCTGTTCACCATTGGTTCACAAATGATCAGATTCAACTTCTTTACAAACATTGGATCGCCGCTGACGTCCCGTTTTTCCAGAAGGTCAATCTTCTCTGATTGACCGGACACCAGGTCGGCAAGATCAACGATGTTCGAAACCGGCCGCGCCCGGTATCGCAGCAATTTCCGATCTGTCGGGAATCCGGGCCGGTGTTTATGGGTTTGTAGGGATTGAAGCACTTTGCTAGCGTCGAGGGGCGGACTGAATGGGGGTGTGGCTCTGCTGGAATATTCGCACAATGGCTGGCTGGTGGCCGTTTCGCTGGCCGTTGCACTTATGGCTGGTTTCAGCGGGCTGTCGCTGACGCAGGGTGCATCGACGCTTGGTCTGGCGAGGCGAAAGCTGGTCGTTGCCCTTGCCGCGGTCGTTCTGGGCGGTGGCATCTGGTCGATGCATTTCATCGCCATGCTGGGGCTACAATTGCCGATCCTGTTCTACTACGACGCGTTGATCACCTTGATTTCGGCGCTGGTGGCAATTCTGATGGTTGGTCTGGCTTTGCTTATCCTGCATTTCCGTCAGCGCACGTTGGTTACAATCACCCTGGCTGGTGGCGTAGTCGGCTTGGGCATCGTGGTCATGCACTTCATCGGCATGTCGGGGATGGAACTGTGCCGCCCGGTTTTTGGTGTGCTTGATATTGGCATTTCCCTTGCGGCGTCACTGGGCCTGTCGATCCTGGCGATCTGGGTGGCATATGGCGTGCGCACGCATCGCAATATTCTGCTGGGCACGGTCTGTTTCGGTGGTGCGGTTTTTGCGGTGCATTTCATCGCCATGTCACGCACCGGGTTCCTAAAGGCGGGGGTGGCGGATGCCGCCGGTCCGGTGATCAGCAACGAGACGTTGGCGATGGGCGTGACACTGGCCGCCTTCGTCATCAGCGGTGCTTTTCTGCTGACCGGCATCTCGTTTCTTGGCGAGCCCGGAACCGAAAAAGACGCACCTGACAGCCCCGATGCGACGTCAGTGGAACATGACAATCTGCCAGTTCCTTATGAAAAAGACGGGCGCACTCATTTCGCCGACCAGGCTTTGATCGCCGCAGTGCGCGCCGAGGGGCACTATTCTATACTCTATATCAGGGACGAAAAGCTGTTCTGCCCCTGGTCGATATCCGAGGCTGCGTCTCGCCTGGGAAAAACCCAATTCATCCGGGCGCATCGCAGTTATCTGATCAACCCTGCCCATGTCACCGAGTTCCGCCGCACCAAGGACACGGGCCTTTGTCTGTTTGACGGAATCGACTCGGTATCCAAAGTGCCCGTTAGTCGCTCGCGGCTTGGCGAGGTGCGCAAGGCATTGGGTGTCTGACGTCGCAACTGGTGCAGGTATTTCGCATTTCGTGCAGCGGCGCCTGTTTTCCGTGGGTCGTTGATTGGTTTTTCTCGCCACTGCTCTATCGCTTGCGCGGACGATAAGCGGCGTCCAGTCGCAGGGAGGAAACCACGACATGATACCATCCGGATTCGAGTATCACCGGCCGACCGACATTGCGTCGGCCCTGAACCTGTTGCAGACCCACGGCGACGAGGCGCGTGTGATTGCGGGCGGGCACAGCCTGATCCCGATGATGAAGCTGCGCATGGCCGATCTCGATCACTTGATCGATTTGCAGGGAATCGCCGAATTGAGGGGCATCGAAATAGGCGACGGCACGATCGCGCTGGGCGCGATGGTGACGCAGTCGGAACTGATCGACAGTGATGCCCTGGCCAACGCCGCACCGATCCTGCGCGAGGCTGCCTTGCAAATCGCCGACCCGCAGGTGCGCTACGTCGGCACCATCGGCGGTAACGTTGCCAACGGCGATCCGGGCAATGACATGCCTGGGTTGATGCAATGCTTGAACGCCCGTTTTGAATTGCAGGGGCCGAACGGCACGCGGCAGGTCGCCGCGCGCGATTTCTACGAAGCGGCCTATTTCACTGCCCGCTCGGACGAGGAAATCCTGACCCGCATCGTGATTCCCGTTCCGGCGGCGGGCACCGGCTACGCCTATGAAAAGCAAAAGCGCAAGATTGGCGATTATGCGACTGCCGCAGCCGCTGTGTTGGTCGGGTTGGAGGGCGGCCAGATCACCGAAGCCGCGGTGGCGATGACCAACCTCAGCGACACGCCTGTTTATTCCGCCGCCGCTGGTGCCGCTTTGGTTGGCACCTCGGGTGACGACGCGGCGCGGGCCACTGCCGTGGCCGCGGCGCTTGGCGATATCGATCCGTCCGAGGACATGCGCGGGCCGGTTGAATTCAAGAAACACGTGGCCGGCGTGATCATCCGCCGTGCCATCGACCGCGCCATCGAACGCGCGGCTTAGGGGAGGGCAAGACAGATGGCAAAAATGCACGTAAAAATGACGGTGAACGGCAAAGCGGTCGAGGCGCTGGCCGAACCCCGGACATTGCTAATTCATTTGCTGCGGGAAGACCTTAACATCACCGGGCCACATATCGGCTGCGAGACCAGCCATTGCGGCGCCTGCACCATCGACATGGATGGTAAGTCGGTGAAATCCTGCACCGTGTTTGTAGGTCAGGCGGACGGCGCCGACATCACGACGGTCGAGGGGCTGGTGAATGACGACGGGTCGCTGGGTGTGATCCAGGAACAGTTTCGCGAACATCACGGCCTGCAATGCGGGTTTTGCACGCCGGGGATGATCACAAGGGCGCATCGCCTGCTGCAGGAAAACCCAACTCCGACGGAATCAGAGGTGCGCATGGGCATGTCGGGCAATCTTTGCCGCTGCACCGGCTACCAGAACATCGTCAAAGCAATCATGGCGTCAGCAGATACGTTGAATGCCCAGAAGGAGGCAGCGGAATGAACGACCTGACCCCGACCGCCGAAGAACGCGCCGCGAACCTCAAAGGTATGGGCTCGTCGCGCAAACGCGTCGAAGACGTGCGCTTTACCCAAGGCAAAGGCAACTACGTCGACGATATCAAGCTGCCCGACATGCTGTTTGGCGATTTCGTCCGCACGCCTTACGCGCACGCGAAAGTTATCAGCGTCAACAAGGACGCGGCCCTTGCTTTGCCGGGTGTTATCGCGGTTCTGACCGCCGAGGATCTCGCACCGTTGGGCCTGCATTGGATGCCGACGCTGGCGGGGGACAAGCAGATGGTGCTGGCCGATGGCAAAGTGCTGTTCCAGGGCCAGGAAGTCGCCTTCGTCGTCGCCGAAGACCGCTATATCGCCGCCGATGCAGTGGAACTGGTCGAGGTTGAATACGAGGAATTGCCCGTCGTCGTCGACCCGTTCAAGGCGCTGGAACCGGACGCACCCGTGCTGCGCGAAGATTTGCGCGACAACATGGAAGGTGCCCACGGGCCCCGCAAACACAACAACCACATCTTCACCTGGGAACAGGGCGACAAGGACGCAACCGAGGCCGTGCTGGCCGAGGCCGATGTCGTTGCCGAAGAGATGGTCTATTATCACCGCTGCCACCCTTGCCCGCTGGAAACCTGCGGCTCTGTGGCCAGTATGGATGCGGTCACCGGCAAGCTGACGCTTTGGGGCACATTCCAGGCACCGCACGCCGTGCGCACCGTCGCTTCGCTGATCTCCGGCATCGCCGAGCACAACATTCGCGTGATCAGCCCGGATATCGGCGGCGGGTTCGGCAACAAAGTCGGGGTTTATCCGGGATATGTCTGCTCAATCGTCGCCAGCATCGTGACCGGAAAGCCGGTAAAATGGGTCGAGGACAGGATGGACAACCTGATGTCCACAGCCTTTGCGCGTGACTACTGGATGCAAGGCAAGATCGCGGCAACCAAAGAGGGCAGGATCACCGGGCTCTGGTGCCATACCACCGCCGATCACGGCGGCTTCGACGCCTGCGCCGACCCGACCAAGTTTCCTGCCGGATTCATGAACATCTGCACCGGGTCCTATGACATCCCTGTCGCCTATCTGGCGGTCGATGGCGTCTATACCAACAAGGCGCCCGGCGGCGTAGCCTATCGCTGTTCGTTCCGCGTGACCGAAGCAGCCTATTTCATCGAACGGATGATCGAGGTTTTGTCGATCAAGCTGAACATGGACGCGGCAGAGCTACGGCGGATCAACTTCATCAAAGCGGACCAGTTCCCCTACAACTCGGCCCTTGGCTGGGAATATGATAGCGGTGACTATCACACGGCTTGGGACAAGGCGTTGGCGGCGGTGGATTATCCGGGCCTACGGACCGAACAGGCCCAGCGGCTGGAGGATTTCAAGGCCGGCAAAACCCGCAAGCTGATGGGGATCGGCCTGACGCATTTCACCGAAATCGTCGGCGCAGGGCCGGTCAAGAACTGCGATATCCTTGGGCTTGGTATGTTTGACAGCTGCGAGATTCGCATTCATCCAACCGGTTCTGCTATCGCCCGGCTCGGCACGATTTCCCAAGGTCAGGGCCACGCCACGACCTTTGCGCAAATCCTTGCCAGCGAAATCGGCCTGCCCGCCGACGATATCACCATTGAAGAGGGCGACACCGACACCGCACCTTATGGGTTGGGCACCTATGGCTCTCGCTCTACCCCGGTCGCCGGTGCCGCAACTGCCATGGCAGGGCGCAAGATCCGCGCCAAAGCGCAGATGATCGCGGCCTATCTGCTGGAAGTGCATGACGACGACGTGGAATTCGACGTGGATCGTTTTGCGGTCAAAGGCGCACCAGAGCGGTTCAAGACGATGAAGGACATCGCCTTTGCCGCCTACAATCAGGCGATCCCGGGGCTGGAACCTGGTTTGGAGGCGGTAAGCTATTACGATCCGCCGAACATGACCTATCCCTTTGGGGCCTATGTCTGTGTCATCGATGTCGATGTGGATACCGGCGAAGTGGATATCCGCCGCTTCTACGCTTTGGATGATTGCGGTACCCGGATCAATCCGATGATCATTGAGGGTCAGGTGCATGGCGGTCTGACCGAAGCGCTGGCGATAGCCATGGGGCAAGAGATTTCCTATGATGATATGGGCAACCACAAGACGGCGACCCTGATGGATTTCTTCATGCCAACCGCCTGGGAAACGCCGCATTACGAAACCGACCATACCACCACGCCCAGCCCGCATCATCCGATCGGGGCCAAGGGCGTGGGTGAATCGCCGAACGTCGGCGGCGTGCCGTGTTTTTCCAACGCGGTGCATGATGCGTTCCGCGGCTTTGGTCTGACCCAGACCCATATGCCGCACGATCACTGGCGGGTCTGGAAGACCGCGAACGATCTGGGGCTGCATGGCTAAGGTCGATTGGGCGGCGTCTGGGAGGAGCGCCGCTCAATACCGCACCATCTTATTGAAAGGGCCACCGCTTCGACCCACATCGGAGCCAAAGGGCGCGACATGAAGCACGAAGAACTACAGACAGCTTTGGCCGGGACCGGCTATGTCGCTGATGAAAGTCTGGCGATGGCACTGCATTTGGCGCTGGCGCTGGGGCGGCCCTTGTTGCTGGAGGGCCCGGCGGGCGTCGGCAAGACCGAGATCGCCAATGCACTGGCCGAAGTGCTGGATACGCGCCTGATCCGGCTGCAATGTTATGAGGGGCTGGATGCGGCCCACGCGATCTATGAGTGGAACTATCAGCGGCAATTGCTGGCGATCCGGGCCGAGGCCGCGGATGAAGAGGCGCTGTTTTCGGACAAATACCTGCTAAAGCGGCCGCTGCTTGAAGCGATCTCGCAGGACGTGGCCCCCGTGCTGCTGATCGATGAGATCGACCGCGCGGATGAGGAATTTGAGGCTTATCTGCTGGAAATATTGTCGGATTTTCAGATCACCATTCCGGAAATCGGCACGGTCAAGGCCAAGGCGCGGCCAATTGTAGTGCTGACCGCCAACGGCACCCGGGATCTGAGCGACGCGTTGCGGCGGCGGTGTCTTTACACCTACGTCGATTACCCGGACCGCGAGACCGAGTTGGCAATCCTGAACAAGCGTGCCCCCGGGCTAGAGGCCCGGCTGGCCACTCAGATCGTGGGCGTCGTGCAGGCGCTGCGCCGCGAAGAGTTGGAGAAAAAACCGGGGATCGCCGAGATGCTGGATTGGGCTGCGGCACTGGCGGGTCTGGGGATCAACGATCTCACGGATGACCGCACGGCGGTCCAGGCGACGCTGGTCTGCCTATTGAAAACCGCCGCTGACCGAGATGCGGCACCGGTCGAGGTCATGGACCGGCTGATCGGCAAGGTCGCCTGATGCCGGTCACCCGATTTCCGACCCGCGCAACGGGCATGGCCGATCGCATGGCCGGATTCGTGGCGCATCTTCGCATGAACGGGCTAAAGCTGGGCCCCGGCGAAACCGGCGATGCCCTGGCCGCCCTTGGTCATGTCGATACGATCGATCCGGCGCAGGCAAAGATGGCACTGCGCGCGCTGTTGGCACTCGATGCCGAAGGCTGGCGCCGGTTCGACGATCTGTTTGATGCCTATTGGTTCAATGCCGGCAAGATCAAAGAGGGCTCGGCAAGCTCCCATGTGCGGACACAATCTGCCCGGCCAGCGCTGTGGCAACCACATCTTGATGATACGCAGGGCGGCACCGAAGACAGCGCCGAGATGGCGCCCGGCCTGGGCGATGGCGACGCCGAAGGCGCCGACGGCCGTCTGATCGCGACGCGCAGTGACACCCTGAACAAACGCGACCTGCGCGAGTTGATGGATGAACAGAGCCTGCGCGACGCGCAAGCAGCGGCACGCAAGCTGGCCCGCGCCATCCGTGACCGGCGCTCAAGGCGGCGTAAGCAGGGCCGCCGGGGGGCGGAACTGGATCTTCGGCGCATCCAGCGCGCCAGCCTCGCGCGTGGCGGCGAACCCTTCGACCTCTATCACCGGGCCCGGCCCGACCGCCCGATGCGCATCGTGGCCTTGTGCGACGTCAGCGGCTCGATGACTGTTTACGCCCGCGTTTTCCTGGCCTTTGTCAAAGGCTTGCTGGATGTTGACACAACGGCGGATGCCTATCTGTTCCACACCAGGCTGATGCGGATCACCAGCGCGCTGCGCGATCACGATACCTTGCGCGCAGCCGGGCGGCTCAGCCTGATGGCCGAAGGCTTTGGCGGCGGCACCGATATCGGCGCATCGCTGACCGCTTTTTGCGACACCCATGCCGCCCGGGCGCTGAACAACCGCACCGTGGTGATCGTGCTCAGTGACGGCTATTGCACCGGATCGCCGAAGGCGCTGGCGGATGCCTTGGCTGGAATTCGGCGCAAGGCGCGACGGATCGTCTGGCTCAATCCGCTTTTGGGTTGGAAAGACTATGCGCCGGTGGCGGCGGCCATGCAGGCAGCCATGCCCTATCTGGACGCGCATCTGCCGGCCAACACAATTCAGGCGCTTGCCGCGCTGGAAGGCGAATTCTCGCGGCTCTGAGGAGGGGACATGGGACGTTTCGACATTTTCGATACGATTGACGATCTGCGAAAGACAGGGCGGCCGTTCTGCGTCGCCACCGTGGTGCGCACCGCCGATGTGACATCGGCCAAGGCCGGAGCCAAGGCCGTGGTGACCGAAGCCGGCGAGATCATCGGTCACCTGGGTGGGGCCTGCGTGCAAGGGGCGGTTCGCGCCGCCGGCGTCAGTGCCATTGCATCAGGCAAGACCCAGATGATCCGGGTCAAGCCCTCTGACAAGGTCGTGTCGATACAGGATGACGACGGCACCCCGCTTTACAAAAGCGGCTGCCCGTCCGGGGGGACCGCCGATCTGCTGATCGAACCCTATGAACTGCCGCCCATGCTGGTGATCTTCGGCGACACGCCGATCAGCCGGGCGCTGGCGGCCCACGCCGCACTGGCCGGATACCGGGTTGCGGTATCGCAAACGATGACACTGGACGCGGACGTGGCGCGGTTTGACGGGACCGAAATCGGTTCGCTTGGAATCGGGCCGAACGATTTCGTCGTGGTTGCGTCGCAGGGATCGCAGGATCTGGCGTCCTTGCGTGCAGCGATCGAAAGCCCGGCGCAGCGGGTGTCGATGGTGGCATCCCGGCGAAAGGCCGAGGTATTGTGCCAAAAACTGGCTGATGCTGGCGTGTCTGCCGACAGAATCGCACGGTTGAAATCGCCGGCAGGGCTGGATCTGAAAGGCATTGATCCGCAAGAGATTGCAGTGTCGGTGATGGCCGAAATCGTGGTGTGGCGCAACGCGAATCGCAAATCAGAAAAGGTGGGCGGCGATGAAAGCTTTGCGTAGTTGAATTTGCTCGGTGTTTGGTCCGGTGCCCGCGGCGCTGTCTGCCCAAGAGGCGCTTGATCAGAAACCGTGTTGCTTCCCGAAATGTTGCCGATCAAAAGGATCATGAGCTATGGAACTAAGTGACGAAATCCGCATCCATGCCCCCAAACAGGTGGTTTTCGACGCCCTGAATGACCCGGAGGTTCTGCGCCAATGCATCCCCGGCTGTGAAGAACTGATCCAGCATTCACCGACCGAGCTGGAGGCGAAGGTGGTGCTGAAGGTTGGACCGGTCAAGGCGCGGTTTTCCGGCGTGGTGGTGTTGGACCCAGGCAATGCGCCGGACGGGTTCAGCCTTGCTGGCGAGGGAAAGGGCGGCGCGGCCGGTTTTGCCAAGGGCGGTGCTGACGTGACATTGCACGAAGACGCGGGGGAAACCATTTTGCGGTATCAGGCCAAGGCCGAAGTAGGCGGCAAGATCGCACAGCTTGGCAGCCGACTGATCCAGGGCACAGCGCGAAAATTGTCCGCGGCATTTTTTGCGAAATTCGCAACCGTGGTCGGCCAACCCGTCGAACTTCAATAGCCAAACTGCAGCTGCCGGGTCAGGCGGCGCCGTGTGGAAATCGACATTCGAATTCAATGAGCCGGATCGCCGAATTATCGAATGCCATTGCGATTCTTGGCTTACAGCTCGACCGCATTGCCGTACCTCGTTCGCAACTCGGTCGAATTGTCGCCACCATTCGAACCTCGTCAGTTGCCCGGCGGCGGCTTTCGGCGCCTTCGGTCACCTGGTGGCGCGTGCAGCATCTGGCAAAGTGGGCTGCAAGCGGACAATTCGGCATACGGAATTGCCTTTCAGGGCGTGAGTTCCGAACGGCGTCTCTGACGGCGCATGCAAAAGCGTCAGCCGCCCGGAACCAGGACCGGGCCGCGGGTCGCGAAGCTGACGGTGACGTCCTGGCCGATTTCCAGCGGCTCATAGACATTTTCCTGCACCGCGAACATCTCGCCGAACCCGGCCTCCAGCGTGTATTCCATGCGGATGCCGACATAGGTGGCCTTGGCGATGCGCGCCCTGAAGCCATCGGGCGCGCCGAGATCGATCCGCGAGGGGCGAACGGCGAGGGTGGCCTTGCCGACCGGCAGGCCGCGCGAGGGCAGGCGGTGGCGATAGCCGTCGACCGCGATCTCGGCGGTGTCACCGTCGATGGCGGTGATGTCGCAGGGGATGATGTTGGCCTCGCCGATGAAATCGGCGACGAAGCGGTCGACCGGGGCATCGTATAGTTCGCGCGGCGTGCCGATCTGGGCCACCGAGGCGTTGCGCATCACCACGATCTCGTCGCTGACCGCCAGCGCCTCTTCCTGATCGTGGGTGACATAGACCACGGTCAGCCCCAGATCCTGCTGGATCGCGCGGATATCCTCGCGCACCTGACGGCGCAGCTTGGCGTCCAGATTGGACAGCGGTTCATCGAACAGCAGCACCTGCGGTTCCAGCACCAGCGCGCGCGCCACCGCGACCCGCTGTTGCTGCCCGCCCGACAGCTCGCTGGGCAGGCGGGCGTCATAGCCTTTCAGCCCCACCAGATCGAGCCCGGCCAGCGCCCGGTCGCGCGCCTCGGTCTTGGGAAAGCCGGAAAACCCCAGCCCATAGGCGACGTTTTCCAGCACCGACATATGCGGAAACAGCGCATAGGACTGAAACACCATGCTGACGTCGCGGTCGGTGGCGGGCAGCCGGGTTACGTCCTTGTCGCCGATCAGGATCTGGCCGTGCGTCACCATCTCCAGCCCGGCGATCATCCGCAGCATCGTGGTCTTGCCGCAGCCCGACGGCCCCAGCAGCGTCACCAGCTTGCCGGTCGCCACCTCCAGGTCGACATTGTCCACCGCCACCACGTCGCGCCCGAACGCCTTGGTGACATTGCGAAAGCTGACCGGGGCCGCCTTGCTGGATATCTGTGTGCTCGCCATGTCCTACCCCTGCGCCGT
>Ga0316207_10004430_pt1 | contig 12212 bp, 13 predicted proteins | sample 6weekpyrite_MG_FD_204943 | JGI IMG/M metagenome (GOLD analysis project Ga0316207, IMG submission 204943) | Microbial mat bacterial communities from mineral coupon in-situ incubated in ocean water Damariscotta River, Maine, United States -... | ecosystem: Environmental > Aquatic > Marine >... | reverse complement strand
GCAAAGGCAACCTCAATTCCCTCATCAACGGGCAACTGGGATATTTTATGGGCACCGGTAATGAAGGTAGCCTGCTGATAAACACGATGCATCATAATGCTATACTGCTTCTATTAATATTTAAACTAGCGTTTGCCAGGGCCATAGATATAGCGTGACAGGTCAACCTCTTTGGTGCTCAAACGGCGCACCAGATGATCAAGACTGATGATGGCATGCTCAAGCAGGTTAACAGCAATGTAAGGATGTTCGATTCTAAGGCGGTCGTACATGGGGCGGGACAAGCGTAATAAATCCGTCTCGGCACTGGTGGCACGCATCTGCAGCATCCGTGGCTGGCGATCAAAAAAGGACATCTCACCCATCAACTCACCCTCCTGCATGGAACCCACCGCCATCTCGCGACCATGATCATCAAACAACAAGGCGGCCTCACCCTTTACAACAAAATACAATGCATCGCCTACCGAACCCGCCTCGGCGATGATATCGTTTTTATGATATGAAACCAGTTCGGTATACTCCAACAGCTTTTCCACCTCTGCCATAGTCAAAGACTCACACAGATATTGCTGGTTCATGAAAGACTTCAAATCAATATTTTTGACAGACATGGCAACTGACTCCCTGATATTCCATGCAAAAAAGTGAAACGATAATAACAATAAAGCGGTCTTACATTCTAGCGCTGCAATATTGCAGCGCGGTGAGCTTGTCGATAACACAAAAGTAACCGACAATCAGATACAATCCCGTTCAACCAGCACAATATTTAAAGGACTTTGCCTATGAAATTTTTCAAACTTGCCCTGCTAATGCTTGTGCCTCTGTTTGCCATGCCAAGCGTAAACGCGGCACAACTTCAAGAGGGCACAACCCACCTAACCATCACCCCGGCCCAACCTACCTCTGCCGATGAAGGCATGATTGAGGTGGTGGAAATATTTTCTTATGGCTGTTCGCACTGTCACCGCTTTGAACCAATGCTGGAGCGCTGGTTGAAAACCAAACCTGCCAACGTCAAATTCGTACAGCTTCCGGCCATCTTCAACGGCACCCTGGCGATGTATGCACGCGCCTTTTATGCCGCAGAGGCACTGGGTGTTCTGGATAAAATTCACGCACCATTCTTTGAGGCCATTCATCTGCAAAAACGCCGCATGAATACCGAGGCCGAAATTGCCGCGCTATTTGCCGAGCATGGCGTCGATCAGAAAAAATTTGAGAAGGCATTCCGATCATTCGCCGTAGAAGCCAAAGTTCGCCGCGCTGCTGAACTAGGCAAACGCTATGGCGTACAAGCCACGCCATCAATGGTCGTCAATGGCAAATACATCACCGACCCTGGCAAAACCAACGGTTTCCAGGGCATGATCAATGTTGTGAATCAGCTGGTCAAACAAGAAAGCTAATCCAACCACATGAAAGCGGCAGAACTGTTCGTACGTTGCCTTGAAAATGAAGGCGTAGAGTACATCTTTGGCATCCCTGGCGAAGAAAATCTGGCCATGATGGATGCTTTGCTCGACTCCAATATCAAGTTCATCACTGTGCGCCACGAACAGGGCGCTGCTTTCATGGCTGATGTTTATGGTCGTCTTACCGGCCGTGCCGGTGTTTGTCTCTCTACCCTTGGCCCCGGCGCCACCAACCTAATCACCGGCGTTGCCGATGCCAACATGGATCACGCCCCCTTGGTGGCCATCGCCGGTCAGGCAGGCACCCATCGGCTACACAAAGAATCGCATCAGGTGTTAGATCTGGAAGAGATGTTCCGGCCGATCAGCAAATATTCCGCCCGTCTGCTAATGCCCGAGGTCATCCCTGAGGTAGTACGCAAGGCCTTCAAGCAGGCACAGATGGAAAAGACAGGCGCCAGCTTTATCGAATTCCCGGAAAACATCGCCGATATGGAGGTCGATGTCGAACCGCTGTGGTCGAAGAATCCGGTCACTCCAGCGCCCACGCAAGACCGCATTGATGCTGCCGCCGAAGCCATTTCGAATGCAAAACACCCGATCATTCTCGCTGGCCATGGCGTGATACGCGCCAATGCCTCCGATCAACTGGCTGAGTTTGCCGCCCAGCTCAACATCCCTGTCACCAACACCTTCATGGCCAAGGGCGTGGTACCGTTTCGCCACCCCACCAACCTGGGCAGCGCCGGGCTACAGGCCAAAGACTACGTCGGCATTGGTTTCGACAAGGCCGACGTCATCATCTGTGTCGGTTACGACTTAGTGGAATACCATCCGTATTTATGGCATCCGACCAAGGATCGATTCATTATCCATATCGACTTTCAGCCGGCCGAGGTCGATGCCCACTACGGCGTCAAGATCGGCGTAGTCGGGGACATCAAGCAAAGCCTGCAACGCATCACCGAACAGACCACGCCACAGCAGGAAACAGAAAAACTGCGGCCACTGCGCGACGCCCTGATCAAGGACATGAACGAACATGCCGACAGCACAGCCTTTCCGGTGCAGCCGCAAAAACTGATCTGGGATCTGCGCACAGCCATGGCCCTGGAAGACATCGCTATCTGTGACGTCGGCGCCCACAAGATGTGGATGGCGCGCATGTTCCGCTGCGAACAACCCAATACCTGCATCATCTCCAACGGCTTCGCCAGCATGGGCATTGCCGTGCCTGGCGCCGTCGCCGCCAAGCTGGCCTACCCACAAAAAAAAGTGGTAGCAGTCACTGGCGATGCCGGTTTTCTGATGAACAGCCAGGAGATCGAAACGGCTATGCGTCTCAACACGCCTATCGTCATCCTGGTCTGGAACGACGGCGGCTACGGCCTGATCGAATGGAAGCAAATTAACCAGTATGGCCGCAAAAGCCACGTTGATTTCAACAACCCGGACCTGGTCAAATATGCAGAGTCCTTTGGCGCAAAAGGCTATCGCATTGAAAAGACAGAAGATCTACTATCGACACTGCAACACGCCCTGGCCGACAACACCGTTAGCATCATTGATTGCCCGGTGGACTATTCAGAAAACATGAAACTGACCGCCAAACTAGGTGAGACAGTCATACAATTATAGTCAGCCACTGATGCCAGAATCCATACCCATTGCCGACCCAACAGACATCGTCGCAACGGGGCGAAAAATAAAACTCATGAGCTTTAATATCCAGGTCGCGATTGCCTCGACCCGGAAACGCCACTATCTGACTCAGAGTTGGAAACACATCCTGCCACACTCCCAGTGCTTCGATAACTTGGACCGCATCGCCCGGCTGATCAGTGACTACGACATAGTCGGCCTGCAGGAAGTGGATGGCGGCAGCATGCGCAGCCAGTTCATCAACCAGGTTGAATACCTGGCCCAACACGGCGGTTTCCCATTTTGGTACAACCAGACCAATCGCAACCTGGGCAAACTGGCCCAGCACAGCAATGGCATGCTGAGCAAATACCAGCCCAGTGAAACTATCGAATACAAACTACCGGGAATGATGCCCGGGCGGGGCGCATTGATGACACGCTTTGGCCAGCATGACAACAGTCTGGCCCTGTTTATGGTACATCTGGCGCTTGGGAAAAGGGCACGACAACAACAACTGGACTTCATCGCCGAGCGAGTCAACGATTATCCACATGCCTGTGTCATGGGGGACTTCAACTGCTCCATTGAGAGCGCAGAATTGGTCAGCCTGTTTGCCAAAACCGATCTCTGCCTGCCAGAAGAAAACCTGCTGACCTTCCCCAGCTGGCGTCCAGCGCGCAATATCGACCACATTCTCACCACCCCAGCCGTACAGGTGAAAGAGGTGAAAGTAGTGAATGAAGCCCTGTCAGATCACCTGCCAATTGCCATGGAAATCTCGCTGCCGCATGAGATCCACATCAGCGGCTAGTCCTGGCGAGAGTCAAGCTCGGCCTGCTGTAGCGCCTTTTGGCGGTCTTCTTCCTCGCGAACTCGACGATTCTTACGATCATCGCGTGCCAGAAAAACCAGGAATGCGATACACAGCAACACCACCACGATCTGAGCAATAATTGTCTTCATTTGTCCTCCACTCACTTGGCCGGACAAACGGCAAGCGGTTACATCTAACTAAATTCAGCGCCAGAGTATAACGAAACCGAGCTCAGTCACCAAAACCTGGTCGCGCCCAAGCGGGGATAACAGACATCGCCCGGCGCAACTCAGCCTCATATTTTTCATAATCCGGCATTTTGTTCGCCACCAAAGCCCAAAAATGCTGCGAATGATTCAAGTGTACCGTATGACACAATTCATGAATCATCAGATAGCGCACCGCCTCGGGCGAGACAAACAGCAAGGCTCGGTTGAGATTGATATTCTTTTGCGCCGAGCAACTGCCCCAGCGCGTCTTCTGGCCCCGCACCGTCACTCGGTTAAAGCCCAAACCAAGCTCAGCACTGACCTTCGACAACCAATCTGGCAAGGCCTGTTTGGCCCGCTGCTGCAACCACCACTGCAAGGCCTGGCGAGCTTGCGACTCATCCGGCCCGCACAGCTGCAGCCGACCAGCCGCCAGCTCAGTCACCCGGCAATGCGACTGATCGACATAATCCACCCGCCAAGACTCGTCGATAGCCTGAAAATAGATCGACTCTGGCAACAGCGGCTGCTCGGAATAAACTGCTGCCATCTTGCCCAGATGGAACTGCAACCACTGTCGATGCTCAGCAACAAAGGCCGGCACATGTTTGAGGTTACAACGCTTAGGCACCACCACCTCAACCTTGCCCGGCGGCAGGATTTTCATTTGCAGCCGCTTGGCGCGCAAACTGACACGAACAGAGTAGGGGGGCAGGGCAGACATGGCGCCATTGTCCCGAAATCAGCCGCACAACTCAATCAGATTAGCTCCTGGTAGTGCTGCAACCAAGCAAGCGGTATCATTACGCCTTCTGAAGCATTGCTGGAACCCGCATGTCCAAACCCAAGCCCCATGTTGTCTATATCGCCGGCCCCGAGGCCAGTGCCGATCAAGCCAGTGCTGCCGCACAACAACAAGGCCTGAAACAGCCCGTCTTGCTAAAACGGCGCGGCACCGCGCTGGGCTGGGTTGCAGAACGCCCCGAGCAAAACAACATCGACGCCGAAGCTGCCGCCAAGGCCTGGCACAACTCTACTGCCTACACCCTGCCAGATTACGTCAGCGATGAACTGCCTCAACACCAAGCCAACATCAAGCAGGCCCTGGGGTTAATGGAGGCCATTGCCGAAGGCTCCGAAGTGGCCGAGCTATTTGAACAGTCACCCTACAGCGAGCGCACCACGCCGCAGTTCGAAATGCTGGCCAGTTTTCAGGATGAAGGCGATGCTCAAGAGATCGAGACCATCGAATACGACGCTGTCGACGGCGATGAAGTGGTGGGCGAAAACCTGTGGTGCAAGGCATCCTGGTTATCGTTTGAAGATGACGACGCCTCGCTGCGGTTTCGCTTCTCCTTCGGCATGGTCGGTTATGAAGATGTCGCCGCCGACCTCGACCGCCAGCACTACGCCGCCCAACTCACCGACGCCATCTTTCCTGAGTCCGCCGTCATCAGCAATAACAAAAAGCTGGAAGCATTTATGCAGCAAGTGCTGGACGCAGAAAAGCTGTTCTATGTCGAACGCATCATCTACTTCAACGCCCCCAATGGCGGCGCCCAGTTCCATCAAGATGTAGAGCGCGGTCACCTCGGCGTGGTCTTCGCACAACTACACGGCAGCACCGGCTGGCTGGCCTGCTCAAAGGCCCAGCTCATCGACGAAGTTCAAACATTTGTCAGTGATGCAAGCAACAGTGCAACTCTTGGCAAATTAATGAATCAAACAATGCAGGCCGAGCTAAAAGACAAAAGCTCAACGCGCGAACAACTCAATGAATGGTTAGATGAACGCGACAACGACCCACTGGAATTGCTGATAAATCGCTGCCCTGAATTTTATCGCCACCTGTTTGAAAAAGGTTATGGTTACATCATCAATCCAGGCGACATCATTCTGCTGCCACAAAAGAACATAGATGAATGCTGCTGGCACACCGTATTTTGCATTGATGACTTTCCCGGCGAATCACTGTCATTTGCCATCAGGGCCATCGATTAACACCACTAAAATATATTTATCAAAAAACAATCATGAACGTAAAAACATTATTCAAAACCGCATGCTGCACAATCATCGCCTTGCTTTTATTGAACGGCTGTAACAATGATTTCGACAATGGTCTGGTCACATCAGTCAATTTGCGCGACAAATTCAATCAAACTACAGACACCTTTAATCCGGGAGAGGATGAAACCATCAACATGACACTGTCGGTAAAAAATGACAGCACCTCGGAAAAGACACTAAGCTTTCCATCTGAGAACCAATACGACTTTGTCATCAAGGATGAAGCAGACACTGAAATTTGGCGTTGGTCTGAACACCCGGACCTGGAATTCGAACCAATCACAACCACCTTCAGTCTTGGGCCAACCGACATCCAGACCGTTACCTACACCTGGGACCAAAACATCACCATACAAACAATAGAAATAGTGGATGGTGTTGAGACAACCACCACTGAAACAAACCCTATCTCAAGTGGAAACTATACACTGGAGGCTTATTTCATTGGCTATGGACCTGTCGCAAAAACGGCACTGACAATCCAATAACAGCAAACAATGGGCCGCTACCGAGCACCACAACCTAAACCATCGCCCTACATCACCAAAGAAGGCTTTGCGATCCTGGAAGCGGAATTAGAGGCGCTCTGGGTGCGCCGTCGTGATGTAGTGAAGCACCTCTCTGCCGCCGCTGCCGAAGGTGATCGCTCTGAAAATGCCGAATACATCTATCGCAAAAAAGAGCTGCGCGAGATCGACCGCCGGGTGCGTTATCTTCAGAAACGCCTGCCCGATTTAAAGGTAGTCAGAGATCTGCCCAGTGATCAGGACGCCATCTTTTTTGGCGCCTGGGTCAGACTGGAAGATGAAGATGGCAACGAATCTATTTATCGCATCGCCGGACCGGATGAATTCGACCTCGACAAGGGCTTCATCAGCATGGACGCCCCCATGGCAAAAGCGCTGATGAAAAAACGCGTTGACGATGAGGTAAGCGTAGACACACCAAAGGGCAACAAACTCTATTACGTTAGCGAGATTTCATACTCAGAGATCAAGTGATGCCCTAAGACTTGTAAGCAAAGCTTGATCACAATAGCTATCGAGCAGCAGCCGTAAGGTTTCTCGCAACTGTTTTATCGCCTCTGCACGACCAGACAGCTCTGCAGACATCACTACTGCCGGCCAGGCCTGATTACCAATCACTTTGGCCGACAACAACTGCCTTTGCTTGATATTTATTCCAGGAAAGTCTTTAGGCAAGGTTTTAACAAAGGCAACAATTGCCGTCATGCAAAATTCATAACCACGCAGCCCGTAGGCAAAGCTCACAACATCCTGCCAATCAAGCTCACTCATTGCCGGTTCACATTCTAATGAATCAGCCATCAACATTTCTGCCAGGCGATTATCAAATGCATTCAAAGGACCAGTCAACAATGTCGGCAACTGCTGTTGCATACGTAGATGAAATTTTTCCAGAAAACACCGACCTGTTTCAGATACTGATCGCAACATAATCAGCGAATGACTACCGCTACTATGCTCGCGAGTCAAACCCAAGCGAACCGGCACAAAACCCAGTCCTTGCCAAAATCGCAACAGCTCTGCCGTCAAACCAAAACTAGCACCAAGGAAATCGCAAACGTCTTCCGTCACAGATTCACAAACATGTCTTATCAAAGCCGAACCTAAACCCTGGCCCTGAACAAGTGGGTGAACGGCTATACGCATCACTCGAAAATAAGACAACGTTGGCGCCTCGACAAATCCAGCATGTGTTGCCAGCGATTGTGGGATCAGATGTCCCTGCAGACGTCGTCGCCCTTGATATATGGTCTTGGCCAATCCTCCATCCATACCACCTTCAATACCCAGCAACACCACAGCCACCACATGAGTTTGATATGACATGACGTACAACTGCAGGTCGGGGCTGTCGAGCAACTGACGCAGGTCATTGGGGCGGGTACGGTAGTGCGCTAGCACCAACAGGCCAAACACTTCAGACAACAACCGTTGATTGGCCATCAAATCTACATTACTGACACACTCTATTTCGCAGACGGATAGATCAAGCCCCACCAGCTTATCTTCTGATGCAATTGTCGCGTTCAACAGCAGTGCATCAAAGACAAACTGCTCCAGCGTATCAAACTCGGCCCAGCGTATTGGCTGTTTCATTTGCAGCTGTTGCCAGCCAGGTGATTTTAGGTCCAACACCTTGTTAAAACGCAGCGCGAAACCACGTCCGGTACCTTCGTATCCATGCACGGTGGTAGCAAACACCAAGCGTTGATAGTGCGACAACATTTTTTCAAGCATGGGAGTCGGAATCGCTGCGGCTTCATCCACCAGCAAAAGATCAGCTTCAGGGGCGATCTCAATCAACTCATCTGGCGCAATGAAGCTAAGACAGGCTTCGCCACATTTCAACAAACCACGACTAAATGACGCCTGTGGCAATAGGCGACCGGCATGTTCAAACAAGGCCTCTACTGACGCCAAACGCGGCGCGGTGACAAGAATTTTTCTACAGCCCTGGCTCAACAGTTGTGCAGCGGCAATTCCCAGCGCCGAAGATTTTCCTCGACCACGATCTGACACCAGCACTATTGGCTGTTGTGATTGCCCACGACCCAGATCAACTATCGCTGCCACCGCCGATCGCTGATCCAGCATTCGACACGGGCCATCAATTTCACTCGCAACTGCACTAAATTCATTTATTTTTGGGAGATGGGGCAGAGCACTGTTTTCAGCCACCATCAACAGCGCATCTGAAGCCTTGGCAATATTAATAAAACGCTTGATGAAATTACTGCTCGCGGAATCGCTATTAAAAAAACGCTGGGCCTCTGTGTCAGGCACTTGTGGCCAACTATCCAAAGGCGGCGTTAGCAATAGCAGTAAGCCTCCGCCTTTAATCAAACCTGAGGCTGCGCCGAAGGCATCAACATCAAAACCATCATGGCAGTCATAGACCAGCAGTTCCACTTCACCGCCCAAACGCTGCAACACCTCACGCCCCGCATAGGCCTCAACAGCCTCTGGTGCCTGACGGCTCACCCACACCTGATGCTGATCGAACAGGGAGGCTATTTTATGCGCAATCTCTGAACACCATTCTTTGCTGCCACTTATCACCAGGCCACGGCGCTGATAAAGTTGCAGCGCCCTATCTCTCTGGCTTAAAGCAAGCTCAACAATGGCATCGTATTTTGAAGATGGATCAGACATAAGGCCCCTAAAACTACTGCGGCAATACTAGCACGACAGGTTTCATGGCACATGAGACAAGCCAAATAAGCAACAATCAAGTAAAATGCAGCCATGCCTTCTATCGTCCTCAGCACCCTAAATGCCCGCTATATCCACAGCGCCTTTGGCCTACGTTATCTTAAAGCCAATCTTGGCGACTATGAGAATGACTGCGACATAATTGAATTCACCATCCACGAACGGCCTATCGATATTGCCGAAAAATTACTTCTCAAAAAACCAATAATTATTGGCCTTGGCGTCTATATTTGGAATATTGAAGAAACCACCAAGATCGTCAGCATCATCAAACAAGTTAGCCCGGAAACCATTATCGTGATAGGTGGCCCTGAGGTTAGCTTTGAACAACAGAAGCAAACCATCTGCCAACAAGCAGATTATGTAATTGCTGGCGCAGGTGAGACATCATTTAGTGATCTTTGTAATAAACTTTTAAACAAAAAAGTTATTGCCAATAAATTTATCCCACAACAACCAGTCAATCTTGCCGATATAAAATTTCCCTATCATCTTTATTACGATGAAGATATTGCCCATAGAATAATCTATGTTGAAGCCTCACGTGGTTGCCCATTCAAATGTGAGTTTTGCCTTTCGGCATTAGACAAAACTGCCTGGCCATTTGATCTGGAACTTTTCCTCCAACAACTAGAAACACTTTTTGATCGCGGCGTACGGCACTTTAAGTTTGTCGACCGCACCTTCAATCTAAAAATAGATAATACCATTCGCATCCTTGAGTTTTTTCTTGGCCGCATGGATGAAAAACTATTTCTCCATTTTGAACTTATCCCCGACCATCTTCCTGAACGATTAAAACAAGTCATCAAAAGGTTTCCGCCACACAGCCTGCAATTTGAGATAGGCGTGCAAAGCTTTAACCCGCAAACTCAGACACTCGTTAGTCGACGCCAGGATGATGAAAAAACAGAACAGAACTTGCATTGGATCAGAAACGAAACCAACGCCCACATTCATGCCGATCTGATTATTGGCCTGCCGGGTGAAGACATCAATAGCTTTGCCGCAGGGCTGAATAGTTTAATCAAACTCAAGCCTCATGAAATACAAATCGGCATACTCAAACGTCTGCGTGGTTCACCCATCATTCGCCACAGCGATCAATTTAATCTACGTTTTAATCCTGCACCACCGTACAACATTCTCAGCAATAATCTGATTGACTTTGCAGAGATGCAAAGGCTTAGCCGATTCGCCCGTTACTGGGATATGATCATTAACTCAGGGCGTTTTTCAAATACAAAATCCATCATCTTTGCAGACCAACCATTTCAACGTTTTATGACCTTAAGTGACTGGCTGTTTGAAACCACCGATCAAACACACAAGATTTCATTGAAACGCTTATTCGAACTTTTATTTGACGGCCTATGCCATCGACTTGCTTGCGATGAAAGCGATGCCAGCCAATCACTGCTAAAGGATTTCCAGTCTTCCGGCCTTAAGGGCAGCCCATCATTTCAGAACAAAACGCCTGATAAAAAGGAACAACCCAAACTCAAGGCTGCCAACCGACAAAAACGACATACTTAATTTACATCACATTTCAACGCTAAGCCTTTGATAGATCAAAGACTTCAAACATCAACAAAACACATTCCTACATTACTGGGTTTTCTTATCCAAAATTACTGCTATAGTCATTGACCTTGATGATTGATTTGCAATCGTTATTGAACAATACTCGTAGCAGTACAAATTCAGCTATTAATAGCGCCGGAGGAAAACGGATGAAAAACTCGCTCAATTACACCGGCTTTTCAAACATGCTCGTGGTATCTAGAAAAAGAAAAAAGGCTTCAGCAACAAGTAGCCTTGCCATCGGGGCAGATCAAATTGCAACCGACGACCCGTCTAGATTTTGTCCGCCATACCTGATGCAACAAAGCACAACCAAAGGCAACTTTAAAAAATAAAGTTTATATACCAAAGGCCACCTAAGCATCCTTAGGTGGCCTTTTTTGATCCAAACAATTCTCAAAACCATCAACTGTACTAATTCTTAACTGACCCAATAATCAAGCCACCTCCGCTAATCGATTAAGACAGCAGCCCCCGCCTGTTTACTGCGACTAAGACATAATCATTCAATCGCGTTTTAAGCCCCTCCAAGTCAACCGTTTTATCTTCACGTATTGATTTGGCGCAACCATCCATTTGATTCATATTCGTTTAAGTTTGACTGATTATTATCGGTCAACAACGATGGCTACAAATACAGAATCACCAATGAGTCATAGATGACACAACAAGCAAAAACAATTTTGGTTTGGGACGCCCCAACCCGGATATTCCATTGGCTATTGGTCATCGCCTTTGCCATCGCCTGGTTGAGTTATGACGATAATCGTTATCTGGATACCCACACATTCTCCGGCTACACCTTCCTCGGTCTTCTCATCTCCCGCCTCATCTGGGGCGTATTTGGCACTCACTACGCCCGTTTTCAGCAGTTCTGCTATAGCGGGGAGGAAGTCATTAGCTATTTAAAAGGCCTGCTTGGTGAAGACATGCGCCACTATGTCGGCCACAACCCTGCCGGTGCCTGGGCCATCTTTGCCCTGATTGGTTTTGGTCTCACACTCACCATATCCGGCCTGTTTGTACTCGGTGGTGAAGAACAACATGGGCCGCTTGCAGGCATCATCAGCTTTCGCCAGAGCACCATCTATCGTGAAGCACATGAAATACAAGCGAGTCACTACTTCGTTACCTCATTTTGGCGTCCATGCCAAAAATCGACTCACTTACGCGACAACTAATTCCTTTTGCCCGGACCGCCCTGCGTCCGCTACGTTTGTTTACCAACATCGTT
>Ga0316207_10004429_pt1 | contig 12213 bp, 13 predicted proteins | sample 6weekpyrite_MG_FD_204943 | JGI IMG/M metagenome (GOLD analysis project Ga0316207, IMG submission 204943) | Microbial mat bacterial communities from mineral coupon in-situ incubated in ocean water Damariscotta River, Maine, United States -... | ecosystem: Environmental > Aquatic > Marine >... | reverse complement strand
TCTCTTTGTGAAGCCCGTAGGGAGTCTAAAGAAGTGGTAATCTTGCACAAAAAAATATTTTAACCTTAGCTATAGCTAGGCTTAAAAATTTATTTTGCACAATCTCACCACTTTTTTAGACTCTGATGACTGCTAGAGTTTTGCAAGAAGTCTAATATAAAATTGAGGCTTTTTAAATGAGTGATAACTATTCTTTGAGTATTGATAATCTCTTTGTAGAGTGTAAAGGTGCAAATGCTATAACAGTATCTTTGAATAAATTTGATATGACTTCTATCTTTATAAGTGTAGTAGATCCAATATTTAAATCAAAGAGTATGACACAAATTTTGTGCGGGATTGATTATGATGAGAGTGAGTCTGCAAAATTACGCTATCAAATTGCTATAGTTATATTTAAATATCTTACAGTTGAGTGTAGACAGGTAAAACAGGAAATATCAGGACTAATGAATAGACTGCTTCTCCTAAAATGTGAGCTAGATGATATTTTAGATGCCTTCCATATCTTGCATGATAAATTACTTAATTGGCTTGCTGTAAATAAGATTAGAGAGACATTAGTATGGGAAGAAAAATTTACCAATGCGATTGGTCATGTTAGCTCAATTGTTAGCTTAAAAAAGTTTCTTCATGAGAAGCCAATAGCTCTTGATATAAAGAGAGATTGTAACTCTGTAATTGATAAAAGTCGTTATAGTGACATGCACTATAGTGATGATAAAAAAATAAGTGCTTTAGAATTTTCAAAAGAGAATGAGATTGAGAGTGAATTAATTGATGATTTGAGTGATTATGAAAATGAGATGAGTGATGCACTTTATGAAGATGAACAATTAACACCAAATATGATTGAACTAAGTTCTAATATATTAGAACACTACTCTAAACTACTAAATCAGACAGTAGAATTTAAAGATTTGGCCTATTGCATTAAAACAATAACAGTTGTACTAGAAAATTTAGATGTTAAAAGTCTTGATGCTAAACAGAGTAAAAAGTTAAAAGTTTATTTAGAAAATATTATTAGTGATCTTAGTGATTGGAAGGACAAAATGTTTATAGCTTGTGATACATTAGACATTCACTATCTTGATGCATCAATGCTGAGTAGTTGTGCACAGGTTGAGATGTTGATTTCTCCTGTTACTGAGGAAGATGATGATGAGTTAGAACTTTTTTAAAAGAAAAATAAGTTATATATTAGATTGTATATTGCTCAAAAATATATTTATAATTTTATTAGAATCATTAAGATAGTATGCAAGAATAGTTATCTTAAGGAACGTAATGCCCGAGCAAAACGATAGTTGTCTTACTCTAGAAAATAGCGAAGTAGAAGATATTGCAATTACGCCATATGAGTATAATAATATTTTACAGATGCAACAAAAAATATTAAATATGATGGCATTAAAGGGTAGTTCGACAGATATTTTAGGGAGTTTATGTACTTTAACTGAAGCACTGCTACCAAACTCAGTGGCTTCTATTATGATGCTTGATGATACGACAGGTTTAATGAGTGTTCTTTCTGCACCATCTATTCCAAAAGAGGGGCATGATGCACTATTAAATTTAAAGCCTGGTAGTGGCGGTGGGTCTTGTGGAAATGCTGTATTTTCAAATACTCCTCAATTTGTTGAAGATACATTTAATGATGAAAGGTGGAGTGATATTCGACATATCGCTTATGATTTTAATCTATGTGCATGTTGGTCTATGCCAATTCGTAATGAAAAAAATAGTGCTATTGGTTCATTTGCTCTATCTTTGTTCGAACATAGATCCCCGTCATCTTTTCATAAAAAATTATTAGAGAGTGCTGCATCTATTGTTAGTATTGTTCTAAAAAATAAATCTAATGAAAAACGTATTCAGCTTTTTTCAGTTGCTATGCAAAATGCATCTGAGGGTATGATTATTACAGATAAAGATAATAAGATTATTGAGGTTAATCATGCATTTGAGAAGATTTATGGATACAAAGAAGCAGAAGTTATCAATAAAAACCCTAGTATCTTTGCCTCAGGAAAACAGACTAGCTCTTTTTATAAAAAAATGTGGGAAAAGGTAAATAAATATTCAAAATGTAGTGGAGAGATAGTAAATAGACGCTCAGATGGTTCTTTATTTACTCAATGGATGAGTATTAGTGCTATACATGATGAAAATGGTGATATACAAAATTATCTTGCTGTCTTTAGTGATCTTACAGAACTTGAAAATTCGCATAAGTATATAGAGCATATGGCCTATCATGATACCCTTACAAATCTTTATAATATGACATATTTAGAGAAGGCCCTTGCTACTCAATATAACTCAACTCTAATTTTACTTAACGTTGACAACTTTAGCTACTTTAATGCAGTTTATGGCTTTGATATTGGTGATAAACTTTTAATTGAAATATCTAAAATATTAAATAATAATTTTAATGCAGACAGCTGTTATAGAATTAACTCTGATCAATTTGCACTACTATTTGATGAAAAAATAGATATGAAAGCTAAAATGCGAGAGGTTCAAAACTATTTTTACAGTGAGCCGATTAACGTTAATGATGTCTCTTTAAATATCTCTTTTACATATGGAGCAAGTTATGGGCGTGATACACTATTTTTAAATAGCTCACTCGCTCTAAAGCAGGCTAAAGATAGTGGAAAGAATCGTTATCATATTTTTAATGTTGATGAAGATGTCGTGAACCAGTCAGATAGAAAGAATTTTATCTCCTCCAATAACCTTCTTCATAGTGCGTTAGAGAATGATTTAATTGTTCCATTTTTTCAAGGAATACGAAATAATAAAACAGATGATATTGTAAAGTTTGAAGTATTAGCGCGTATTGTGACAGATTCTGACGTTATATCACCAAAGAATTTTTTAGAATCAGCTCACTTCTCAGGTCTATTACCAGAGGTTACTAAATTGATAATAGATAAAAGTTTTAAAATTATGTCAAAAAATGATTACTCATTTTCTATTAATATAGCAGAAGATGATTTAAGCAGGGACTATTTAGGAGAGTATCTATTAAGTAAGTCTAAGGAGTACAGTATTGCCCCTAGTCGTGTTATTTTAGAAATTCTTGAAGGTATCAGTGCTGATGGTAAAAAAAGCCATATAGAGCAACTAAATGCTCTAAAGGGGAGTGGTTATCTACTAGCGATAGATGATTTTGGGGCAGAGTACTCAAATTTTGAGAGAATATTGGACTTAGATATAGATTTTTTAAAGATTGACTCAAAATATATTAAAGATATTGACATTAACTCAAAAAGCTATGAAGTAGCTAGGGCTATTGCTTACTTTGCAAAAAATGCAAACATACCTTCTGTTGCAGAATTTGTGCATAATAAAGAAGTTCAAAAAATTGTAGAGGATTTAGGTATAGATTTTTCTCAAGGCTTCTATTTTTCAGAACCTTCACTATTACCAGAAGTGATATTTTAGTATTTAAACATTTCATCAACCTCTTTGGTCGTCAGCCAGCACTCATCTGGAAGTAGATGCAAGTGTGCAAGTGTTTCGTATTTGTTAAACTCCTTTGTCTCATAAAGGGTTTTGCTTTCTAGTTTAAGAGCTATTTTTACTTTTTCATTTGGTACAATTATTTTCATAGTGCTTAGATTCTCAGCTAGGTTTGACTTCATATTGTATATTTACCTTTTAAGTGGATTCCCATTGGGCGTCTCAACGGCTCCAAGGCTTTTCATGATTGATGTTATTTCAATATCTAAGCCATTCATTCTTTTGAGTTGATCTTTATCTGTTACGCCAAGTGCAGCTATCCAAGATGAGAGTGTCGGCATACCAAAAACAATTCTATTTTCACCCTCTTTTACATAGATATATATTGAGCAAGGGGCAAAAATACCAGCAATTGGCATCGCTTTTTTGCTATCAAAAACTTCATAGGAGAAAGGGATATGACAAAGGTCATATGACCAAAATGTTACGAACTCTTCTAGTACATCCTCATCACCATTAAAGCTATTTTTAGCATCATAGTAGCCAGCTATAATGTAACCCCTGTTTTGAAATGCCAATTCAAATTTTTCTTGGAACTCATCTAAAAAATCATCAATATCTTCAGGCTCTTCAAAAGGTATCTCAAAGTTCATCATTGTATCTTCTGCATAACCCTTAAGCTCAACATAGCTCTTTGTCCCACCTATCTTCTCTTCAATCATTTCATCTAGTGGAATAAAGGCTTTTATAAACTCTTCTTTAATTTTCTTATTATCTATTTGTAAAATATCTAATATCGCTTCTGGTGTTAAGTGTGCTATGACAGTAGTGTTTTCCTCAGCTTTTGTTCTATACATATGTAAGTTAACTGGACTAAATGCACCAATTCGTGGATCTATATTAAACATTGGACGTACAACTTTATCTATGTATAGAGAGCTAAAGTTTAGAGTAGCTAGTTCTGTTGAACCAAAATTTTTTTCATAGACATTATTGACATTGTGGTGAGGATCATTAAGAAAAAAGCCAATTGTAGATAAATCTTTTTTTGTAAAGTCATAAAATTTTTTATCTATAACTTCATTTAGAGTATATTTTACAGCTAGTATTTTATTGTCTGATGGTGTAAATTTTACATCACCTTTTTGCGGGGCAGCAAAAGCAATACTTACTAGAGATGCTAGCCCTATCGCTTTTGCTACTATGCTCATCTTTATTCAATCAACTCATTAACAACGTCTTCAATCATCTTCTGAGCAGCTCTTAATGGCTTAAGTGCCTCTTGCTCTTGTATGTCTGAAGCAGTTACCCAGTTCTCAACTGATGCAAAACCCATATGTACTGTCTCTTCATCTTTTTTCTTATACATATAGAATGTACATGGTGCAAATGCACCAGCTTCAGGATGATTTTTTGAAACAGGAAAAATTACATCAAACTTACAGATAGAGTATGTGTCATAGAAATCATATGCTTCATATCCAGCTGTTGTAAACTCATCGTTTAAATCTATGAAGCCTGGAAAAAGAAAGCCAATTGGCTCTAATTCACCTTCAAATTCTGCTTGAAATGACTCTTTAGCTTCTACTATATCTTCACCCTCTTCAACTTCAAACTCAGTTGTAAATGTAGTAGCTAATTTTGCCTTACTTAATGTTTTAACATCTAATGTCTGAAACTTACCACCTGGTAATGCTTTAGATAGTGCATCATTTAGTAGGTTGTAGTATGCAATCAAATCTTTGTCATTTTCAGGAATCTGAGTGATTCTTGACATTCCATGTAGTGTTAATGTAGCCATACTTAACGTATTAGCAGTATCATCTGAATAGATTGACATACTTAATGGAGATAGTAGCCCAGCACCTGGGTGCTTTTTAACTAGCTCTAAAACACTTTTTGGATGGTGTGTAATCATTAAGCGGTATGTATTGTAGTACTGCTTATGAAACCTTAAGTTAAATGGCTTATTCATATCGTTATTACCATCAACGATAAATCCTAGTGATTCAAATGCTGCATCTATTGTTTTACTTGTAATTTTACCAGCTGGTGCTGTAAAAATTTGTATATCTTGTGTATTGTTTTTTGCATCTTGTTTTTTGCTAAAAGCTGATGCATCTGAAATTGCCAGTGTAAGTAGAGCACTTACTAAAAGTAACATCTTTTTCATTCTTGTCCTTTGAAATTTTAATAGAACCGTTAAGGTAACTTGTTTTGTATGAGTAACGCCTTAATTTTTAATAATAGATATAGTATCTCTCATTTTTATAATACCAGAGGTAACAACTTTTGCAAATATTCCTCTATCTGTCTTTAATAGTTTTGGTAGTTTAGAGTTCACTTTAGAGAGGCCTTTGCAGAGAGTAGAATTTTGTGATATTTCTAAAGTTACATCTCCAATCTTTACTTTTGTACCTATTGGCAGTTCGTAAGGGTTGTAATCTAGTAAGATATTTTCGCCCAAATCACCATAATTTATTGAAATATTTTCACTTTTAGCTAAGTCATAGCTCATTTTTGAGGCTAAAAGTATAGAGCGATTTATATCTTTTGCATAAAATTTATCATCTTTAACGCCATTTTCATCTAGCTGTAACTCTAATCTACTCTCTCTATTTGGTTCACTCTTTGTTGAAATATACAGAGCTATAACTTCTCCTTGAGTTTCTTGCATCATTTCGCTCCTTATAGCTCTTTTTCAAACTCTTTTTCATCAACATAATCTTGAAATGACATATTCTTGTAAGCTCTTTTTTTAATAAATTCTAATGTTAATAAAAATTTCTCTTTTCTTATAACACCAGGTTGTGAATAAACTATATTATATTCACTATCAATAAAGATTGATGAGGGATAAAATTTTTGTTTAATATGTTTTGCGAAGTCTCTTTTTGAGCCTTTAAATTCTTTAAAAGTTACTGTACCCTTTTTCTTTATATCAATGTATTCAAATAGAAAATCATTTTTTAAATATGGTTTTACGTTTTTATCATTTAGTACAAATTTTTTCATTTTTTTACAATATGAGCAACCAGTTTGACCTAGTAATATTAGAAGGTGTTTATCTGTTAGTTTAGCTTCAGAAGTCATTAAATCTATATTTACATCTTGTGCATATATAGAGCCATGAAAGAGAGTAAAAAAAAGTAGTACTTTTATTACTCCCTTGTGCATGATAGTCAAAATTATTTAATTTTTTTAGTCGAAGACTTGGTATTACCAAGAAGGTCTTTCCAAGTCATAGTGATTTTTTTACCTTTTTCACCTCTAAATTTATATTTTAGAATTGGGTTTTTAGATAAAAATTGACTAGTTGATACTTCGTAAACAATTTTTCCATCTACTGAAGCTGTAACATATGTAATAAAATTAGGCTTTACACCTTTTTTCTTAGCTTGATCATAAGTAATCATGTCATGTTTCATCATTACTTTTGCTTTAACGATACCGTTCTTTGCTTTTGCTTTAAGTTTCATTTTTATTCCTTAATCTGTATATTTTTAAAAGACTAATTAGCCTTCACATCCACCAAGTGCAACTTGCAATGTTTTATTTGCAACATATAACTTACCATCAAGTCCTTCAACAACAACTGTCATTGTTCCAGAAGCTTTCATTTTGATTTTTAAAGAGTAATCAATAATTCCATTTTCTGGTACTGTCCATACAGCTACTGTACTTTCAGGGTTTGCATCTTGAAATAGTGCCACAGATTTTGCAGCAATATTTGAACTAATATCAACAGGAATAGCTCCACCATTTGCAGCAACATCAGGAGTCTTTAGTGTAACACCCTCTTCTATTAGCTTACCTGTTCCATAAAGCTTTTTAATTGAATCATCAACAGTGTGTGATGTCCAAGTATCTGGCTTAGTTTTTCTATAGTCTGTAGCACTTAGGCTGCTTGGCATCATAGCAGCAACTGCTACAGCACCAAAGCTTAAAAATTTTCTTCTTTGCATAATTGAATCCTTTTTATTTACTTACCACTGACCATATAGTCAACAATTTGTTTTAACTGAGCATCACTAAGATCTGGGTTTCCACCTTTAGCAGGCATACCACCGGCTGTTCCTTTAATAGCGTTAGCTAAAACTTTATCCATACCTTTGCCTGTGTAACCAGCCCAGTCAGCACTACCTGGTGAAAGAAAGCCTGAGTGACAAGCTGCACAGTTCTCGCCATATGCTGCTTTTGCATCAAAAGGTGCATCAGACTTTGGAAGATCTCTTACAACTGAAATTGGTGGTAAGAAGTCTCTAATACCACCACCCTCAGCGATACGTACAACTTTAGCACTTTTCTTTTGACAGTTTTTCATACAACGTTCACTTGGTTTAACTTTTGGAGTACCAAAATTTTTCCAGTTGTTGAAGTATTTACGAGCGTTCTCTTGACCTTGTGGACCATCAATTACAGGCTCAAAACCATGTTTATTTGGCATCTCAATTTTCAAGAAGTTATCTTGATCTAGTGTAAATTCATCTTCTACTACTTCACCAGCGACTCTAAGTTCGTTGATGTATAACATATAAGCTGTTAATGCATAAGTCTCATCATCACTTAAACTTTTAGTATTTGGATGAGGCATACCAGATTGAATATACCACCACATAGTACTAGCATCTGGCCAGTATGAACCAAATACACGTTGTGGACCATCAGCTTCTGGATCTGGGTATCTTTGGTTTGTTAGAGATTTTTGAATGTCATAAGCATTTCCTTTAGAAAGTGCTGGGTATCCACCACCACCTGATCCAAAGTCTCCATGACACATAACACATTGTGCTTCATAAAGTTCTTCACCCTCTTCAACTGTACCACTACCTTTTGGTGGGTGTTGAGTTGGTGTTACATCTTTATCCCATGCTGCAATCTCATTTTTTGTTGCAGCTCTTCCGATTTTGAAGCTTAACTTATCAACTTCAGTATTTAAATAATATGGACCTGTTTTACCATTTACTGCTGGGTAGTAGACACCACCATCAACAATAGCTTTACCGTTAAAGTCATACTTTGAAGTAACAGTAGCGCTTCCTGCATTTGCAGTTGCCATTAAAAGTGTAGCTGATGCAGCTAGTATTGCTAATTTACGATCTAATTTGAACATGGTTTACCTTTCCTTCTTTCGTTACTTCCCAAGTTTCTACAGCATTTCTATGATATACGGCTTCAACACCCATAATTGATGTCTCTTCATCAATAGTTGGCTGAATATAACCAGCATCATCCATAGCACGAGTTGTTAAAAGAAGTGGTTTTCCATCATATACATGCATATAACTCCAACGAGTCCAAGATTTTGGTAGAACAAGACCTTTTAAACTAGCTTCAACGTAGTTTTTACCACCATCTAAAGAGATGTCAACACCAGTAATTGTACCCATACCGCTCCAAGCTAAACCTTGAATCTCAAGAAGGTCACCTTTTTTGATATTTTGACCAGCCCATGGCTTTTCTGGTGATGGATGTGTAACAGTTGAATTTACTTCATTTGCATAGAAGTGTTGAATAGCTTTACCTGTTGGTTTAAGGTCTGTGTATTTAGATGTTTCCTCTTTTGCATAAAATGGTTCAGCAGCGAACTCTAAACGCTTAACCCATTTAACACATAAGTTACCTTCCCAGCCAGGAAGAAGTAGACGTACTGGATAGCCCTGCTCTGGACGTAGTGCTTCACCATTTTGTCCCCAAACTAGCATTGCATCATCCCAAACTTTATCCATTGGAACTGTTCTACCCATTTCTGAGTTATCTGAACCCTCAGCTAGCATCCATAATGCCTCTTTTTTAACACCTAAATCTTCTAAAATAGTTTTGATGTATACACCAGTCCACTCAGCTGAACTCATAAAACCTTTAGCAAATTGTAAAGAGTTAAATTGAGGTCCTCTCCACTCTTGTCCACCATTTGCTGGACACTCAATAAAGTGAGTACGTGTAACACTTGGATAACGTTTAAGTTCATCAAGTGTCATTACAATCTCTTTATCTACAAGACCATTAATCATTAAACGATACTCATTAGGATCAACGTGTGCAGTACCACCATGAGATCTACTAAAAAATAGTCCATTAGGTGTAATGATACCCTCTGACTCATGAATTGGAGCTACAGCAATTGATGCTTGGAAATTACCAGAAGCTAGTAACTTTGTATTTCTTCTTATATTGTTATGTTCATATGCTGATGGGATACCATAACGATTCTTTGTTACAGGGTCACCTAGTTTTTGTCCCCATTTTGGATGGTGCATAATTGCAGGATCATCTTTACCTGTTGATGCACCAGATGCAAATAGACTTGTTCCAGCTAACGCAGTAACTGAAACAGCTGCTTTTTTAAAAAAATCTCTTCTACTTGGTTGTTCAGAGTTTTCATTTGGTTTATTGCTCATTCTTCTCCACTCCATTTCAAAAATATTGACGCTTTAAAAGCGTGTATCTCTACTAAATTTTATACATTAAATTGTATAGTTATTGTTTAGATAGAAAATATTACCGACATATTCTATTACATTTATCTTAATAGTAATGCAAATGTTATAAATGTTATTACATTTATGGCATTTTATGGTCGGTAAAGTATTACCAAACGAAACACTTGCAACAAAATAGCACACTTTAAAAATAAAGCAATTATATTTCATATAATTTTGCTAATATTTGGGCATCTATTGCATATGAACTAATAACAATAATAATTAAAACAGATAAAAGTGTAATAATTGTGGAATTGATAAGTATTAATACGTTACTAATGGAAACAACAGTAATTATTATGTGAGTAGATTGTTTTGATAATTTATGGAGTACTACTCCCCGTAATGGGGAGCAGGTAGAATAACTATTTAAATAATTTTACAAGTTCTTTTTCAATTGCCCCTGGAACTGTAGCAATTGTAGTAAATTCTGTCATGGAAAGAAGTGGATAGTTAAGTGCTATGTAGTACTTAGGATTCATTGCTACTGCTTTACCGTTCTCTATTAAAACAGTATATGGAAGTATCGCACCATTATGTAGTCCTATCTTTTTAACAAACTTCTTAGTTCGCTTCTTAAGATCTACTGCTACTAAATATCTATTATCTGAAAGCTTAAGTGTAAAGATATGTGCTTTTTTTGCATTTTTTTCAGCTTTTGCTACTAGCTCTGCAGTTTTACCTTTACCCAATTCCATTACATCTTCATAGTAAGGCATACCGAACATGAAATGGTACTTACTTAGAGTATCTGCACTTAGTTTGTCATCTGAACTTTTAAGTGGCCCAAATGCTTTTTCTAAAGAGTCTGTAACAGACTTTAGCATTGCTTCTTTGTAGTCACCTTGCATATATGCACGAGCAAAATAATCAGGGTTTGTAATGCGTACCTTTTTATTTTTATCATCTACTAGAAGTTTCATTGTTGCAATAAAGCCACGATTATCCACATCTGCTACACTTTTTAGTTTATCGTTTGTAAAAACTATAGAGTTGTATAACCCTTTTTTCTCTACCTTTGTTGTGCCAACAATTGTAAAGCCAGCTTTTTCTAGTTTTGTTTTAGATCCTTCTACATCTGCATAAGCACCATCAAAGTATGTACTTATATCTGTTGCAAAAGCTGGAAGTGCTAGAAGTGCTACAAATACTAATTTAACTATATACTGCATCTACTTCATCACCTTTACTTGTTTCCCGCCAAGCTCTATAAATGTCTCTATTACATCAATATCTAAATCTTTTACAGCTTTAATTTTTACAGGATCACTTAATCCTATAACATTAGTCCAGTTTTCTAATTTTGGCATACCAACATACATTTTTCCATTTTTAATGTACATGTATACTGAACATGGAGCAAATGCACCAGCTTCTGGGCGATCATTAAATATACTATTTGAAAATTTAAAGTGACAAAGAGAATAGACCCAGTAAGCATCATAAGCAAAGTCTACTTCCATATCATCATAGTTCTCTTTTAAGTTTTTGTATCCAGCAATGATATATTTTTTATCTTCAAATGCCTCTTCAAACTTCTCTTGAAACTCTTCAATAAAATCTTCAATATCTCCCTCAACATCATATTCAAAGTTCATCATAGTCTCAGCTGGTAATGCTGTGAACATTAAGTTCTTTGAAGTCGTTGGTTTCATATGGTGTTGAATTTTTTCATCTAATGGTTTAAACATAGATATAAATTCAGCGCGAGCATCAGCATCAGTTACCCCAACAATATCCATCATAACTTCAGGCTTAACATGACCTACCCATGTCATATCTTCAGTCTTCTTTTTATATACATGAAGGTTAAATGGTGAAAAACCACCAATTTGTGGATATTTCTCTAGTAGTTTGCGTAGTTTTTTGTCATTTGCAACACTAAAGAAACCAAGGTTGTCTAGTTTTGTACTTCCATATTTTTCTACATATGCATCATTGATTCTTTCATGTGGATCACTTAATACATAATCAATTGATGGAAGGTCTTCAACCATTTCCATAAAATGCTTCTCTTGGTTACCTTCAACGCCATGAAGTGTCATTCCAATTTGCTTCTGTGTTGAACTGCTAGTTCCATTAGAAATAGCACAACCACTCATCCCCGCTACAAGTGTTAGAGCAATTGTAGACTTAAGTATTGTTTTAAACATATTGTTCCCTTGAAAAAAAAGTGGTAAATTGTATCATAAAAGCATATAAAGAAAAAGCTGTTAAAATATCAAACTTAAGTTTTGAGGAACATGTTTGT
>Ga0316207_10004428_pt1 | contig 12214 bp, 13 predicted proteins | sample 6weekpyrite_MG_FD_204943 | JGI IMG/M metagenome (GOLD analysis project Ga0316207, IMG submission 204943) | Microbial mat bacterial communities from mineral coupon in-situ incubated in ocean water Damariscotta River, Maine, United States -... | ecosystem: Environmental > Aquatic > Marine >... | reverse complement strand
GTTACTGGAAAGTATTAGCGCCGATTAAAAAACATTTTAATTTTACCTGAATATCATTTAATAAAAGAGAAAAATAATGGCACGAGAAATTATTTCAACCGATAAAGCACCACAGGCAATTGGTACCTATTCACAGGCAGTAAAAGTGGGTACAACTGTGTATATGTCTGGTCAGATTCCTTTAATACCGGAAACGATGGAAATGGTTGAAGGTAATATTGAAGCTGAAATTCGTCGTGTGTTTGATAACTTAACAGCAGTGGCTGAGGCGGCTGGCGGCAGTTTGAAAGATGTAGCAAAACTAAATATCTTTTTAACAGACATGACTAACTTTCCGATAGTGAATGAAGTAATGTCGGATTATTTTCAGCAGCCTTATCCTGCACGTGCAGCCATTGGTGTTGCTCAACTGCCAAAAGATGCCGGTGTTGAAATGGATGCTATTCTGGAGCTGGACAGCTAGCAGGTAAGCTCAGTCGATTTGTATTGTCCTCTCAAAATCAACAGCCGATTGATTTAAATTCGATAACCTCATTAAAAGGTGTCGGGCCGCGCATGGCAGAGAAGCTGGCGCGGCTTAATCTTTATTGCATACAGGATGTTTTATTTCACCTGCCGCTTCGCTATGAAGACCGGACTCGTATTGTTCCCATCGGTTCCTTGCATCATTCAAATCGTGCTGTCATAGAAGGTATTGTCGAGCATACAGCAATCAATTTCAGCCGTAGTGGACGGCAGCGACGCAGGATGCTGATGGTTCATCTGGCTGATGGTACAGGCTCGATAAAATTACGTTTTTTTAATTTCAGTAAAGCGCAGCAGGAAAAACTCTCAAAAGGAACGCGTATTCGCTGTTATGGTGAAGCACGACGGGTAACCAATCATCTGGAACTGATTCATCCTGAGTTCAGTACAGTATCTGACACTGAAGTAACAACAGCTGAAGATGCATTAACGCCGATTTATCCAACTACAGAAGGTGTTCACCAGTTAACTCTAAAACGATTAATTGACCAGGTTTTAATTCAGCTTAATCAGCCGGATACTAATCTGTTACAGGATTTTTTATCAGACACTGAATTTTCTGATAAGAAAACCATAGATTTGAAATCGGCAATCAATTTTATTCACCGGCCTCCTCCTGATGTATCGCTTAGTGCATTGGATGAAGGTGTGCATCCGGCGCAGCAGCGACTGGCTTTTGAAGAACTGCTTGCGCATCAGTTAAGCCTGCAAATATTACGGAAAAAAATTCAGTCGCAGGGAGCAGAAAAGTTATCTGATGGCGGCGAGTTGCTGCAACAATACCTGAAAAAATTACCGTTTGAATTAACAGGTGCTCAAAAAAATGTTGTCGAGGTTATACAAAAAGATATTTGCATTGCTAAACCGATGTTACGGCTGGTACAGGGGGATGTCGGCTCGGGTAAAACAGTGGTTGCCTTCAGTGCATGCCTGATGGCTGTTAATGCTGGTAGGCAGGCAGCGGTTATGGCGCCAACAGAAATACTGGCTGAGCAGCACTTTCAAAACTTTAGACTATGGGTCGAAGAGTTAGGTTTAACGGTTGCCTGGTTGTCTGGAAAAACAAAAATCAAACAGCGTCGTGAAATGCTTGAAATTATTGCAAGTGGTGAAGCGAATATCGTCGTTGGTACGCACGCCCTGTTTCAGGATGAAGTTGAGTTTAATCATCTCTCACTGGTGGTGATTGATGAGCAGCATCGCTTTGGTGTGCATCAGCGTCTGGCGTTAAAAAACAAAGGTAATAAAACCGGTAAGCCCGCGCATCAGTTGATTATGACAGCAACACCCATCCCACGCACACTGGCAATGACTGCTTATGGTGATCTTGATGTTTCCGTTATCGATGAGTTGCCGCCGGGGCGTACGCCGGTAAAAACAGTGGTGCTACCTGAATCAAGAAGAGCAGAAGTTGTGCAGCGTGTGCAGGCGGCAATCGCAGAAGGCCGGCAAGTGTACTGGGTGTGTACGCTGGTGGAGGAGTCGGAAGTGCTGCAATGCCAGGCGGCAGAAGATACTCAGAAATTATTACAGGAACAAATGCCGGAGTTTTGTATCGGGCTGGTGCATGGGCGAATGAAGCCGGCAGAAAAAGAAGCCGTGATGCAGCGGTTTAAAGATAAAACCATAAACTTGCTGGTAGCAACCACAGTTATCGAAGTCGGTGTTGATGTGCCCAATGCATCACTGATGATTATTGAAAACTCGGAGCGTTTAGGTCTGTCGCAACTGCATCAATTACGCGGCCGTGTTGGTCGTGGCTCAACAGCCAGTAGCTGCGTACTGATGTATAGTAACCCTTTATCCAAAACCGGTAACAAAAGACTGGCTGTTATGCGTGAAACCAATAGTGGTTTTGATATTGCAGAAGAAGATCTGAAGATACGTGGTCCGGGTGAAGTCTTAGGTACACGCCAGACCGGTATGATGCAATTTAGAATTGCTGATATTTTACGTGATGAGAAGCTGATACCTGGCGTACAGAAAACGGCTGGATTGATTGTAAGCAAACAGCCAGAGATCATACAGCCGCTGATTAAACGATGGTTGTCAGGCGCTGAGCAATACGGAGAAGTTTAGTGAAAATAATAAGTCTATTATTCCTGTTATTGTTGTCGCTACCGACATTGGCTTCTGAATTCCCACGGGCATGGTATCTGACTTCTGCGGATCAATATTTAAAAGAGGATATAAGCTGGTATAAAGGCGTGTTGCCTAATAAAGTTGTAGCTGATTTTAATAATGATGGAGTAGAGGATCAGGCATGGATATTAACTGATAAACAAAAAACAAAGTGGGCATTTTTTGTTGCTTTGTCATCTGAAAAAAAGGACAAAAAATTCATAAAGCTGGCAGAGGATGAAATCGGTTTGCATCTTGATGTAGGTATTCATGTGATGAAGGCGGGGCGGTATAGAACAGCTTGTGGAAAAGGTTACTGGAAATGCAAGCAAGATGAGCCAGCTGAAATAGAAATTAAAAGTGGCGCAATTTCGCAGGTTTTCTTTGAAAGCTCAAGCTCTGTTTATTATTGGTCAGAGAAGGCATCTAAGTTTGTAAGAGTTTGGTTAAGTGACTGAACAGGTTGTGGTTTTTTAAATGTGGCGAGCCATAAAAATGGGCTTACTAGCGTCGGTAGTGTTTGCGCTTGCTATGGTCTTGTTAATAGTACCAGTGATGTATTTTGTGGCAGAGCTTATAACGGCTGTTTATCTTGCAGTTGGTGCTGGATTTGTATTCGGCTTAACGATGGCATGGATATCATATAGATCGTCACAATATTTTTATTCAAGAATTGAGTTGTACGCAGCTGAGGCACTTCTTCATCAGGGACCAGCTAATCACTATGTGGATGGTGAAGCTGTGGGTGGCTGGATGTATTTAACAAATAAGCGGATAGTGTATGCATCGCATAATTTGAATTATTTTGTGCATGCTTGGGAAGTACCGTTATCAGAAATTAGTGCTACTTCTTTATGCAAGACGATGAATGTTTTTTCAAATGGACTTGTATTACATACGACACAGGGAGAGAGGGTGTTCGTGGTAGAAAAAAGAAAATTCTGGCAGCACGAAATTAATATGGCGCAGAAAAGCAATTCTGATATCAAACTGAAAGAGGCAGTTAAAGATCTTCCGAATCGCCTTGTATAACAAATGAAATTCATCCCTTTTAGCGCTATAGAATACAAAAGATAGAGTATCAATATATATTAATATATAAAACAGACTTTTTCTTGTTAAGCATGACAACGACATAAGCAGATGATTTATAGTATAGTTCAGTTGTCGTGCTCTTATATAGTAGTGCGGCACATAAAGGAATATTACAGTGGAAGTAATCTATAGATCGAGGTGAAGATGAATAAAATATATCTTTGTTTGGTTGTTGCAACTTGTATGCTGGCATCAAATATAGTTTTTGCAGCGGAAAAATTAATTTTAGGCGTGCATCCTTTCGTAGCAAAAGAGATGGTTGTCATGAAGTTTACCCCACTCGCCAAATACCTAAGTAAAAAAACAGGATTTGACATTGAGGTTCGTGTTGGCAGTAGTTATGACGAACACATTCAGTATATTGGTAAAAATAAAGTTGATATCGCATATATGGGGCCCGCATCGTATGTCAATATGAGGTCTGCTTATTCAGAGAAACCTGTACTTGCAAGACTTGAAGTTAATGGTGATGCCTTTTTTCAGGGAAATATTGTCGTACATAAAAATAGTGGAATAAATAACATTGATCAGCTGAAAGGTAAAAGAATAGCCTTTGGTGACCCTAATTCAACCATGAGTTATATTGTTCCTCATCATATGCTGCATAATGCCGGTGTGTTTTTGGATAAAATGGCAAAACATCAGTTTTTATATAGTCATAATAATGTAGCCCTTGGTGTTTTATCCGGTGACTTTGATGCCGGTGCTGTTAAACCTGCTGTTTTTAAAAAGTTTGAAAAGGAAGGCTTACTGACTATTGCAAAAACACCAAAAATATCAGAACACCTTTTCATAACCCGCAGCAATTTAGAAAAAGAAAAAATAAAGGCGTTGCGCAAAGCAATGATAGAAATCAGTGGATCTGAAGCCGGAATGAAAGCGCTCAGAGTAATTAAAAAAAGTATAACGGGGTTGGTAGCAGCAGAAGGTAACGATTATGATAACCTGCGAAAGATAATATCTGAGTCAGAGGAGTTACATAAGTAACATGGCGGCTCAAAAAAAGCTGATAGTTGCTGTATTCTGGCTATTATTTTTTTTATTTTTTGCTGGTTGGGAAATCAGTGAATCAAGTTTTAAAAGAGATTTGGACTTGGCCAAAAAAGAGTCAAAGCGAGATCTGTTGCTCATATCAGGGCTTGTTACTGAGCGCCTTCAAAAAAGAAATTATCAGCTGGCAAAAAACTTCATATTAAACTGGGCCGAGCATACGCCTGAAATGTTAGGGGTGGTTCTGACAGCAGAAAATGGATTTCAGTTAGCAAATTACAGTCGGAAAAAGGAAACAGAATATCAAATCTATGAACAGACAAAGCTGAATTTCTCATACGATAGTGTGGCAACACTTGAGTTGCGCCGAAGTATTGAACATGTGTATCAGAATAAGAGGTTTTTTCAGTACCAGCTTCTGGCGGCTTATCTTTTTATTTCAATGGCGATTTTCTTTTTTGTTTTTCTTTTGCTGCGTACACAGAAGCAAAAGAATGAACTGGAATATGAGAATAACAAACGCATAAAAGCAGAGAAGGAACTTCAGAAGAGTGAGCAGGACCTGTCAATAACGCTGAATAGTATTGGTGATGCCGTCATTGCAACAGATACAAATGGCTGTATTGTACGTATGAATCCAATGGCAGAAATGTTGACAGGCTGGACCTTCGTTGAGGCGTATGGCCAGTCAGTAAAGACAGTGTTTTCAATAATCGATGCTACGACGAGAGAGATAATTGAAAATCCGGTTGAGAAAGTTCTGGCGACAGGCAGGACAATTTTTTTAAGTAATCACACAACGCTGATTTCAAAGAGCGGCAAAGAATATCATATCGCAGATTCAGCAGCGCCTATTCGGGATGATGATAACAATATTCAGGGAATGGTGCTTATCTTTAATGATGTGAGTGAGCAATACCGGCTGCGGGAAGAGATTAGAGAGAATCAGACATTTCTTCAAAACTTGATTGATGACATGAAGGCCATGGTTGGCATACTGGATAAGGAGGGTTGTGTAGAGTTTATCAACAAGATGCCATTAGAGTTATTTTCGACAGAGTATAAATATGTTCTTGGCAAAAAGTTCTATGACTGTGATTGGTTTTTCTCGACAGAAAAACAGCATGATGAAATAAGAGCTTTATGCCAGCAGGCGATGAATGGTGAAGTGGTGACAAAAGATCTGCGGCTGGAGTCACCTCAGGGAGAAATATGGTTTGAACTGGGACTTTATCCTGTTGTTGACCAGAATGGAAAAGTGCACCGAACGATATTTGAAGGCGTCGATATATCACAGAGGAAGGCGGCAGAGAAGTTTCAAAAGAACTACCAGCTTGAGCTTGAAAAACAGGTTAATGAGCGTACTCTTGAGCTGGAGAAAAAAGCTCAAGAGCTCGAACGTGCAACAAAATTAAAGTCAGAGTTTCTTGCGAATATGTCGCATGAGTTACGAACTCCGATGAACTCCATAATTGGATTTACTACTCGCATAATTAAGAAAGGTACTGATGAATTAAGTTCGCAACAACAGAAAAATCTAAAAACAGTAGAGAGGAATGCATACCACTTATTAGGTCTGATAAACGGATTGCTTGATCTGTCTAAAATTGAGGCAGGCAGGATGCAAATTAGTATAGAAAAATTTGACTTTGTTACAATAGTAAAAGAGGTAATAGACAGTTCGTTGCCAATGCTCGATGGAAAAACAATCAGCTTACAGACAGATATTGCAGACAATGAAATCATTCTCAATACTGATTGCGTCAAGTTGAACCAAATATTAATTAACCTGATAAGTAATGCCATTAAATTCACTGAACAGGGAACGATTGTTTTGTCTGCTTGTTTACAAGGCAATGACTCAGAACGAGAGCTGCTCTTTAGTGTCAGTGACACTGGTGCTGGTATGGGTGCTAAGTCGCTGACATATATATTTGAAGAATTTCGGCAGGTGGATGGTGCTTTAACTCGAAAAGCTGGTGGAACTGGTTTAGGCCTGGCGATTGTAAAGCACTTTGTTGATATTTTGCAGGGGACAATCCGGGTTGAAAGTGAACAGGGGGTGGGTTCCCGTTTTGAGGTTATAATACCTGTCAGACTGAAAATATCAGAGGATGAGTAATGATGTGCTGCTAATTACTCATCGTTGTTCTGTTTGCCTTGTGCCAATGTTTTATTCATAAATAAATAAAATGCAGCAGCCAGTCCGGCTGATCCATAAATCATACACATCACCATTATCTGATAGCGTGCAGCAATAAGGGGTGAAACGCCTGATAATATTTGTCCCGTCATCATGCCGGGCAACGATACCAGACCCACGGCTAACAACGCATTATTTTGCGGGATCATGGCGGTTTTAAATGCCGTGTTTCTTGACTCGATATAATTATTGTTTCGGCTGAGTTCTGCATCAAAACGCTCGGCGGCCAGACTCAGGCTTGTCATTGCGTTGGCGAATATCATGCCGGCAATGGGGATGAAATAGTTAGGCTGATACCAGGGGTCCAGTTTTAAAACAAATTGTGTGACTAAAATTAAAGTAAGGCCGCCTGGTATTAACAAAGCAAAAAAAGTGATCTGGAAATGCTGGCGATTTTTATTCTGGATATGATTGAGGGCAATCGAGCTGGAAACTGTAACCATAATTAAAACAATGCCAAGCATTAACAGTGAACTGTCCGAGGCAAATATAAAATTGAGCACGTAACCAATCAACATTAGCTGGGCTAGCATGCGGCTAACAGCATAGATAGAAAACTTATACTGCGAAGTCCAGCTGAAAAAAAGTGCAATCACGATAAAGACAGGAATAAAGGCTAAAGCTAGTAAATCCAGAGGGATATTTTGCAGGCTGGCGCCGGTGGTTTGAGACATGGGGAGTCCGCACAGTTATAGATAAGTTACAACTGCACAATCTAACATGTGTATAATTAAAGCTCAAAATTTTGATTTAACAGGTAGTTTTTATGCTGGCTACATTGCCCTTGCTGCAAAATTCAGATTTTCCACAGATTAAGCGAAGACAGCTTAAAACCTTGCAGGTTAATCTTGGATATCGCTGTAATCAGCAGTGTCTGCATTGTCATGTGGATGCGGGGCCAAGACGTACCGAATCCATGTCGGATGAGAATATTAGTGTAATAGAAAACTTACTCTCATCAGGTCAGATATCGACATTAGATCTGACCGGTGGTGCGCCTGAATTACACCCTAAATTTCGCTATCTAGTAGAGAAGGCCCGGGCTCTTGATGTGCATGTGATCGATCGTTGTAATCTGACGATATTAAGTGAACCGGGTCAGGAAAATCTGGCAGAGTTTCTTGTTGAGCAACAGGTAGAGATAGTTGCATCATTGCCTTGTTACAGTGAAGAGAATGTTGATGGTCAGCGCGGTGAAGGTGTGTTTTCTGCCAGTATTGAAGGCATAAAAAAACTCAATGCTTTGGGTTATGCGAAGTCTGATAAGGATCATATTTTGAACCTTGTTTATAACCCGACGGGTGCTTTTTTGCCGCCTGCACAAAGTCAGCTGCAAGCCGATTATAAACAGAAGCTGTCAGAACAATTTGCTATCGAATTTAATAACCTGTTCACTATTGCTAATATGCCAATAAAACGCTTTGGCAGCAGTCTGATTTCAAATGGTGAATTTGAAAATTATATGCAATTGTTAAAGTCATCTTACTCAACCGAAAATTTACAGACAGTCATGTGCAGAGAATTGATTAGTATTGACTGGCAGGGTTATATCTATGACTGTGATTTTAATCAGATGCTGGATTTACCATTGCTGCTGAACAACGAAAGGCAGCATATCAGTCAGCTTGATATTGAACAGCTTGAAAATAATGATATTGTTGTAGCAGATCATTGTTATGGTTGCACGGCAGGGCAAGGCTCAAGCTGTGGTGGCGCTTTATCAGATTAAACAATTAAAGGATGGGATAATGGACGAAATAAAAGAAAATTTCAAAAGTACTGATACCTGGACGCGTGTTTTGTATATGTTTTTGTTTGTCATCCTCTACAGTCTGGCTGAGATCGTTCTTACTGCTGTTGTGGTTTTCCAGTTGTTACTGGTTTTATTTACCGGCAGCAAAAATGCGCGCTTATTAAAACTGGGACAAAGCCTGAGTACCTATATTTATCAGGTACTGTCATTTCTGTGTTTTAACAGTGATTACAAACCTTATCCGCTTGGGGCGTGGCCAACGGGTGAGCCTAAAATCAACAGTAGTAAATCAGTCAAAGACGATTAGCTTAAATAAATAGTAGTATCAAATGACCCGTTATCGAATCCAGCACTGGCGAAATCGTGCACAAAGCTTTTATTCAGATTTATCACCGCAGGTAGCGGACTGGTTATTTGATCCTACATCACTGACTGCCCGATTAATCAGGCAATGTAATGGCCGTTTTAGTGTGCGTGTTCTAGATGAAGCCTATGGTCTGGCGCGACTCAGTGAACAGCGCATATTAAAGATGCATAACCGTGAGGCGGCATTAATCCGCGAAGTGCATTTATTATGTGATGGACATCCGGTTGTTTATGCGCGCACAGTGATACCGGCGTCGACCTTAACCGGTGGTCAGAAAAGGCTGGCAAGACTGGGTAATAAGCCGCTTGGGGCTGTGTTATTTGCTGATAAAAGTATGCAGCGAGATGAAGTGCAGATTGCGCGTCTGAAGTCGCATCAGGTAAGGCTTAATACCAATGAACAGTCTGATATCTGGGGCAGGCGTTCTGTGTTCCGGCTCAGTAATAAACCACTGTTGGTTAGTGAATACTTTTTGCCGGAACTGTTTGTATAAAAACTATTTCAGTAACGAAACAGATTTAATGATCACCTGTGTTTTAGGTACATCTGACGGAAAAGGTGCCACCCGGCCCGTTTCTACGGCTTCGATTTTATCAACAACATCACGTCCTTTAGTTACTATTCCAAAAACCGCATAGCCCCAGCCCTGAGATGACTCGCTGGTATGATTCAGGAAGCGGTTATTTTTAGTATTAATAAAAAACTGAGATGTTGCAGAGTGCGGGTAGCCGGTCCGTGCCATGGCGACTGTATAGTCTTCGTTGCGCAGGCCATTATTTGCTTCATTTTGAATTTGAGGCATGTTGTCCTTTTTCTGGTGATCCGTTGTGAAGCCGCCACCCTGAATCATAAAGTCATTGATCACGCGGTGAAAAATGGTACCGTTATAAAAGCCTTTTTCGGTATAAGCCAGAAAGTTTTTAACAGAAAGCGGTGCTTTTTTATCATCCAGTGCAATTTCAATATCACCCATCGATGTCTGCAGTAAAACTTTGGGCATGTCAGCGGTATTAACAAACTGTGGCTCAAGCTGAATTTTTGTGGTTTCAAGAGGTCTTGATTCATTGTCATCTGAGCAGGCATTGAGCAGACTGAAGACAAGAGTAAGTAGAGTTAATTTTAATAATTTCATTTTTCTATTCCTGTTAAGTTGCAGGCAGTATTAAAGCTACTGTCGGATGTGTCAAGACTTATATCAGAGCGATTTATTGGTTATGCTTACCGTATTGACGCGGAGTAATAAAATGGCTGAGAAGGCATATCGGACGATTAAATTCCCAATTAATCAGTGGAAACATTTATATTCGCTGGAGCAGGCAATATTACATGCCAGCGAAGATACCGGCAGACATCTGGTAGTGGATGGCAGCTGCCCTTCTGTTGAGTTTTTGGGCGGTCAGAAGTTAAATTTTGAACTGATACTGGTGAATGTGAGTGAATATCCACAGTATCGGAAACTCCATGGTGGTGAAATGGTACTGGCAACACTGAGCTATGATGACAAAAGCCAGTCCCTGAAAGGTGAAATGAAGGTTGATGGTCAGGTTTTCGAAGAATTAAGAAATAATATCATTGAATATTCAGCTATTGACGGCATATTTATTGAAGCCACACTGGGGTTACGTTTTTCAGATGGTGAAGTGCTTGAAAATGGCGAAAAAGTCGAGATGATTTCATTTCAATACGCTATGCGTAGTTAACTAATAAATACGAGAAAAGAGATGAATTGGTGGGGTAAATTAATGGGTGGTTCGTTTGGCTATATGCTGGGCGGGCCACTAGGCGCTGTTTTAGGTGTAGCGCTGGGGCATCAGCTGGATAAAGCGTTTGGTAATTTCATGCAGGACCCTGAATTTGGTAGTGGCAAGGTCGAACGTGTGCAACAAGCGTTTTTCACTGCAACGTTTTCTGTGATGGGGCATCTGGCAAAAGCCGATGGTAAAGTCACTCAGGACGAAATCGCTGTTGCCACTCATGTAATGGCGCAAATGCAGCTTAATGAGGAGCAGCGCAAAGTTGCTATCAATCTCTTTAATGAAGGTAAGCAGCCTGATTTTCCGCTGGATGAAGCACTGGAACAGTTCAGACGAGAATGTCATCGTCGCCATAATCTGATTCATATGTTTCTCGAAATCTTGATATCGACAGCGATTGCCGATGGAAAAGTTGATGATGCGGAGCATAAGTTATTACTGCACGTAAGTGGCGTAATGGGCGTCTCGGCAGGTGCTTTTGAGCAGTTGATACGAATGGTTAGCGCGCAACAGGCATACCACGAGCAGGGACAGTCTCCGCAAGATCGTTTGCAGGAGGCCTATGATATTTTAGGTGTGGATAAAAGTGCCAGTGACGCCGAACTTAAAAAAGCCTATCGCCGACTGATGAATCAGCACCATCCCGACAAGCTGGTAGCAAAAGGTCTGCCTGAAGAAATGATGAAAATTGCGACAGAGAAAACGCAGGAGATTAAAGAGGCCTACGAACACATTAAAAAAAGCCGACAGTAAGAATGAAAAACATTGTTTTCATCGGCTCACAAGGTGTGCTGTCAGAAGTACCTTTACGCGTTTTATTGCAGTCCGGGGTGTCGATTAAAGCGATTGCCTTATTAAAAGAAACTTATCAGGCTCTGGCTAATAAGCCAGTGTCTGTTGCGGATATTTCTGTGGGTGATGATCAGTCATTAACAAACTCCGCTTCATTGCTGGAGATCGCACAGCAATACCAGATCCCGGTGATAGAACTCGCCGAGCCTTTAAAAGATTCAGCGCAGCAATTTGAAGATCTGCAAACAGATATTATCTTAATGTCCTGTTTTCCGCGTAAATTGCCAGCTGAGGTTTTTCAGTTACCGGCCGACGGCTGTTATAACCTGCACCCGTCGGTATTACCTGCCTACCGTGGTCCTAGCCCGGTGCACTGGCAATGTGCACACAATGTTTCTGAAAGCGGTGTGACGGTACATTGTGTGAATGCTGAATTTGATCAGGGTGATATTGCGGTGCAAAAAAAAATCCAGACCCGGTATTGCGTCAATAAAGTGGAGCTGGCATACCGCCTGGCATTGCTCGGTGGTGAGGCTTTTGTTGAGCTGGTCGATGCGATTGAAAAAAATACACTGGAACTGACTCCTCAAGTTGAGGCGCAGGCTAGTTATTAT
>Ga0316207_10004427_pt1 | contig 12219 bp, 10 predicted proteins | sample 6weekpyrite_MG_FD_204943 | JGI IMG/M metagenome (GOLD analysis project Ga0316207, IMG submission 204943) | Microbial mat bacterial communities from mineral coupon in-situ incubated in ocean water Damariscotta River, Maine, United States -... | ecosystem: Environmental > Aquatic > Marine >... | reverse complement strand
GTTACCAAAATCTGTGTCTACGGTCAGGTATCGGCTCATGACCTCGGCTACGCGTGCGTCTACCGGGGTGGTGGCGGAGTAATCAAAGTAGATGGGTAACTTCATAGTTGATTTTTGGGTGCTCACGAAGCTCTTCTCTGCTGTTGTAATACTTCAGCCTGACGACGCGCAAGAATAAAGCGACCATTTATATTATCACGTTGAATTGCCAGTTCATGTATACCCGGACGATTTACAAATTGCGCCAGTGTAATACCTGCCAGGAAACTATACAGGCGATCACTTAACTCCATCCATAAATCATGGGTCAGGCATCGCATACCATCCTGACAATTTCCTTCTTTATTGCATTTAGTTACATCAACTTTTTCATCTACGGCGCTGATAATTTCTGCAATATTAATTTCTTCGGCAGGACGTGATAAGCGGTAGCCACCGCCCGGACCACGTACACCTTCGACTAATTTTGCCTGGCGCAATTTAGAGAAAAGCTGTTCAAGATAAGACAGGGATATACCCTGACATTGAGAAATATCTGCCAGGGTGACAGGACCAGCGTTGTCATGTATCGCCAGATCCATCATTGCAGTTACGCCATAGCGGCCTTTAGTTGAAAGTCTCATAAGTACACCCGATAATTCCTGAGTAATTTAGTAGGATATTGCATTAACCTAGTAATTTAGTCAAGAATTATCTTGGGAGTGAGTTTTAATTGTGATAAATGAGGTTATTTATGTCTGCTGTTAGCCAGGAGCAGGCGTTAACCGTTTTATTTACTCGATGCTAAATTGCCCTGTTATAGCACATCTCCATCAGGGACAGACCATTATAGAAACCTGGCCTAACCCAGCTCAGTCATCTCCCTATGCATTTCTTCAGGGTCATCCATATTTAGCTCTAACAAACGACGCAAATGTGTCAATCCTTCCAGTTCAATATTTACCCACTGCATTCCCCAATGTTTATCAGTGATATGACTAATTATTGCCTGCATATTAATAGTAACGCCCTCACCTAATACCAGTTCGATCCCATATACATCACCCTCTGCAGGCTCAATACCCTGAGGTACCACAATTAACACCCCCTTCAAAGAAACATCTTCTAGGCCACAGCTCCATTGCTGATCATTATGGCGCAGAAGAACATCTGCTATAAATGGAATTCTTTGATATTGACGACGTTCTCTATCAGTCATTGGAATTTCACCTGGTTAGCCCTTTTAGTGTTCTTAAAGTATAGTATAAAAGATAGTCTAAAGTCGTAAGTCAAAGCGGTCAGGCTGCGCCTGTATACTTTTTCTTTTGACTTACGACTTATGACTATGTTTTATACCATAGCCGCACTCAAAAGCTCTTTAGTATAAGTCTGTTGTGGTTGCTTAAATAACGCCTCAGTTTCACCCTGCTCAACCACCTTACCCTCCTGCATCACCATCACTCTATGTGAAATAGAACGTATTACACTTAAATCATGGCTAATAAACAAATAGCTGAGTTGATAATTTTTCTGTAATTCAGCCAGCAACTCAAGTACCTGTTTCTGCACAGAAACATCCAGCGCACTGGTTGGCTCATCCAGTAAAATTAATTCAGGCTCAAGTATTACTACACGGGCAATCGCTATGCGCTGTCGTTGGCCACCGGAAAATTCATGGGGATAGCGCCACAAAGCAGATTCATCCAGCCCTACTTCGCATAATATCTGTTTGATTTTTTGCAGGCGTTGCTGAGCATTAAGCTCTGGAAAGTGTATTTGCAAACCTTCACCTACTATTTGCTCCACCGTCATTCTGGGTGACAATGAAGAGAACGGATCCTGGAAAACCACCTGAAATGATTTTCTCAGCGGCCTTAGAGCCGACTCATTCAAATCATCTAATCGTTGATCATTAAAATAAATTTCTCCGGTGGAATTTTGCAGGCGTAGCAGGGCCATGCCTAATGTGGTTTTACCTGACCCCGACTCGCCTACAATTCCCAGGGTTTCTCCCCTGGCCAGTTGAATATCAATCTGGTCAACGGCTTTCACTTCATCTATTTTTCGCTTAAAGAAACCTTTTGTCACTGGAAAATAAACCCTGACATTTTTACCCTGCAAAAGTTTTTCAGAATCATTCACTGCACCTTCAATATGCCGTTTTGGCTGAGAAGCTAATAGCTGTTTTGTATATACGTGCTGTGGATTTTCAAATACTTGTTTTACATTACTCTGTTCAACTATCTGCCCCTGATTCATCACACAAACATAATCTGAATAATGTTTCACCAGATTAAGGTCATGGGTAATCATCAATACAGACATATTAAATTCTGTTTGCAGGTCTTTAATCAGCTCCAGTATCTGTTTTTGTATCGTTACATCCAGCGCAGTTGTGGGTTCATCTGCAATCAATAATTTTGGATTACAGGCCAGGGCCATGGCAATCATTACACGCTGTCTCTGCCCGCCTGACATCATATGGGGAAAACTATTTATATGACGTGACGGGTCTGGAATGCCCACTCGATCAAACAGTTCAATACTACGTTTTAAAGCTTCATCACGACCTAACTTTTGATGCAGCATCAATGGTTCTATCATTTGTTTTGAAACAGGGTACACAGGGTTCAATGAGGTCATTGGCTCCTGAAATATCATTGCAATATCACGGCCACGCACACTACGAAGCTCGCGTTCTGATTGCAGCAATAAATTTTTCTGCTGGTATATAATTTCTCCGCCAGGATAATTTACAATACCAGATTCATGCAAATTCAATAACGCCAAAGCAGTGACCGACTTACCTGAGCCCGACTCACCCACCAGAGCAATATTTTGCCCCTGCGAAATATCGAAGCTAACATTTCTAACCGCATGAATAATTTCATTTGCTGATTTAAAATCGACACTCAGGTTTTTTATACTTATTAAGGTTTCCATATTCATATTATGAGCGCCTTGTATCGAAGGCTTCACGTACGGCTTCGCCAATAAAAATTAACATCATCAGCGCAGTGACGAGAACCCCGAAGGTTGTTAATGACAACCACCAGGCAGAAATATTTCCCTTACCCTGTGACAATAATTCACCCAGACTAGGTGTGTCGGGTGGCACACCCAGGCCCAGATAATCCAGACTGGTTAATGCCAGAATCGCACCTGATATTCTAAACGGCATAAAAGTTATTACGGGTGTAAGGCTGTTTGGTAATAAGTGCCGGAACATAATTCCACTATTACTTAAGCCTAGCGCCCTGGCTGACTTCACATAATCCAGATTACGCCCTTTTAGAAATTCAGCACGCACATAATCTGACAGCCCCATCCAGCCAAACATAGATAATAAAATAATTAACAACCATATGCTTGATTGAAAAATTGATGCAAATATAATTAGTAAATACAGCTCAGGCATTGAGCTCCAAATTTCTATAAATCGTTGAAATAGTAAATCGGTACGACCACCAAAATATCCCTGCACCATACCAGCCACAATACCAATTGCTGTGCCTACAATAGTTAAGGCAATCGCAAACAAAATAGATAAACGAAACCCATATATTAATCTTGCCAAAACATCCCGACCACGATCATCAGTGCCTAATACATTAAAATCTGATGGTGGGGCCGGGTTAGGTAAAATTGAATCGTAACTAATGGAGTTATAGCTAAAAGAGTTGAGTGGCTCAAGCATCCAGTTACCATTGTTGGTGAGAATTTTTCTGACATACTCGTCCTGATAATCTGCTTCAGTTTCAAAATCACCGCCAAATTCAGTTTCCTTATAAAAAGTAAAAACAGGAAAGTAATACTCATTCTGATATTGCACAATTAATGGTTTATCATTGCTTATAAATTCAGCAAATAAACTCAGGATAAAAATTATAGAAAACAACCATAAACTGTATAGACCACGACGATTGGCTTTAAAGCGTAACCAGGCTCTTTTACCCGGTGAGTGATGAACAACAGAGTTTCTGTTAGTAGTGCTCTGCATTAGCTTTCCACCGAATCAAATTGAATTCTTGGGTCTATCATTACATAACTTATATCTGTAAGTAGCTTAGCGATAAGCCCCAGAATGGTATAAAAAAACAAACTCCCCAGAACAACAGGGTAGTCCCGATTTAGTATTGACTGGTAAGAAAGCAAACCTAAGCCATCAAGTGAAAATATTGTTTCAATCAGCAGGCTGCCTGTAAAAAATGCAGCAATAAAAGCCCCAGGAAAACCGGTGATAACAGGAATGATAGCATTACGAAAAACATGATGATAAAGCACGGTAGACTCATCAAGACCTTTTGCTCGTGCAGTTAGAACATATTGTTTTCTAATTTCTTCAAGAAAACTATTTTTTGTTAACATGGTAAGCACTGCAAAACTACCAATTGTTGATGCAATAATAGGTAACACCATATGCCATAAATAATCTGTTACCTGTTGATACCAGGGCAGTTCATCCCAGTTATCAGAGGTTAGCCCTTTTAATGGAAAAACATCAAAAAAGCTTCCACCACCAAACAGTACCAGTAATGCAATACCTAAGATAAAACCTGGAATGGCATAACCGATTAATATCACCGTACTGGTTATAACATCAAATTTTGTACCATCACGTACCGCTTTTTTAATTCCTAGTGGAATACAACTCAGATACACTATTAAAAATGACCACACACCTAAACTGATTGAGACAGGTAATTTAGAAATAATTAACTCCATCACAGATTTATTCTGAAAATAACTTTCACCTAAATCAAACTGCGCATAACGCAGCATCATATCAAAAAAACGTTGATAGGCTGGTTTATCAAAACCATAGAGTGCATTCAACTTATCTATGTGTTCCTGCTCCAAACCTTTGTGCCCCTGGTACAAACCCGAAGTACTACTAGTGACTTCTCCGCCACCACCACCGGCGCCTTCCAACTGACTGATTAATTGTTCTACGGGACCACCGGGCACAAATTGTGTAACAACAAATGTCACTAACATAACGCCTATTAAAGTTGGAATCATTAACAATAAACGTTTTAAAATATAACTGGCCATATTAATTTAAGTTCTCTTTTGTAGATTTAACCTAGAAAGATCAGTTGAAAGTGCGTTTGGAGTGTAATCTCTTAATGTGCATAGTGAATTCAAAAAATGCGCAGTCACCTTATTGGTGATAAGCAGATTTTTGAATTTGCCAGGCGCGTCAAGAGGTTGCGCTATAAATGTGCGGTCAACTGATTTTTCTAGGTTTAACCATTTGCCTAGACATATGTCTGAATTAGATATTTTACTAAGACACATTATTTTGACCACCAGGTTGATCTCGCCCAGCCAATCGGATTGTAATAAAGTGGCGTCTTATCGGGACGCTTAAATTTATCCCAGTAAGCCACTCTATGTGTATTAATGTACCAGTTTGGAACTAGATAATTTCCTTGCAAAAGAACACGATCAAGTGCCCGGCAGGCAATAATGAGTTCCTCACGATTGATTGCAAAAATAACCTTATCAACCAGTGCGTCAACTACAGAATCATTCACGCCTATCAAGTTTCTGGAGCCCTTTTTGTCTACAGATGCTGAATGAAACATATTACGCAATTCGTTACCTGGAGACATAGATTCGGGAAAACTACCCACGACCATATCATATTCAAATGCCCTTATTCGACGGGTATACAATGAGGGATCGACCGTACGATATTTCATTTCAATACCAAGCTTGGCCAGATTTCTTGCAAAGGGAGCCAGAATGCGATCCATTCCCTTCTGGCCTAATAACACATCAATTATCAACGGCTGATCTTTACTATTAACCAGCACACCTTGCTTCACTTGCCAACCAGCCTGATTTAAAATATCCCTGGCCTTACGCAAATTATCCCTTAAAGAACCAGGCGGTTTTGTACTCACCGGTTTCCAGTGTTTAGTAAATATGCTATCGGGCAACTGAGCTTTAAACTGTTGAAGTAATTTCAGCTCTTTACCTTCAGGCAAGCCTGTTGACTGTAATTCTGAATTACTAAAATAACTATCATTAATTACATACTGATTGTAAAACAGACGTTTATTTGACCATTCAAAATCAAATGCCAGGGTAATGGCATATCTTACCGCCGGGTCTTTAAATAGTTTTCGACGGGTGTTAAAAACAAAACCCTGCATACCCGCATTATTTCTGTGCGTGAGATTTTCTTTGATAATTTTTCCAGAATCATAATTAGGCCCATTATGTTCTCGTGCCCAGAGCTTGGAATAATATTCATGACGGAAATCAAATTCACCGGCTTTAAATGCCTCCAATGAAATCACCAGATCCTGGTAATATTTATAGGTAATTTCGTCAAAATTATACTGGCCTCGTCGCGTGGGAAGGTCTTTTGCCCAATACTGCGGGTTACGTTTATAGGTAATGCGTTTCCCCAGATCGTACTTTTCAATAATGTAGGGGCCACTTGCAACAGGTTTAACCTCGGTTAATTTATCAAATGATATCCCATTGAGCCATTTTTTAGAAAAGACCATAATATCACCCAGTATCAGGTGCAATTCTGAATTTTTCTGCCTGAAATTAAACTGAATGGTGTACTCACCTAATACGAGTGCATTTTTTACATCACCATAAATAAACTTAAACTGAGGGTGCGCCTGATCGGACATAATCATGTCAAAAGAAAACTTTACATCATGAGCCGTTATTTTATCGCCATTAGTAAACCGAGCTCTCTGATCAATCTTAAATATTACGGATAACTTATCTTCAGCCAACTCTATATCATTAGCAATAAGTGGATATTTACTAAATGGCTCATCTTCACTTGCCACCATTAAAGTATCAAACAACAAGCCTAAACCATCCGCCGGATCACCTTTTAATATAAATGGGTTAAAACTGTAAAAAGCACCTCTACCAGACAATACTAAGCGCCCACCTTTTTTTGCATGCGGATTTACATAATCAAAATATTTAAAGTTATCAGCGTATTTTGGTGTATAGCCCATAGCAGCAGAGGAAGCTGCATCAGCCAGAGAACTATTGATTGCAATTATTATAAAAAAAAGTACTGTAAAAGGGTGCAATCCTGTTTTTATCGTCATATTATTTAATTTACTGCTATAGTATTATTTAAGGTCCCTAGCATACCAATAGATAACAATAAAAAATAGGAGTCCTTTGATGGGTTTTTTATCAGGTAAACGTGCATTAATTTTTGGCGTAGCCAGTACTCGGTCAATAGCATGGGGAATTGCACAGGCATTACATCGTGAAGGGTGTGAGCTGGCTTTTACATTTCAGAATGAACGCTTACGGGAACGAATTGAAAAGCTAGCTGGCCAGCTCGATTCTGATATCGTTATTCCCTGTAATGTGGAAGATGATGAGGAAATTGAAGCCGTATTTGAACACCTCGATGACTACTGGGATTCGTTTGATATTCTAATACACTCAATCGCTTATGCGCCAAAAGAGCTACTCGAAGGCGACTATCTGGACAACCTTTCTCGCGATGGTTTTAACACCGCGCATGATATCAGCTCTTACAGCCTGGCCGCCATCGCTAAAGCCGGTCGTCATATGATGCAGGGGCGCGAGGATGCGGCGATTATAACCATGAGTTATCTGGCTGCAGAACGAACTTTCCCAGGTTATAACGTTATGGGTTTAGCTAAGGCAAGCCTGGAAGCCAATGTTCGTTATCTAGCACAAAATTTAGGACCTGAAGGTATACGAGTGAACGCAATTTCAGCGGGGCCAATTAAAACCTTAGCCGCATCTGGCATAGGTGGGTTCAATAAAATATTTGAGCAGGTTGAAAGCTCAGCCCCTTTACGTCGCAGTGTTAGTATTGACGATGTGGGAAATACCGGTGCATTTTTAAGTTCACCACTGGCTCGTGGTATTACCGGCGAAGTAATTTATGTGGATAGTGGGTTCCATATTGTGGGGCTGCTTAACGAAGCTAAGTGACAAAAAAGCATAGACAATTTTCCGCAAATGAACACTAAAATGCATTAGTATGCACGCCGCAGGCGTACAAACAAGCTATTCGCATTGATCTGCGGTAAATCTTTTGATTTTTTCAAAGCAAAAACTTTAACCCCGCAAGATATCCTTCTCACCTTCCAGCTTACCAATCACTACAGCCGCCACCGAGTCACTAAATACATTAACCGCAGTACGACACATGTCAAGCACACGGTCTACAGCCAGAATCAACCCGACGCCTTCTAATGGCAGACCAATAGTGCCCAGAATAATGCTAATAGCCACCAGGCTAGCAGAAGGTATACCCGCCACACCAATTGATGTAACCAGAGCAACTAAAACAATAGTAAATTGTGTTGTCAGGGTAAGATCTAAACCGTAGGCCTGGGCTATAAATATCGCTGCTACACATTCATACAATGCGGTACCATCCATATTAACCGTTGCCCCTAATGGTAAGGTGAAGCTGGTAACACGGTTTGAAACCCCCGCCTTCTCTTCTACACATTCCATAGTCAATGGTAATGTTGCAGATGATGAACTGGTTGAAAATGCCGTAAGTAAAGCTGAAGACATGGCTTTATAATGCAGTAACGGATTCACCTTCGCCACAAAATGAAGAATAAGGGACATGGTGCCAATAAAATGCAGGGCAAGTGCTGCTACCACAGTAAAGAAAAATACAGCCAGTGGCAAAAATATGTCTACACCAGAAACTGCCACAACCTTAGCCACTAATGCAAAAACACCCAGGGGCGCAAACTTCATAACCCAGTTAGTCATATGCATCATTACGTCAAGCACAGCCTGCCAGAAGTTTTGCATTAACTCAGTTTTCTCAGGAGATAATTTAGTAATAAAAAAACCGAATAACAGACTAAAAAATATTAAACCCAACATTTGACCCTGGGCAGCCGCAGACACGATATTTGGCGGTACCATTCGCAAAAAGACGGCAACAATGTCACCCGCCCCTTTACCTTCAACTTTATCACTAATATCCTGCGGAACATCCGCCAGGCCAATAATTTCTTTAATAGGTTGGCCATCACTCATACCGGGCAGAGTAATATTGACCAGTAGTAAGCCGGTCATGATGGCCAGTAAACTGGTAGCTGCATAATAAGTAAGTGTTTTTCCACCCAGGCGGCCCAGGTTATCACCTGAACCTATACCCATTATACCGACAATAATTGACGAGACAATTAAGGGTACAATCAACATTTTTAAAGCATTTAAAAATAATGAGCCAAAAAAGTCATAGATACTGTAAAAACTTACATCAAATAAACCCGCATCCTTACCACTCAAAATACCCGCAATGATCGCCAGCACAAGGGCTATAAGAATTTGCCAGTGTAACTGTAATGAAGTGAAGCGTTTAAGCATTTTAAAATCTACAAATCTTCAGCACGAACGATTTCAGATTGGGATTTCAGGTAACCTAAAACCACTCCCATGTCACGATTAGCCTGTTCATTATTAAACTGTTTTGACAATACCTGTAACTGTTCAGCTGTTGCCTGCCCTGCAGAGGTTACCGATTTCAGCTCGACGACCGCCGCACCTGTTGGTAATTCAACGATTTTATAAACAGGTTTATCAGCAACAGGTTTTGTCATGGTAAAGGCCTGGTTTAATATAGGTCTACTCACAGTCGTATTATCCCGCTTAATTGAACCTAATTTAACCAGCTTAGCTGAAGCCTGGGTAGATTCGCTTTCAATTGACTCACCCTTCTCTAATTTAGCCAAGGCTTCTAAAGCAGATGCCATAGACTTTTCTCGGGTTTTTTCAACGCGTATAGCTGCTTCAATTACAGCTTTAACTTCATCAAGCGATTTAGGTTTAGCTTCTGTATGCGTGTCGACTCTTAAAACCAGAACATGATTTTTTGAAATTTCAATTATTTCAGAGTTTCTACCTTCAGATATCACATCAGAGTTAAAGGCTGCATTTCGCACCTTTTCATTTGCCGCTACACCTTTACCCTGTTGTCGAGAAAAAGCCTGAGTAGTTTTAATTTCTAAATTTAGTGCATCTGCAACTTCCTGCAAGCCCTGCTCATTTTCATAGGCAGTGGTTGCCATTAACTCTGATTTTTCATAAAAACCATCTTCTAATAACTGAGCTTTAAATTGTTTAACCAGATCTGGTTTTTTAGCGCCAAACGTTTCAACTTTCTCTGATTTCACATCGTCAAATCGAATAAGATGATAACCAAATGTTGATTTAACAACATCAGACACCTGGCCCTGCTTAAGTTTAAACAGCGCTTCTTCAAAAGGGGGGACCATCATACCTTTACTTACCCAGCCAAGGTCGCCACCTTTAGAAGCAGAACCCGGATCTTCTGAGTTTTCTTTAGCTAACGTCTCAAAAGACTCGCCTTTATTCAACCTGGCAAGCAAATCATCTATAAGTGATTTTTTCTTCTTTTGAGTTTCTGCATCGGCATTTGCAGCTAAATTAATTAAAATATGCTGCGTTTTACGTTGCTCTTTACTCGCAATGCTGGCTACATATTCATCATAACGTCGGCGAACCGCTTCTTCATCAACTGGAATGTCTTTTGACAAATTATCAGATGTTAATTCAACATACGAAATACTGACCGTTTCCGGGTGCATATAGCGTGCTCGATTTAACTCGAAATACTCTTTAACCTGATCTCCACTAACACTAACGCCGGATTGAAAATTAATATCATCAAACTGTAAATAATTTATTTCTCTAGTTTGCTGTTGAATCTGATTAATAATATTTAATTCAGTCTGACCAATAATAGATGAACGGGTCACCGCTTCCTGCAATTGCTGAACGGCCAGATCACTTCTAAACAGATTTTCAAATTCTTTAACACCCATACCCTGTGACTGAACAACCGCATGATATGAATTATTATCAAAAGCCCCATCCTGCTGGAATGCTTCCATATTTTTTATTTTTTGAGCCAGGACAACGTCAGCAACACGATATCCCTCATTAACAACCATTTTTTTCATAACCTCTTGAGTAATTAACTGCTCAAGCACCTGCTCTTTCATGCGTTGCTGAAATACGGGGCTATCGGGAACTTTACCCTGAAACATTTGTTCCATACGCTGGCGCTGCCGTGCCATGCCCTGCTCAAACTGAGATTGACTAATTTCTACGCCATCTACTTTAGCCGCAAACTTTTCAGTCGCTCCTGTTAAATAATCTCCGATTCCCCATAAACCGAATACTAGTGCGAGAAAAGCAACAATGATAATCCCCAGAATACCCTTTGCTTTATCGTGAATTGACTGCAACATATTTAGTAAAACCCTTCTGAATCGGCCTGCTTACATGAAACGGCACTTTAATTATTTAGCCGTGCATGATACTAGAGAGTTGGGATTTGGAAAAGGAGATAGTGAGGTTTTTGATAAACCAATCACGAGCTGAAGCCTGCTCTTCACCGATAAAAACAGAACCTGAGAGCAATTTGCCTGTGAGAGCTACCACTCAGGTTCATTTACTCGAGGTCAGATCCTGCTTCTAAAGGCTCTGACCCCTGTGGTAATTCCGATCAAATTAATAGTGTAAGGCACACTACCCCGAACAAATTCTGTGGAATCAAAACAGGGGACAGAGCTCAAAAAGCGAGATCTGTCCCCGATGGAGATACTCCTTAACAGGTACTTTAAACTAGCCATATAAAACAAAAAGGCCCCCGCAGCTTTCGCTGCGTTTCTGAATATATTGACTAGCATGGGTAGCAGAACGCGGGATTATTCGGGCTTTCCCTGCCCTCACCCCTTCGGGGCCATGGTGATAAAAAGCTATCACCATGTTAAAAAACGCTCCAGGCGTTTTTTTTGAAATCGCTTCAAATCAGGGCCCTCCGGGCCAACATATAAAATAAAAAGGCCCCCGCAGCTTTCGCTGCGTTTCTGAATATATTGACTAGCATGGGTAGCAGAACGCGGGATTATTCGGGCTTTCCCTGCCCTCACCCCTTCGGGGCCATGGTGATAAAAAGCTATCACCATGTTAAAAAACGCTCCAGGCGTTTTTTTTGAAATCGCTTCAAATCAGGGCCCTCCGGGCCAACATATAAAATAAAAAGGCCCCCGCAGCTTTCGCTGCGGGGGCCTTTTTATTTTATATGGCGGACCGGACGGGATTTGAACCCGCGACCTCCGGCGTGACAGGCCGGCATTCTAACCAGCTGAACTACCGGTCCAAGTGGTGGGTGGTGAGGGAGTCGAACCCCCGACATTCGCCTTG
>Ga0316207_10004425_pt1 | contig 12220 bp, 11 predicted proteins | sample 6weekpyrite_MG_FD_204943 | JGI IMG/M metagenome (GOLD analysis project Ga0316207, IMG submission 204943) | Microbial mat bacterial communities from mineral coupon in-situ incubated in ocean water Damariscotta River, Maine, United States -... | ecosystem: Environmental > Aquatic > Marine >... | reverse complement strand
ATATGTACCGAGACGAAACCGAAAGTCTCTAGTTGATGTCGGCATTGAAATAATTGAATATTTATTACCAATAATTTCAGTTATTTCTTTTACAAGGTCTTCCGGAACCAGTAAAATCAACTCATTATAACGTTCTTTGTTTTGAATAGAACTCAAAAAACGAACCTCAGGACCATGCTTAACTAAATACAAATTTTTATTCATATAATCCTCTATATCCAATAAAGAAGTCGGCTAAAAAATGAAAGTTTCTTTGCTCTCAAAGTCTCATGCATTCTATTTCTATAGTGCTGCTTTTTATAGCTTCCCCATTTATTCAAAAAAACTTTTTCATCTTCCGTTCCACGATGCTCATAAGAAAAATCATCATTTTGATTTGAAGTCTCACTTCCAAGGTGAATAACGTGACTAGTCATAACGCGAGCGTGTGTCATATTGGACTTTCTCATCTCATTGGCATAATCATTATCTTGAAAGTAATATGAGAAATCTTCATCAAACTCAGGCATTATTTCTAAGACTTTCCTGTCAAACACAATACACCAACCTACCACCTCTTTACGCAAACGATAACCGAACAAAATGTTTTGAGGATATGTCTCACTCAGGTTTGGTTCATTGTCTGGATCAAAAGGGCAAAACGAGTGTACCTCGGGAAAACGTTTTTGAGACGCCACTATCTCACTAAACCAGTTTTGCCTAAATATCAGGTCGTTATTCGCGGCAACAATAAACTCAGCAGATGAGCGTCGGATACCAATATTCAAGAATGCATTATAATTAAACTCTTCTTCTGGAATAACCACTGTAACATTATCATAGTTGTACTCGTATCCAAGCGTAAAGAAGTCTTTATTGCTCTCCATCAGGATAATATTAAACTGATGTTCTTTCTCAGACTTAATAAGTGTATCTATACAATTTATGTTCATGTCATACAAGTCTTTGTTCTTGCATAAACTTAAAATTATCACATCAACTAGCATAAACTCACATCCTTTAATTATTTCATAGCATTATAGTATTAATAATTTTAAATGATTGTTAACATGTGAAATTTGCCTTTCAATTTTTCAAATGTCATTTTTTTTCAAATGTCACCAGGTTTTGCACGACAATATACTTATCTTTAAAGTTTAAAAACCTTTTTTCTACAAAATGCCATGACAAGACTGACAGTATTAATGTAACACTAAATGAAAAAACAAACATCTCTAGCACTGATACATTTGGTATTAGGGCTGCAACTGATTGCTGAATAGGAAAGGCGTAAATATATAAGCCATAAGAATAGTCACCAAATTTATTAAACCTGCGTATCTGGCCAGAAGGTACATAAGAAAAATAAAGTACCATGTAAGCAATGCCCAAAGTATATGTGATAAAGAAGATCTCTTTATCATATGTTGATAACCCGATGATTATGGCTATTATCCAAAAGAATTTCTTCGAAATAATAATTTTGTCTTTTAATATATAATAAGCACTTCCTATAAAGAACATTGAAAACAGTTTTAACGTCATGGTATCAGCAATTGGTATGTAATGGTCAATCATATATAAGCTCATACCTACCAATCCCATTAGCACTAATAAACTTTCAAAAAGCACCCGTTTTATCCAATCTTTAAAACTCAGATACACTGTTCCAATAAGAGCCAAAAGGATATAGGCTTTAAGTTCAAAAGGAAGTGTCCATAAAGATCCATTGACAGCATTTCTATAAGGAATATTTTCAAATACGCCCGGAAGAGAATAATCAATTCCATCCAATAAAATAATATTTTTTACAAAAAACCTATAGATCTCATAGTCACCCAGATAATCATCATACGGTAAGCTCGTAAAATAAAGGCCTACAATGAAGACACAAAACGTCACTGAGACCAATAAGGCAGGATAAATACGTAAGAACCTAGCCCATACAAAAGCAAAAATATTACCACGATTTAATAGACTTGCTGTCACTAAAAAGCCACTTGTGATAAAAAATATATCAACTGCCATCGAACCGAATGTTACTCCTAATGAAGTGTATAAAGGCTCTGCAGATGAATGGCCAATAGATAAAGCGAAACTATGGCTAAACAGAACTAAGGTTGCAGCGAAAAACCGCAGTAAGTTAAAGTTGTTGTCTTTACCCACAGCATAAAAAGAGAGAAAATTATTTTTCATTTTTCAACTTATATACAAGATATCCTTTACTTGTTAACAAAGGAACAACCGAAAGAAGAAGTAGTTTTGTCACCGTAAAAAGATCCTTTAGAGAAGAGCTATATTTGAACATAGCTACAACCTGTCTTCCAGAGGTCACAAAAGACCTTTGACATAAAAGATAATAGAAATTCAGACAACTGTATCGCAGAAGTGCATATTTTGCAGAAGACCGTTGGTTTTTATCTTTTACCTCGCCCAGTAATACTTTATAAATATTATCCCAAGCCAAACGCTTCTGGTTTAATAACACCATGTCTTGATTGATTTTAGCCGTTGTTGTCTCATCATGTCTTCGATAATAGATCAATGCTTTATCAATTACAGTTACGTGCTTGCACTTCACTCTATTAATAAGATTAAAAAGAAGGTCTTCATATATTTTGATATCTGTTAAAAACCTGTCTTTACCAATCACATCTCTTTTCCACATTGGACCGGGAAGATAATAGTTTATCTCTCCAGTGATATGCCGGCTTAGGTCATTTTCATCATCTATACTGCTTCTTCCATATAGATTATCTATATCACTGTTTTTAAACTCAATCAATTGGCAAACAACTAAATCTGTATCTATATGATAAGCATTGACTTTCATTTGAAGATGCTCACTATCCATCAAATCATCACTGTCAAAGAACTGAATATATTCTCCCTGAGCTAAGTCTAAACCATAATTTCTGCATCCTGCAGGGCCCTTGATATAATTCTCAGGTCTTATCAACACAGTAAATCTAGCATCATCTTTTATAACATCTCTCATTATTGTAATCGTATTATCATCGCTTCCATCATCAATCAAAAAACATTCGAAATTTCTATAGCTCTGATTTTGGATTGATTCTATTGTAAAGGGAACTAAGCTTTCTCTGTTATATACAGGAATGATAATTGTGATTTTTTTATTCATACTTGCTTCTTATTATAAATTTTATTAAACAAAAGTTCTTTATAGTAGTTCGTTTTAAAATACCTATAAAAATACATTCCTATCAAAAATATATAAAGGAAAAGTAGCATAAAAGCATACTCTTTAAGATCAACTGGATTCCAGAAAACAAGAGCCATAGAACTCACTAAAAATACTACAATCAGTGTCCAATACCTTCCATTGTATTGAATAGACACATTTTTGCTAGTGAAGAGTTTTCTTGTAAAGAGTGCATATGTCATATTAGAGCCCAGCAAGGTAGCAATGACACTTGCTGCCACTAACCCTACTAGACCAAACTGATGAATCAAAACAAGAGAGAGAGCTAGGTTCATCACCCCTTCATACAGCCTTGCTAAGTTTTGTTTTTTTACTTCAAACAGCGTGCTCGCAAGTAAAGCTCTTTTTGGCATGACCATGGCCTGTAGAGAAAAATTCAAAAAGATAAATAAAGTCAATATATCACCTCCGTAAAAACCTTCTCCGATCCACCAGTGAATAAAAACACTATTAATCAACATTAGAAAGAAACCTATTGCGATTAGGATCAATGAATACGACTGATCAACAAACACATATAATTCTCTTAGTTTTAAAAAATCTTCTTTGGCATACAACTCTGCCATATACGGTCGTAACATACCAATGAATCGTGATAAAAACTTATCAGCATAATCAAATAGTTTTAGGGTAATAATATACACCGTAACCAACTCTAAGTCTAGGTATTTTCCGGTCAAAATCCTGTCTACATTAAATATCATAAGACCTGCTAAAGCACCTAATGTAAACCATTTTCCATTATGAAACATAAACAACAGTTTTTCATACGAAAAATATGATAGATTCCAAGAAATACTCAACTCTAATTTTTTCAGGCGATAGTATTTCAAAGCACCTGAGACAAGACTTGTAATAAGATTGGCAATGGCTAGGGCTAATATATCCAGTCCATTTACCAAAAAAACAACTACCAATGCCACGCGAAACAAAAAGACAACCGTATTAATCAAGTTGTCGAGGTAAAACATTTTAAGTGCCGAAATGATTGATGAATTTGTTTGAAATATCAAATCTATTGCAGAAGCAATTGCAACTAGAATAAAAGCTTCCTTAAGGTGTGTGATAGAGAGCGGATTTGCGAAGATCATATCTAAATTAAAACTTAAAAATGTGCAAAACAGCAACACAACTACAGCTACGAAACTCTGTGCAATAAATGCGGAGATTATTAATTCATTAGCATTTTTATTATCATTTGCACCGTAGTACTGTGCAAGTTTAGATTGAAGTACGCCATTTGTAAGTTCTATAAGCTTAACCCAGGCTATGATATCTACGAAAATAGCAAAAACCCCAAACTCTTCTTTACTCAAGTACCCTAAAACAAATGGAGTCAGCCACAAACCCACAAGTGTAATAATAAAGAAATGCAAATAATTAGATGCAATACCTTTTGCAAACAAGTTGTTAGTACTCATATAATGTTCCTTCATCAAAGGTGTCAACTTGATACAATATGTCTTTATTTAAGTCGTGTATATTCTTATTTGTCACACGATATCTATCATTTTTGATTTGTTGTAAAATCCAATGGTTAATGTTCTGATGATAATGCGATAAATCTTTATACTTATTTAGATTATGTGTAATCTCTTTAGCTGTTTGAAAATCATATATTTTAACATTTGGATATTTACTTACTGTTTCGAATATGTATTCTTTAAACATAAGAACATTCTTAAGCCAACTTCTGTTTCTAAACTGCTTATATTCAAAAATTGAATATGGCGGGTAATATAAATAAAAGTTTGTTTCAGGATGTTTTTTAATCAGAGGTAAAATATCAAGATTAAAGTTTGCTTGCAGGTTTTCAGGACTTCTGCTTGTTTGTATTGATTTAATATCTAAATCCTTAGGTCTGTTGCCCCAGTCTTTAAGAAGATTTTTTAAGCCAAAACTATTTTCAAATATATGTTGCCATTGGTACATTCTATTTTTATCAAGAACTATATTCTTCCTATCAAAAATATTGTATCGAAGTGTACGAAGTGATAACTTTAGCGTATCAATATTCATCAAATATTTATAGTCATTAAGTGCTTTATCATCATATAAATAATCTGGGAGTGAGCCTACTCCCTTACTAAAACCTCCTACATCTCCTGTGTAAGAATAAAAATGAATATCACATAAGACATTTTCAATTTCCTTATACTTATATGCTGTTTTAAGTACCTTATTCATATCATGCGCACTTGCTCCTGATATGGTGAGCTTTACAGGGGCTTTAAACCCAAGAACAGATGAGACATCATCAAGAAGAAAGTTTTCTGACATTGATGTACCTAGAACAACAGAATCATACTTATGACTTTTTGATATACCGGCATTTAGATACCGTGGGTTTAAATAAACCGGTTTCAGCAGCTTCTGTTTTGTATATTGCTGTAATGGATCTACAATAAAATTAAATCCGCTAATCAAGGCTAAAAATGTGAACACTAAAAATATGAAAGTTTTAATCCAGTGACGTCTCATCTCTAATCCTTAAAAATTAAAATACAAAAAAGTTGAGATGCGATTAAAATGCAGTATGCTTATCACAAATAATATAGCTGCTATAAGTGCTGTTCTAGATGTCATAACAAATGATTGTCGAAGTTGCATACTGTTTTTCAAGGTAAGCGTAACTATTGCTGTTATAAAAATTATCAAAAGTACTAAAAACTCACTTTTTCCCGCCACACCAAACTTTGTAATTGCATGTAGACTTCCTAGAGCGTTTATACCAAACATACCATTTAATACCTTTACTGCATCACCCCATTCCTTTGCGCGAAAAAAGACCCAAGCAATATTAACAAAATTAAAAGTAATAAACCAGGCAAGAACCTTCGGCATAGTGAAGCCAAGTGCTTTCCAAAAGCGATGTATAACTAAAGCCATTCCGTGTAGAAATCCCCAGAAGACAAATGTCCAACCTGCCCCATGCCAGATTCCCCCAAGAATAAAAGTGGCCAGTAGATTCACATAGACCCTTAAAGGACCTTTTCTATTCCCTCCAAGCGGAATATAGATATAGTCTCTCAAAAATCGAGAAAGTGTAATATGCCAGCGTCTCCAGAAGTCTTGAATATCCAAGGCTTTATAAGGGGAGTTGAAGTTGATTGGGAGCTTAATGTTAAAAAGCAAGGCTGCCCCAATGGCCATATCTGTATAACCACTAAAGTCAAAATACAGTTGAAAGGTATACGACAAAGAAGTGACCCAGGCTTCGATTAAAGTCAAAACTTCTTCTTGATCAAATCCCTGTGTAGCCCAAACGGCAATACTATCCGCAATTACAACTTTTTTAAAAAGTCCAATGGAGAAGATAAACAGACCCGTAGCAATATTTCTATATCTCTTGAGCATATTCCATTTAGAGGCAAACTGGGGCATCATCTCTGCATGGTGCACAATAGGCCCGGCAATCAACTGAGGAAAAAATGTCACAAACAATGAGTAGTTTAAAAAATCATATTCAGCTGTCTCACCACGGTATGAGTCAACCAGATAAGCAATCTGTTGAAAAGTAAAAAATGATATAGCCAGAGGCAGGGCCAGATGTAATAATGGTATTGAACTGTCAAAGACTGAGTTAAAGTTTTCCAGAAAAAAGTCTGTATATTTAAAATATCCTAGCAGTGAAAGGTTAAATATTATGCCCAGTGCAAGTAATGTCTTTTTATGAATACGCACTTTTTTAAAGTTTTCATTTAAAGAATTACCGATGATATAATTAAATAGCATAGAAGTGAGGATAATAGGTAAATAAGCTACATTCCACCAGCTGTAAAAAAATAAAGACACAAAGACTAAAAAGCCTTTTGCTCCTATAATTAAGCGTTTTTCTAGTAAATAAAAATATATATAAAAAGACAGGGGTAAGAGTAAAAATATAAACTCATAACTGTTAAAAAGCACTGAACTACCTACTAGCTAATTGATTCTAGAATGTTTTTAAAATCTTTCAGATACACCATATTTGGTCCATCACTCAGGGCTTCTTCAGGGTTTTCATGAACTTCAAAAAAGAAGCCATTCACACCTAATGTATCGGCAAGTTTAGCCATATAAGGCGCATATTCACGGTTTCCGCCACTTGTACTTCCGCCACCTGGTCTTTGTGTTGAGTGTGTTACGTCCATCACGATCGGATAGCCAAATTCTTTCATATCTATTATCTGTCTAAAGTCTACAACCAAGTTGCCTAAACCAAACATACTTCCTCGTTCCGTCAACATGATCTTATCATTGCCGCTTTCTTTTACTTTTTGAGCAGGGTAGTACATATCCTTACCGTCAAGAAACTGTGCTTTTTTAATATTGATGATTCTGTCCGTTTTAGCAGCTTCCACAAGCAAGTCAGTTTGACGACACAAAAATGCCGGTATCTGTATAATATCAATAACCTCGCCAAGGGCTTTAGCCTGAGAAGGTTCATGGATGTCTGTCGTAAGGGGAAGGTTAAACTCACTTTTTACACGCTGAAGAATACGTAGACCTTCTTCCAAACCCGGTCCACGATAAGAATTTACAGAGGTACGATTTGCCTTATCAAATGAGGCTTTAAAAATATAAGTCAACCCTAAGTCTTCCGTCATTTTCTTTATATTTTCAGCTAATCTCATAATCATTTCTTCATTTTCAATAACACAAGGACCCGATAATATAAACTTTTTCTCTTGCAATGCCTTATATAATGTTTCCACTAGATATCCCCATTTTTTGCTTTTTTGATGATCTCGTCAAACAGACCTTGTTCTCTTAAGATAAAGTCAGACAGATCTCTAAGAGCGCCCTCTCCTCCGTTTGAATCCGTCACTAAATCAACACTATCTTTGATGTAATATCGAGCATCAGCAGGACAGGCACTAAGTCCGACCCTTGTTAATACAGACAGATCAATAATGTCATCACCGATATAACTGATCTCTTCATTTTCAAGTTTAAAACGTTGTTTGAAGTTTTCAAATTTTTGCAATTTATCATTTGCGCCATGCTCATGAAAATCCAGTTTGAGCTCTTCACAACGTTTTCTTACAACTTCCGAATCTCTTCCCGTAATTGCACCGACTATGAAACCGTTAGCACGCAGATGAGAAATTATCTGACCATCTTTTACATTAAAACGTTTATATTCTTTAAAATCATTGTCATAAATGATACCGCCATCCGTTAAGACACCGTCAACATCAAAAAGAATAGCTTTTATCTGCTTTGCTTTATTGGCTATATTACTCATTTTTTCAAATCGTATATTTGTACGACCCCCACTAATTTTGATTCATCTACAACTAATAATGAATTTACCTTTGCCGTGTCCATCATTGACTCAGCCTCAATAAGTTTTGTTTTTGATGAAATATTCAAAGGCGAAGTGGACATCAAGTCATATGCTTTTATCTGAAAAAATTCATTTTCTCTATCTTCCATCGCACGTCTTATATCACCATCGGTTATTACACCACAAACTTCACTGTTCTCAAGAATAACAACGAGTCCCAGTTTTCCCTGTGTGATAACATGAACAAGTTCTTTAACAGGGGTGTCTTTTTTACATATAGGAAGATTATCACCTTGCATCACATCCGCCACCCTTGTCAAAAGTCTTTTTCCCAGACTTCCACCGGGATGGAACTTCGCAAAATTTTCTGCTTGAAAATTTTTCTTTTGCATTAAACATACCGCTAAAGCATCTCCCATGACAAGACAGGCTGTTGTTGATGATGTTGGGGCTAATTGAAGGGGACAAGCTTCCTTTTCAACATAGGTATTCAAATGATAATTAGAGTTAAGAGCAAGACTTGATTCAGGATTTCCTGTCATAGCAATAACGGTATTACCCTGGGATTGTAAAAAAGGGATGAGCTTTAACACCTCATCCGTTTCACCAGAATTTGATATTAGCAAAACAACATCATCTTTTTCTATCATACCCAGATCACCATGGTAAGCTTCTCCAGGATGTAAAAAAAAACTTGGTGTTCCCGTACTGGCTAAAGTTGCGGCAATTTTTTTACCGATCAAACCTGACTTTCCCATCCCGCATATGATAAACTTACCTTCCGAACTCGAGACCTCGTCTATACATACCTCAAAATCAGATGTAATATATTGAGACAGTTTTAATATCTCTTCGGCTTCTGTTTGGATAACATCCTTAGCTATATCAATACTACTCATATCCTTTTACAGTTTCCCATCACTCTTATCAAGAATTGACTTAATATCATAAACAATAGCATTGTTATTTACTTTGAGGCTGTCTATATCTATTGTTTTGAACCTATCATGAGATACAGCCAAAACAACTGCATCATATTTGTTTACTTTTAAAGTCTCTTCATCTATAAGACTAAAACCATATTCGCGATGAACTTCGTCACTATCCGCCCAAGCATCATAAACACTTACGTTACATTCAAAATCTTTAAGTTCATCTATAACGTCAATAACACGGGAGTTTCTGATATCAGGGCAATTTTCTTTAAATGTGATCCCAAGGACAAGAACGTTTGCCCTTTCAATCTTATGCCCTTTTTTAATCATAAGCTTAATGACTTGGTTTGCCACATAAGTACCCATATTATCATTCAACCGTCGTCCCGCCAAGATGATTTCTGGGTTGTACCCAATCTCTTGAGCCTTATGCGTAAGATAATATGGATCAACACCGATACAGTGACCGCCCACAAGGCCTGGTTTGAATTTTAAAAAATTCCACTTTGTTCCGGCAGCATCTAAAACTGCATTGGTGTCAATCCCCAGTTTGTTAAAGATAATAGCCAATTCGTTAACAAATGCGATATTAATATCACGTTGCGAGTTTTCAATGACTTTTGCAGCTTCAGCGACTTTAATACTAGGTGCTAAGTGTGTTCCGGCTGTAATAACACTCTTATACAGATCATCAACTTTTTTAGCTACTTCTGGTGTTGAACCTGAAGTCACTTTTAAGATCTTTGAAACCGTATGCTCTTTATCACCCGGATTAATGCGCTCAGGTGAGTATCCGCAGAAAAAGTCTTCATTAAACTTAAGTCCGGAGAACTTTTCTAAAACGGGTACGCAATCTTCTTCGGTCGCGCCAGGATAAACAGTTGATTCATAAATAACAATATCACCCTTACTAAGAACCTTACCTATGCTTTCACTTGCTTTAAAAAGAGGCGTAAGGTCTGGGCGCTTGTTTTTATCAATAGGCGTTGGAACCGTTACAATAAAATAGTTACAAGATTTAAGCTCATCAAGTTGGTTTGTATACGACATCATAGGAGCATCTTTGAGCTGCTCTTCATCAAGTTCTAAGGTTCTATCATAACCTGAGCGTAGTTCATCGATACGCCACTGAGCAATATCAAAACCAACTGTCTCATACTTTTTACCAAACTCAACCGCCAGGGGTAAACCAACATATCCTAAACCTATCACTGCAATTTTAATCATTTGATTTCCTATTTTATATTATTTATATACCATTTAATTGCAAGTTCCATACCTTGATCGATAGTGTACTTCGGATCGTATTCGACTAGCTTTCGTGCCTTAGAGATATTCGCATTTGAATGGCGAATATCCCCTTCTCTAAAATCTCTGTAAACGGCTTCTCTGACTTTAAAAGTGTCAATATTTTTAGTCAACTCTTTATTTATCAAGGTATACAGTTCATTTAATGTTGTCTGTCCACCCACAGCAACATTAAATGCTTCACCGTATGCCTTTGTATTGTTAGTTGTTCCCGCCAAAAGATTCATCTGAACAACATTATCAATATAACAAAAATCACGACTTGTTTCACCGTCACCATTTATATAAACATCTTCCCCGTTAAGCAATGAAGCTACCCACTTCGGAATCACAGCTGCGTAGGCACCATCCGGGTCTTGACGTCTGCCAAATACATTAAAGTAGCGAAGTCCAATACATTCCATTCCATATGTACGTGTAAATACACCTGCATATAGCTCATTTGTGTATTTCATTACAGCATAGGGAGAGAGTAAGTTTCCTGTGCGTTCTTCAACCTTGGGCAGTTCTGCGGAATCGCCATAAACCGAACTTGATGAAGCATAAACAAATCGTTTTACACCCTCATCTTTTGCCGCTGTCAGCATGTTTAAAAAACCTGTTACATTTGAAAGGTTAGAAGTAACAGGATCTGCTATTGAACGGGGCACTGAACCAAGTGCAGCTTGATGTAAAACGATATCAACGCCTGAACATGCTTTCATGCAGATGTCAAAATCACTTATATCACCTTCAATAAAAGTAAGGTTTTTATATTTTATATCGCCAACACTTTGTTTGACCATGTCAAGGTTTTTCTGATAACCCGTAGAAAAGTTATCTATTCCCACTACTTTTTGATTATTTTTCAATAAGAACTCTGCAAGGTTTGAACCAATAAACCCGGCTATACCCGTTATTAACCATACTCTTTGTGTCGATTTGAACTCATCAATCAAGTCTGAAAATTTATTCATTTATAGTTGATATCCCCTAATCTTTGTGCATTCAATTAATGATTTATATTGTATTATGTTTTTTATTAAATAGTGGTAAACATAACGAAAATAATTAAATAGTATCGTTTAAGATTTTATTATGACGAAAAAGCATCTCAATATTATTACTGATAATATTTTCTTTAAAATGATCCATGTGTTTTTGGTGATGAATATCACTGCCTATAAAATCAACCATTCCCTTTTGAGCCAGCATAAGTGATTTTTTTTTTGCTTGTTTTCCGTAATATCCACCCATGGAGTTTACATTGACTTGAAATAATAGACCTAAGTTTTTCAACACTCTATATTCATGTACTTCTGTTAAAAACCTATATCTCTCCGGATGAGCTAAAACAGGTGTAAAACCAGCACTTAGAAGCTCTCTTACAACCGCCTCAAGGTTATCAGGTCTCTTTGTATAAGCCAGCTCAAAAAGCACATAGTTTTTTCCAAAACTCAACAGTTTGTTTTTCTTTATCAAGTCCCTAAAATGTTCATCACAATAATATTCTGCAGCTGC
>Ga0316207_10004424_pt1 | contig 12221 bp, 11 predicted proteins | sample 6weekpyrite_MG_FD_204943 | JGI IMG/M metagenome (GOLD analysis project Ga0316207, IMG submission 204943) | Microbial mat bacterial communities from mineral coupon in-situ incubated in ocean water Damariscotta River, Maine, United States -... | ecosystem: Environmental > Aquatic > Marine >... | reverse complement strand
AAGCGCCCTCAATTCCATACCGTGAATTTATAGAAACTGAAATTCGTTTTAATATGTTGTGGCGAACCCATCCCGAGATAGCAGAATCATTATTAGAACAGTCCCAGCAGGATGTTTTGCATCGTTACCATTTTTATGAACAACTGGCGAGCCTGTCATGGGATGAAACGGATACTACACAACCACCCCATAGAAAACTGGCAAGCGTAATAAAACAACATGTTGAGAACAATAAGCCAGCTTCAGCGGAGGATAATAAACATGATTGATTTAACCACGAAGTTTCTCGGGCTGACACTTAAAAATCCACTGGTACCATCATCTTCACCCTTAACGGCTAATCTGGATGATGCAAAACGTCTGGAAGACGCGGGTGCCGCGGCCATTATTTTACCCTCCCTGTTTGAAGAGTGTATTTATAACGAACAAAAATTACTCGAAAAATATGTGCATTCCCAGTGTCTGGGTAATTATGAAGCCGACTCATATCAACCTGTTCCTGAAGACTATAAGGGGGAGCTTGATAATTATCTGGAGCTTCTGCAAAGCCTGAAATTTGCACTGGATATACCGGTGATTGCCAGTCTGAACGGGGTATCTAAAAGTGGCTGGATCGATAATGGAAACGAATTGATGCAGGCGGGTGCTGATGCCCTGGAACTTAATGTTTATTATGTGGCGGCAGACCCGGAACAAAGCGGTGAAGAAGTTGAAAATCGTTATCTCGGTTTATTAAATGAATTACGTAGCAATATCAATATACCGGTTTGCATGAAAATATCATCGCAGTTTTCATCGGTTGCCAATATGGTAAAAAAACTGCAACAATCCGGAGCCAATGGTGTGGTGCTGTTTAATCGTTTTTACCAGCCAGATATTGATCTGCACACATTAAACATAAAACCCCATCTCGAATTATCAAACTCAGCTGAATCACTATTAAGAATTCGCTGGATTGCTTTAATAAGAAGTCGAGTTGAATTATCACTGGCTGCAACCGGTGGTTTTCATCGTATTGAAGATATTATTAAGGTTTTATTAGCCGGTGCCGATGCGGTTTATTTATGCAGTGTTTTGTTGCAACAGGGGCCCGAGTATTGTACAGAGCTGTTACAGCAATTAGAGCATTGGTTAACCGAAAATGAATATGAATCTATTCAGCAGATGCAGGGTAGTGTGAGTCAGTCATGTGCAGTAGATCCGGCGGCTTATGAGCATTGTAATTATAAAAATGTATTAAGAAGTTTCAAAAGCAACAAATAAAGTGTACGGTTCAAATTAAAGTAAAGCTGAACAAAAATTTAATCTGTCATTCCCGATAAAAACGTTCGTGGATGATTTAACCTAGAAAAATCAGTTGACCGCACATTTATAGCGCAACCTCTTGACGCGCCTAGCAAATTCAAAAATCTGCTTATCACCAATAAGGTGACTGCGCATTTTTTGAATTCACTATGCACATCAAGAGTTTACACTCTAAACGCACTTTCAACTGATCTTTCTAGGTTTAAATGAATGTTGCCATTTTTCATGTCTCTAGTGGTTAACGGGAAAGCAGTGAATTTACTTATGTATATTACAGTTCGTAGTTAATATCTTGATAAAAATTGTGGGACAGCAGTGGCTAAGTTAAGATTCTTTATGTAGGTGCGAATTTATTCGCACATGACTACCCTATAACAGTCTTTGTTCGAATGAATTCGAACCTACATCATCAATATTTTTCTTAACTTACTGGCATTGGGATCACTAGTGATAATTAACAACCTGAATAAAGTACACTAAACTATGAATAGAATTACACGCTGGCTAGGGCGTTATCTCGATAAGCCATTGAAAAATTATAAAGCCGTCTCCACCAGTCCCCCGGGTTTATTGGCAAGCATCTTACAACCCGGTGATGTGTTACTGGTTGAGGGTGATGCGCGCATAAGTGTGGCAATTAAATATTTAACCCAGTCAACCTGGTCACACGCGGCTATTTATGTGGGTAATGTGTTTGACGAAAGTGGAAATGATGCCGCTGTACTGATTGAAGCCGATATTGAAAAGGGTGTGATAATCGTCCCTTTGTCAAAATATGAAAAACTACACACACGAATTTGCAGGCCACAAAATTTAACCAATGAAGATCAACAGAAGCTGATTGACTTTGTGGTGCAGCGAATTGGTTATGAATATGATATGCAAAATATTATAGACCTGGTGCGATATTTATTACCGGAACCCCCCGTGCCGGTTAGCTGGCGAAGGCGAATGATTGCACTGGGCAGTGGTGATCCCACACGGGCAATTTGTTCAACCTTAATCGCTGAAGCCTTTCAGTCAATCTGTTATCCCATATTGCCCGAAATTGAAATTGAGTCTTCTAATAAAACATCGCATGTGGAAAAGGAGATTATGCGTCTACGTCATCACAGTTTATATACGCCCCGTGATTTTGATATCTCTCCTTATTTTGAAGTGGTTAAACCCAGTTTGGCGAATGGGTTTAATTATAAAGAGGTTAACTGGGCTGTAGATTCGAAAAAGTTGTGAGATAAAAATAAACAGTGCAGCTTGCTCGTTAGATAAGTTTTATTTTAACTACCTATATATGAGAGTTACATCAATACCTCGAAAATGATGTAAAGGTGAGATCATTAACTGGAAGACAAACAATATGTGTGCTTAGCCAAACTGATCCCATTTGGGTTTATCTCCAAAATACTCAGATAAAAAATCAACAAAGGTTCTCACTTTTGCAGAAAGGTAGCGATGTGAGGGGAAAACTGCATTGATTGAAATTTCAGGAGGGCAATAGTCCGTAAGAACCTGCTGTAATTTTTCTGCACAAAGGTCTGGGCCAGCGATGAACGTAGGTAGCAAGGTAATACCTAAACCGGAAAGTGCGGCTGTTTTCAAAACGTCCCCGTTATCTGCACACAGTGGGCCCTTAACCTTGATAGATTCAATGCCATCGGGCCCATGTAATATCCAGGCACCGGGTTTTAATTCGTTTGAGTAAGTCAGGCATTGATGATTGACCAGATCTTCTGGGGTCTGGGGTATGCCCTGTTGATCCAGGTAATCAGGTGAGGCACAAATAACCCGTTTGCAGGGTGCAATTTTACGAGCGATGAAGCTTGAGTCTTCCAGTTCTGCAATTCTGATAACCAGGTCAAAGCCTTCTTCTACCACATCAATAAAACGATCGGTCAAGCTCAGTGAAATTCGCATTTGGGGGTATTGCTTAATATATTGAGTAATCACCGCATTCAAATGTAAGGTGCCAAATGAGGTTGGGGCACTCAGGGTTAAAGTCCCCTGGGGTTTACGGGTCAGTTCCCCGGCGATACCTTCGATTTCTTCAATATCCTGTAATATATTTTTACAGCGTTCATAATAGACTCTCCCTGTTTCAGTCAGGCTTATGCGGCGAGTGGTACGATTGAGTAAACGTGTGCCCAGATGTGCCTCTAATTGCATTACAGATTTGCTTACCTGGGCTCGGGACAAGCCTGTTTTTTCTGCTGCAGCAGTGAAGCCTTCGTTTTTTACCACCTCTATAAAGAGGCTCATACTGTTTAGGCGGTCCATATTGTCAACCAGGAAGAAACAAACAGTCTATTTATAGCATGTTTATCTATTATTCTCATCACTATATACTCAGTTTCAATTAAACCAGTCACAACAAAGGAGAGAATTATGATAAAAATTAGACCTGCTAATGAACGTGGTCCGGCCGATCATGGGTGGTTACAGAGCCGCCACACGTTTTCGTTTGCCAATTATTACGACCCGGAACATATGGGAGTGTCTGAACTTCGCGTGATTAATGATGATAAAGTATCGCCGGGAAGGGGGTTTGGTACCCACTCTCACCAGGATATGGAAATTATCAGCTACGTTAAATCGGGCACGATTGAACATAAGGACAGCATGGGAAATGTGGAAAAGCTACCCGCGGGTGAATTTCAGTTAATGAGTGCGGGTACAGGTGTGACCCATAGTGAATATAATCCGTCCACTACAGATGGATTAGAGTTTTTGCAGATCTGGATTCAGCCCAATGAGCTTGGTATTGAGCCCGGTTACCAGCAAAAACAGTTCGCAACGAAACAGGGCCTGCAACTGATTGCATCACCGGATGCCCGGGATGGGTCATTGCTTATTCACCAGGATGCCAGTTTATATCAGCTTTGTCTGAATGTAGATGAGTCAAGCGAGCATTCAATTGAACCTGGACGAACAGCTTATGTGCATATTGTGTCGGGGGTAGTTAGTGTAAACGGTGAGCAATTAAGTGAAGGTGATGGTGCTACGGTAACTAAGGTTGATAAGATCGAATTTACCGGTTTAGAAACGAGTGAAGCACTATTATTTGATCTGCCCTAGAGTATTGTTTTTACTCTGCTACATAAACTGAATGGTTGTTAGTAAACAAGCTTATGTCCGGCTGGAATTTGTCTGTATGAAAAACCAGTCGGGCACTTTAGCTGATAACCATGATTAAAAAATAAGTGGAAAAAAACGTGGAAACATTTGAAACCATCAAGCAACGACGCGCAGTAAAATATTATGACCCCGATCATAAAATAACGCAGGGTGAAATAGACCAGCTTATGTCTTTAGTTAAACTTTCACCTACTGCTTTTAATCAGCAAAATTATCGTTTTGTTTTAGTGAAGGATGTATCACTTCGCCAGCAAATTCGCATAGCAGCCCACGATCAAATCCAGGTCACCGATGCCTCTTTATTAATTGTGATATGTGCTGATCTGAAAGCCTGGGAAAAACAACCCAAGCGCTACTGGGAAAATGCACCCGCTGAGGTACAGGATTATATGCAATCTGCCATCGATCAATATTATCGAAACCGTGAACAGGTGCAGCGAGATGAGGCGATGCGCACTGCGGGTATTGCAGCACAGACCATTATGCTGGCTGCAAAATCTATGGGGTATGATACCTGCCCAATGGATGGTTTTGATTTTGATGAGGTTGGTGAACTTATTAATTTACCAGCGGACCATGCTATCGCGATGATGGTGGTAGTGGGTAAAGCATTGCAGCCGGCAAAGCCTCGGCCTACGCAATTGGCATTGGATGAGCTTTTAGTGATAGACAGGTTTTGAAATAGAAACATCTCCAGTGTCACGTTAAGAAAATTGAATAAGCCCTAATTAAGGTTGTGTATTTCATATCTAGTGATTTTTGTTTTTAATGACATAAAAACAAGAGAGCTGAGTAATAATGAATAATAATTTAAAACCGTCATTCCCGAATGCTTGTATCGGGAATCCAGTGTCTTTGCAGCACCTAAGATCGCTAGACCCCCGATACAAGCACTCGGGGATGACAACATATTTTAGTTAACGGAACAGTACTTAAAAAATAGTTAAACTATTTTGTCTTTCAGGGATGGTATTTAATGTCTATAAATAAAAACAGAAATAAAAAATATGCCTATAAAAAACACAACTGATAATTATGGCTCAATAGCCAAATGGTTCCACTGGTTAACGGCGGTTTTATTTTTGGCCTCATATAGTGCCGTCTATTTTCGGCACTGGTTTACTGTAAAAGAAACACCGGAAAACTGGATAGCCCTGCAATTGCATTTGTCTGTTGGTGTCAGCATTGCGGTTATTGTCGTGCTTAGAATTATCTGGCGAATTATCAACCGCGTGCCGAATCCTGAACCCGGAACATCAGCTGAGCATTTAGCTGCGCATATCGGGCATTACATGCTCTATGCCATTATGCTTATTATGGTAGTTACCGGTTACATCGGTACCGGGGTTAGTACTGATTATTTTTTTATATTCGAAATAGTAAAGTTTGAACACACGAAATTATTTTCAACTTTAGTAGGCGAAGGCCTGGGAATAACCTTTAAAGAATTTGAGAAACCCGTGGATTCTATTCACAAAGATTTATTGGGTGCGTGGCTTGTTTGGCTTTTGATATTGGGGCATGTTATGGCTGCGTTATATCATCACTATATTAAAAAAGATCGAACCATTTATAAAATGACCCGTGACAAAAATAATTAATAAATACCCGGATAAATACCCGGATAAATACCCGGATAAATACCCGAAAATACCCGAAAATACCCGAAAATACCCGAAAATACCCGAAAATACCCGGAAAATACCCGGACACCCACAATAATATAATAGAAATTTTATAATAATATCAATAGATTAAGAGTTTCTTTTAGCAGAGTAGTCAAATTCAATACAGGCATCATTACCAACCAGGATCTATTCAACATCTGAGCCATAGTTGGTGGAACTTAAAAATACCCGGACACCCACTATAACTGTAGAAAAAAATACCCGGACACCCACCAAGCTTACCCGGACACCCACTATAATATAATAGAAATTTTATAATAATATCAATAGATTAAAAGCTTACCCGGACACCCACTATAATATAATAGAAATTTTATAATAATATCAATAGATTAAGAGTTTCTTTTAGCAGAGTAGTCAAATTCAATACAGGCATCATTGCCAACCAGGATCTATTCAACATCTGAGCCATAGTTGGTGGAACTTAATAATGAAATCGAAGAAATCTTAAGGGAACCCTTCTTTACAATGGGAGTGATTGAGGAGCAACGTTCGAAGGAGGTCAGTAATCACACACGGCGGGTTTTTGAATACAGCAGGTCACTGACGACTAAACAGGGGTTACCACATAGATACATTGAATTAACCCCTGCTGCTGCGCCACTGCATGATATAGGAAAGCTGGGTATCCCGGACGGAATACTCTTTAAACCTGGAAAGTTATCAAAAAAAGAATTTGAGGCAATGCAGGATCATTCTGCCGTCGGTTATTTCATGTTTTCGCATTCGGGACGTGACATTCTGAAAGCCGCCGCAGTGATTACATGCGAGCATCATGAGAAGTGGGATGGTACAGGATAAGCATGGGGATTAAAGCGAAAGTTTGGTCATCCCTACGTGTGCTTCTGTGAATAAGTAGAGTTTAATAGGGGGCCTATTGTAATAAATCAATAAATCAATGAATTGTTGATCTGTTTATAATGGGGGGGTGTCGATGGGTTAGTCGCGTCCGCTTAGTCAGCTGGTCAGCTGCCTGTGATCAGTGCTATAAATCATATATTAATCCTTGTTTACGGGTTGACAGCAGAGGTTTGGGTTGCAACACTGATTCCTTGTTCTTCAAGGCCAGTTTATATGATGAAATATAGCTAAAAGGCATCAGTACATTGAATTGAGCGCCCATATTTATAGTATCTAATATTAGATTCTTTATTATGAAGAGCTAATACTGCAAAAAATAACAATAAGAAGTGGCTAATAATGACGAGCTTATTTGTAACACGTAATCTCGTTCAGTATATGATCTTTATGTACATTAACGTACATGCTTATTAAGGATCTCGCTATGAACAACACTTTACGAATTGTAAATGATCTTCCCAATCGTCATATTTGGGAGTACGAAATGCCTACTTACTTGAAGGACTCGAATGCATATGGAAATATATACTTTGCACGCTACTTTGAATGGCAGGGAGTGTGTAGAGAAATGTGGTTTTCTGAATGTATTTTTCCGAATATGTTTGAATTGAAGGGGGCATTAGTCACTCATAATGCATATAACAATTATGTAGCACCCGTATACCCCTTTGAAAAGATACGTTGCGAGCTGACTACACTAAATATTAAATCAGCTTCGTTTCAGCTGCACTTTGCTTTCTATAATACTCAAACTGGGAATCTGGTATCAGAAGGTGGGCAAAAAATAGCCATCATTGATTCTGGTAACGGTAGGTTAATTCGTTTTCCAAAAGAAATTCTGGATAAAGTAAGGTACTACGAGAAGTAGCAATAATTAAAAAAGGAGAGTAAGCCGGGGGTGAACCCCGGCTTATTAAATATGAGTTATTCTGTAATGCCAGCACTGGCTGCTTTATTATTTATAATTACTGGCTCGGTTGTCTTTTTTAAATTTAACAGGCAAGCGCCTCATATTGCATTAACAATACTCTGCATTACTACATTCGCATGGCAAGGTGCCTGGGCTATTTTATTTCAGGTTAATGAACCAGATACAGCGGATGCATTAATTAAATTCGGATACCTGTTGATTATTTTTTTACCAACGAGTATCTATCATTTCCTGGTAGAAGTATCAGAGCAGTACTCTGAGAGAAAATTTGTATACGCATCTTACGCGTTAGCCGGCATTCTCAGTATAACGTTACTCACAAGTAACTTGTTCATTGACGGATATTATCAATATTTTTTCGGCTATTATCCTAAAGCGGGTGTAATGCACCCTGTTCATGTAATACAAACAGTCATTGTGACTAGCCGCGGACTATATCTGACATACCTGGCACAAAAACATGCCAAAGGTATTTTAAAGGAACAGCTACAATACTGCGTACTAAGCCTGCTAATATATACTTTTGCTGCAGTAGACTACCTGTGCAATTATGGTATTGAATTTTATCCGCCGGGTATATTCTTTATATTAATAAGTCTCGGTATATTCTCATTTGCCCTGTACAAAAAAGAACTGATTTCAGATTTGCAGGAAACCTTACACAAAGAACATGAAATTAAACTGAATATTATCAAAGCAGCAGCGGGTAATTTAGCACATGAATTACGCACACCACTGGCCACCATCAAGCTTGATGCAATGGCAGCTCAGAAAACACATCAATTAGAGCAACATGAGCTTATTATTAAAACAGTACACCGAGCAAATATGAGCATTGAAATGCTACTTAACAATGTTTGTACAAACCTGCCATCCACAGAGGGGCACAAAAAACACTCAATAAAAAACCAGATACAGGAGGCGCTGAACACATACCCATTTAAGCGTGATTCCTATAAAATACACTTTGATGATAGTAATGATTTTGATTTTATCGGTAATGGCATGTCAATAAATTTTGTTTTCTTTAACTTAATTAATAATGCTTTATATTTTATCGAAAAGGCCATGAAAGGATCGATAAATATCAGAATTGAAAACAGTGTTGATAAAAATTTTGTGTATTTTAGAGATACAGGGACAGGAATTGAAAAAGATAAATTACATCAGGTTTTTACTGATTTTTACTCAACCAAACCATGTGGAGTGGGTAACGGGTTGGGCTTGGGGTTTTGCAAAAAAGTTATGGACAACATAGGCGGAACCATTACTGTCAAATCTGTAGCAGAAGAATACACAGAATTTTTATTAACATTTCCGGCAATAGGGGAAGAGATCAGTGATCGACATTTATCCGTTTTACCATCCTACTAGTGTGATCTTTATAGATGACGATATTTATTTTTTAAGTAGTTTAACTACTCATTTAAACTGCGAATCGTCGGTTAAATGTTTTACAGATATAAAACAGGCAATGGCAAGCATTAATGCTCACTCTGATATTAAGGATTATAAGCTGCCGTCAATTTGTAAGCGTATTAAAGACGTCAATAGGTTTGAAGAAACCAGTGTCGTTATTATTGACTATCAAATGCCTGTTATCAATGGTATGGAGCTGGCGCAGAAAATAACAAATAAGGCAATAAAAAAGGTTCTGTTAACCGGTGCCCTTAATGTTAATGATGGAATAAATGCCATGAACACGAATATAATTTCTGGCTTTGTCGAAAAAAATGACCCGGATATAATTAGTAAAGTAAATAATATTATTGCTGTTCAACAGCACTATTATTTTTCAAAAATAAAAGATCAATTCCTGATGTCTGGCACAAAGCTTCCATCTTTTATTGACGACCCCATGTTCAAGCGTTACTTTTTAGACTTAATTAAATCTCATAATATTGTTGAGTACTATTTAACGCCGGAATCAGATGGTATTGTGATGTTTACTGCGGATAGAAATCAATATTATCACCTGTTAGTTGGTACAGAACAGAAGTTAAATGTGCAATGTAAAGCGTCATCCAATGTGGTCATTAAAGGCAAAAAAATATACCACTGTTATGTACTGCACCAGGCACCAGCGTATAAGGAACTAAGTAAAACAATAACTGATTTTTCTATGTACAATAATAAGCCCAATAACGTATTTAAAATGAGGTCAAATTAATGTTACTGTTTTTCCTCTGAGCTTTAAAGCGTATAATCGAATATGAGCCAAAGGTCCAGACTCATTGATCTTAATTATTCGCGTATTTCAACGAGTTTGATCCCTTGATTTTATTTTGGTGAAAGCTAAGGTGCTGGGCAGGGTATCAGGTCCTTTACAGGGCACAGGGTGACACCAACTCAAATATGGCATGAAATACATGCACTACTCTGCACGCAATGCATCCACTGGGTTCATCCGCGCAGCTCGCCTGGCGGGTGCGACACCCGCCAGTAATCCCACCATCATTGCCAGCAACACCGCCAGCAGTGCAAACTGCCAGGGCGTATGTACCGGGATTGCTGGCACAAAAAAATGCACCAGTTCGGCTATTGACCAGCCCAGTAAAAGACCGAGCACACCACCCAAAGCAGAAAGTAACATGGCTTCAGCCAGAAACAGAGTCAGCACCTGACGCCGCTCAGCTCCAAGCGCAGTGAGCAGGCCAATTTCTGCGGTGCGTTCTTTTACTGCAATGGTCATAATGGTGAGTATGCCAACACCCCCTACCACCAGAGAAATGCCACCTAGTGCCCCGACCGCAAAGGTGAGAATGTCCAGCACCGAACTTAATACTTCCAGCATCTGTTCCTGGGTGACAATGGTGAAATCCTCACTCCCATGGCGAGCGATGAGAACCTGTTTGAGTTGTTCACTCACCATGTCAGCAGCCAGGTCATTCTGGTATAACACATCAATTTCCATCAGACTTTCGCGATTAAACAGCTCCATGGATTTGGCCGCTGGAATATACACCGCATCATCCAGATCAAACCCGAGCATTTGACCCTTTGATTCCATTACTCCAATCACCCGAAATCGAGAGCCACCAACCCGTACAAATTTACCCAGGGGAATAGCGTTACCAAAAAGCTCTTCTTTCACACGACTGCCCAGCACAATAAAAGCGCGCGCGGTGCGCGGGTCACCGTCGGGTAAAAACTGCCCGGCGGAAACCTTGAACTGCCACACCTGGGGCATTTCATGACCCACACCAAAAATCGTTGTACGCCTTTGCAGTGTACCGGCCTCAACCGCTGCATTGCCCTGAATAAGTGGCACGGCGGCAATTACCTGGGGCAATTGACGCACCGCGATAACATCAGTCAGTGCCAGTGGTCGTACATTACTCATGACTGCGCCGGACATACCGTGGGTGGTCGCCTTACCCGGTGTGATGCCAATAAGATTGGTGCCAAACTGACTGAACTCGCCAAGTACAAAACGATGCAGGCCTTCGCCCATTGAAGTCAACAGCACAACCGCTGCGATACCTACGGCAATGCCCAGGGCGGTGAGACCACTGCGCTGGCGGCGAGCCCGCACGGCACTGAAAGAGAGATTGATCATGTCGGTTAATCTCATCATTATGGGTGTCCGGATAGCCATCCTAAACATGGGTGTCCATGTGACAGGTTTGGGTGTCCAGATAACGCAGATAACATGGGTGTCCAGGTAGCTGAGTAACAGTGGGTGTCCACATAAAAGATAACAATCGTGGGTGTCCAGATAGTGGGTGTCCAGTTAGTGTCCAGATAGTGCATCATCATGAGTGTCCAGATAGGGCCTGAACCGCGTCAAGGTCCGCTGCATGGCGTGCCGGTAACAGACCAAATAACAACCCTGTGCCCACCGCCACCGCTACCGCTGCCCATAATGCCCAGTTGGGTGCCACAAATGGAAAGTTGGGGAAATATTGCTGCAACAACCAGTTGCCGGAAAAACCGATAATGAGTCCTAGCAGAGCCCCCATCATAGACAGGAAAGCTGACTCGGTTAGAAACAGCAGAATAATCAGTTTACGGGGTGTGCCCAGTGCCTTGAGTAAACCAATTTCAGCGGTGCGTTGCGCCACTGCCACCAGCATCACGTTCATAATCATAATGCCCGCCACCAGCAAACTGATCGCCGCTATGCCGCCAAGTGAATAGGTGAGCGCAGATAGAATGCGGTCAAAGGTGCTTAGCAGGGCGTCCTGGGAGAGTACTGTAATATCATCTTCTCCATCGTGGCGGGTGCGAATAATGTTGATAACATCCTGCTGGGCACGTGCCATCACCTCAGCACTACGCGCCTCTACCAGCACACGAAACAC
>Ga0316207_10004423_pt1 | contig 12223 bp, 7 predicted proteins | sample 6weekpyrite_MG_FD_204943 | JGI IMG/M metagenome (GOLD analysis project Ga0316207, IMG submission 204943) | Microbial mat bacterial communities from mineral coupon in-situ incubated in ocean water Damariscotta River, Maine, United States -... | ecosystem: Environmental > Aquatic > Marine >... | reverse complement strand
TGATTTCTTCCAGAGAGTAATCTGATGATAATAGTTTAAGCTGTTCTGCGATTTCTCGGCCACGGATGCGCCCAGCGGCAAACAGGGCGATGGCCGTGGTTTTTTCGCCCAAGGCATCTTCCATGCCAGTGATAATGGATTTAAGGCAAATGACGCTGCTGAAATCACCAAGTTCTTCTCTAAGTGGTGTGCTCATATTATTTAATCCTTTCCATTAAGATCGACAATTTAAGTCAGGTAATAGCGGTTAAAGTAAAAGTTGTGGCTGGGGAAGTCAATATGGTCTGAAAAAATGCTTCTAAAGTGAATAAGGAAAAATTTCTATCTTCAATATTGACGCCAAATTGCTATGGTTAAACAAGTTTCTTCTCATCACTGGGTTTCTGACAAACATAGTATTGAGTCCATAACAGCCAGTCCATTAAGCCATCACGTAACACCTTTTCCAGCGTCTGCTGAAATTTCAGTCCTGACTGTCCCAGCATCTCGGCGATCAGAGGTAAATACAGACCGGTTTTATAGTTTTCAATAACATTAAATTCCGCATTGGCCAGTTGCCTTCTAACCACGGTCTCAGTCATCAGGTTTATGTGGCCGGTTTCAAGCACTGGTTCTTGATAAATATATCTGACAATCTGAATAATTCCCGGCAGAAAGGCGATCTTTGCGCTGAGCTCTAAAGGACTAAACCTTTGTGGTGTTGATAACAGCAAGATGCCACCAGGTTTGAGCAGTCGCCACATGTGTTTCAGGGCGCTCTGCGAATCTTTGATGTGTTCAATGACCTCGGTGCAGAGGATAAAATCAAATGCATTATCAGGCAGCAGGCTATGGGTAATATCATCTGTTTTTAAGGTTAGATTAGGTAGGTCTGCCATGCGCTTGCGGGCATTATCGAGGTAGGCCTCTTCAATATCCACGGCCTGCACTTGTTGGTACAACGCTGTTAGCACTGGCAGATAAATTCCTGAACCGGGACCAACCTCGGCCGCCACAGTGCGCTCGTTGTTTGAATAGCGTTGAATGGCATCCACAATCCAGTCACGACGACTGCAATGTAACCAGCGTCGGGTGGGGTTTTTTGAGTTATATAATGTGTCTTGCAGATCAACCAGATCTTTTGCTGTTGCCAATGCGATTCTCGCTTGTGTTCTATGTTTAAACTGTGATTATAAGGCTAATTCTGTCTTGTTTATTAACAGTTCAGCATTTATGATTTTGGTTAATAAATCAGGTCATACTATTCAAATTAACCCCTCGAGTTTTCTATCATCTATATGGATCCCTTAATTTACACCAAGATGGCAGAACTGGAGGATAAACACTGGTGGTTTGTGGGCCGGCGCCAAATTATCCAATCAACATTGAAGGGCCTCGGTTTGCCTGAGCAGGCTAAAATCCTCGATGCCGGCTGTGGCACGGGTGGCAATTTGCAACTGCTCAGCCATTTTGGCGCAGTCAAGGCCATGGAAATGGATGACAATGCCAGGCAACATGCCATTTGCCGCAACCTTGGTGAGGTACAGCCCGGTCATTTGCCAGATGCCATTCCCTTTCCAGCAAACAGCTTTGATCTGATTGTATTGCTAGATGTACTTGAGCATATTGAGGATGACCGCGCCAGCCTGGAAGCACTGAAAACACGCCTGCTAGTGGGTGGCCGTATTCTACTCACTGTGCCGGCATTTCAGATGCTATGGGGGCCACACGATGAACTGCATCATCATAAAAGACGTTACACCGCAAAGCAGCTACGCCAAACTGCCAACTCCGCAGGTCTTGAGATTGAATATGTGTCATATTTTAATACCTGGCTGTTTCCGCTAATCGCCGCGGCTAGACTTTTTCAGCGCAATAAAAAGATAGATAAGCCCGACCTCAACCTGCCACCCCAACTTATCAATATAAGCCTGAGCAATTTTTTTAGCAGTGAACGCCTGTTTATCCCAAACTTAAGTCTACCGTTCGGGGTTTCACTATTGGCTGTGCTAAAGTCGGCCAGATAAAAAAATTACAATATCAAGCAAGTCGATGCAGTTAAAACCACATACAAACGAAATTATATTGGTCACTGCCATCGGCAGTCTACTACTGTTGTGTTACCACTGGATATTCTCAGGCTTTTTTCCAGCGGCCAATGGCAATATTGGTCATGACTATGCCTATTTCCTGCCCAGTCTGTTGGATGGTTATTACTGGCAAATCAATAACAGTATATTCAACCCACAATGGTTTAGCCCTGCATTCTGTGGTGGGCTGCCAGCCTTTGCCAATCCGCAAAATATTTTTTACTCATTACCGCAGTGGTTCAGTCTTATTGTTGATCCATTAACGGCAGCATATTTCACCATGCTGAGTTTCGCAGCGCTGGGCTTTGCAGGTTTTTATCTGCTGTTACGGCTTGGTTTCAAAACAGCCATTGCAACTGCATTATTGGGTGCCGCGCTATTCATGTTTAATGGCTTTTTCTCACACCGTTTAATGATTGGTCATCTCACTTACCATGCGTTCATGTTGATCCCCATGATTGCGTTTCTGCTTTTAAATAGAGCAGAAAGCAGTAAAAACCTTTTCAGTTTAAGACGGTTACTGACTTTATCTATTGCCGCCATATTGCTCAGCTACATGATTTATTCGGGCATGATTCATCTCATTCTGCCAGCAATTTTAATATTGATTTTTATCGGTAGCTTGCATGGAATCATCCATGCCAATGCAAGACAATTCTGGTTGAACCTGACAATTGCAGGAATCGCTAGCATAGTTCTGGCACTACCAAAACTGGCACCTGCAATGATTTATATCAATAATTTCGAGCGCATTTCATACCTGCTGCCGGGTGCAAATAGTGTTTGGGGACTGCTTATACTGGTGTTCGAATCGCTGTTTATTCAACCTTCAGGCGATACTGTAAAAGAGGTGTTAGTCAATCTTCAGGGGCCACTAGCAAGACACGAATTCGAATACGGCATTACCGTCATCCCATTTTTCATCATTCTGCTTGGTGTCGCACTGCTCATAAAAAACACAGCTAAACTCAAGCAGTGCATCAAAGGCAATGCTACGACTTATCTGCAATTAGGCCTGCTGGTGTTGATTTTGCTAATGCCGCTGGCAATAAATTATTACACCCCAGAATGGAATGCGATACTTAAACAGATACCCATTATCAAACACAGCAGCACCTTGGTGCGTTGGTTCTGTATCTATATTCCTATCACCATACTTATCGCCGCACTCATGTTAGAGAAGGCAGTGAAAATAAAATCTCTGTTGCCATATATTAGCGGCATCGCCATCGTCATGGTGGTAATGTTAGATTTAAATGTCGAGCGTGATTATTATGCCAATCAACCCTACGATCCCAGTCCCATCAACGATGCCTACGCAGAGGCCAAGCGCACTCAACAGGCAAAAATCATCAAGCAGATAACAGTATTTCAGGATCAACAGGGACAACTGGTTACACCCATATTCAGAAATAACACCCTGGTTCAAGGCGCTTCACAACTGCTTTGTTATGAACCCTTATTCGGTTATGGATTAGAACTGCTACCTCTTAATCCGCTTCGCCCTGGCCTGGTATCCGAACTGACAGATGGCCGATTCAACGTCAAAAACCCTGCCTGCTATATTTTTGGTGATGAAAATAACTGCAAACCTGGCGACCATTTTTTACTCGATCAGAAAGAAGATGCAAGAGCCTTTGTGAGTTATGAAGCTTTTGCCTTTAAGCAGCCTGTTTGGCTGCAGATTATCAATGGGATAAGCGTTTGCCTGCTAACAGGCATCATCATATTCTGGCTGGCATACCCAATTATCATTTACATTAATAATAGAAAACTAAAGCAAACAGATTAGATGGCGAATCAAGCTTAATGAATAAAGATAACCCAGACACAAGCACAACCGAGACCAGGCTGATATCAATCATAGCCCCTGTATTTAATGAGCAGGAGGTTTTGCCATCGTTTTACCAAACCCTCTGCACAACACTTGATGTGTTGCCATTTAGATTTGAGATCATCTTTATAGATGACGGCAGCCAAGACAACAGCCTGGAAATTATCCATGGCCTGCAACAAAAAGACCCCCGCATTTCAGTCATTGAACTAAGCCGAAACTTTGGCAAAGAAATCGCACTAACCGCTGGCCTCGATTATAGTCGTGGCGATGCAGCCATCATTATTGATACCGACTTGCAAGATCCCCCGGAACTAATTCCAGAAATGATTCGCGAATGGCAAAACGGATATGACGTTGTCTATGGCCAACGCTTATCACGGCAAGGGGAAAGCATATTTAAAAAGCTAAGCTCGCACCTGTTTTATCGCATCATACAACGCATATCTCACATCGATATTCCCGAAGACACCGGTGATTTTAGGTTGCTTAACAGAGCCGCTATCGACGCCTTAAAACAACTCCGCGAGCAACACCGTTTCATGAAAGGGCTTTTCTCATGGGTAGGCTACCGCCAAAAAGCCATCCCGTTTCATCGTCAGCCACGCCAAGCCGGCAGCACTAAATGGAATTACTGGAAGCTGTGGAACTTCGCCCTGGAAGGGATAACCTCATTCACTACCGCGCCACTGCGGTTAGCCACCTACTTTGGCCTGCTGACTGCGCTAGGTGCATTCCTGTTTGGTGTATACATCATTTACGACACCCTGGTCTGGGGTAACCCCATTCCCGGTTATCCATCACTCATGGTCGTCGTTCTGTTTCTGGGTGGAATTCAGCTAATCAGTATTGGGATTATTGGAGAATACCTGGGGCGCTTGTTCGATGAAACAAAACAGAGGCCACTGTATCTGATTAAAAGTTATCGAGGTACAGGCTACGAGGCAAGCAGCTCGACCTCACATTCCAACACCGGCAACTAGCCTTTAGTCCTGGACTGATTAAACAAACTTATTGAGGAATGCCTTGACGTCACTTTTGCTGCGGTGACAAACAAATAAGTGTGTTCACGAATAAAACAAAACCAATCAATATAATAAAAATAGCCACTTTAACTATCGCAGTACGAGTGAAAACAGTATGGATAAGTAAGTAAATCCACATAGATACAAGGCCGTAAAATAAGTGTATTGAACAAAACCTGGCAGGGTTAATATAGCGATAACACACTTAAATACTAGGTTGACGTGAGACGTTGCCGGAGATTAGAATTCCTCAAAATATAAGAACCCATTCTGTAAAAGGGTTCATAAAAATAAATCTGCTTGTTAAAGCTGATGGGTAGAAATGGGCGCTTGGGGGTCGAATCCAGGCACTTCATAAAAAAATAACAATGGCTGATGCAAAGTGGTTAAGACCACAACAGCACAGCCTGTAAAGATATGAAGGTTGTAGGGATGGTTAATCAAATATCCAGTATTTTCGCTGGTGTCATCAACGATATTATGCGTTGTGTATCGCTTCACGGCGTGCACGCGTTTTTCGTTTCTGCAAAACTTATCTTACTGAACAAACAATCATTTCTGAGACTAAGACTAGCGGCTCAAGCGGCAAGCAGCGGCTGCTGATTGCGCAAAAAAGCTTGTTGCAAACAAACGGTGGTCACTAGCAGTGTGTGGCCGGCAAGAGTAACTAGGTGGTAGGTGTAAAAATGAAAATTCGTTTATTTCGTGGTTTAAACAGGGCGGTCATGGCTTTGTTAATGACTGTTGTTGTCCCAAACATGGTCAATGCTGCACCACCTCATGAAAAAAAAATCAAATCCGGTAACGGACTTTCATCAGTCGCAAATGCACAAAATACTAGCGATGCTCCCTCATACTTTCTAAGCAGCCGTTCAAAGGTAAAGGACGTTAGCAATGGTCGTTCAACGACAAAAGACATTAGCAGTCGAGCGAAGGCAAGGAGTGTAAAAAACAAAACGGTTAAACGTTTTAGGTTTCCCGATAAAATTGCCGAAAAGTTTCCCGGGTTACCACAAGAATGGATCGTTGAAGGTTATCCAGCCACCCAAGCTGAATATTCGGCAGAGCGTGTAAAACTGGCGGGCAAGAAAAAACATGCCAAGCGGGCCAGAATCAAAGACAAAAACAGCCCAGTTGATCGTAAGTTAAAAAAAGATAAAAAGAATAAAAACAAGAACAAAACTAATCAAAGCAATTAATAAATTGTCATGCCGGTACAGGTTTTTACCCGCCTTGAAAAACTGCATAGACAAAAAATAACAACAAAAACTACTGAAACAAGCAAAAAAGTGATTTAGGAAGCATGGCAATGCAAAGCAAAACAAACAAATTCGCAGCACTCGTCGCGGCTATCATGACGCTGGCAGCAAGCAATGCCCAGGCTGGGGTAAGCACCACAAAATATTCCTACAATAACGACAAGGTGGCCGGCACATCCACTAATACCGTCTCTATCGTTGATACAAGTGACGTAGTAAAAGAAAGCGTTATAAGTTATTACGACGTTGTTAACCGTCTCGATAAGATTGAATTGCCACTTATGGATGGCGGCCTGCAAACATTCGACTTCGGTTATGATAACGACACCGACCAACTCACCAGCGCCTCTTACCCCAATGGCGGTCTGCAAACCTTTGCTTATGACGACTTTGATCGCCTCAATAATTTAGGTGAATTCGGTTTTCCAGATCTGGTCAAATTCGATTATGACCACCAGGATCGCGTCACCGCCATCATCTACGGATACAACAACGGCGTTGCCTGTTATCAATACGACGCCGATGGCCGCCTCACCAAAGTCGGTCGCATACTCACTGGCGTAGACAGCACAGCTTGCGAAAGTGTAGATGTCGAATGGACAGATTATGTCTACGACGCCAAAGGCCGCCTCAAAACCCGCACCTACGACGCCAACGGCGTGCAAAGTTATTGGGACTATGCCCTTGATACCGGCCAGCTAAGAGAAATCGGCCATACCAAAAACGGCACACTGATCTACAGCGACACCTTCATCTATGTGCCCGGCACCAACCTGTATGACAAAATCGGTCGTACTGACGCCACGGGCCTGAAAACAACCGACTATGATTACGACGCCCACCAGCGCCTCACCCGTGTTAAAGAACCGGATGATCGTATTACGGCTTACAAATATGATGCCTTTGGCAATCGCACAGAAAAAACCATTACCAACATCAATCAAACAGTCGAACGCTACCGTTACGATTATCAAGGCAACCGTTTAATAGATATTTATTACACAGCAGAGCTTGATGTAGTGCCAGAACAACGGCAAGAGCATTTTAGTTACGATAATGTCGGTCGTATCAAAACCCGTACGCTAAACCCCGATGAACCTTCAGCCGAAACCACAACCTACAGCTGGGATCACCGCGGTTATCTTATTAAATTGAGCAAACCCGGTTTAAACATTGACTACACTTACAACGCCCTGGGCGCCCGCACCACAAAGACTGTCAACGGCACACTCACCAAATTTGTCACCGCGCCCGTGTTTGGCATGAACCACGTGCTGATGGAAGCCGATGTAAATAACAACATTACCCGCCGTTACGTCTACGGTGGTCACCAACAACTGATTCAAGAGCCCACTCCAGGTAATAAAAATAACGACCACTTTCTGCTGCACGGTGGCAGTGTCGGAAACATTACCCATGCCATGAATCGAACAGGGGATGTGGTTAACCAATATGACTACGATGCCTTTGGCAGCCGTACAGTTGTAGAAGGTGATGACAGCACAAGCTTTGCTTACACCGGCGAGCAGTACGACAGTGAAACCGGTCTGTTGTATCTCAGGGCGCGTTATTACGACCCGGAGATTGGACGGTTTATTACGGTTGATCCGTATCTTGGTCGAATGGAAGAGCCGGTGACGCAGAATCGGTATATTTATGTACAGAATAATCCTTTGGCTTTTAATGATCCTACTGGCATGGATGTTTTGAATGCTGGCTTAGATATAAGGGTTCCATCGTGGTTAACTAGTGGACTAACAGCTTTAGGTAATAAAGAAATTATTCCAACAGGATTTAGTTTGTCTGTTGCTGTTTCAGTTCCGACCCCTTGGGCAGGTGGTGAGTTTGACTTAGGGCTAGTTGGTACTGGGACATTTGTTACTAAAAGTGAAGGTGCTATTGCATCAGGCCTGGCTTCGCCAGGAGGTAGAGTGACTGCACATGTTGGCTGGGAAAGAGGTGGGATTCGGGATTTAGATGGTGTTGGTCTAGAAGCTAGTATTCATGCGCCTGGTCCAACATTAGGTGGTGCCGGTGCAAGTTGGAGTTTTGATGATAATGGAGTGCCCAGTGGTGCATCACTAAATGTTGGGCCAGGAATGAATGTGGGGTTAAATGGAACTCTTACTGGAACACTTACAGTAAGAAAGGGTGTGGATTTAGCTGTGGATTTATGGGATGAAACTTTTGGTAGAAATAATGAAAGTGCCTCTGAATGTCAATAATATTTGGTTTAAATTAAAATGAATAGACTAAGTAAATTATATTTTTGGCTTAAGTGTCGGGTCTTAGGTGAAGAAAAAAAAACATATGAAATCAATCTATCTACGATTGAGTCCATTGATGCTATTTCAATTGTTAAGAAAGAATCCGTTAATAGAGAAAATAACAAGTTAAGTCTTTCTAGGAAAGTCAAGGTTAATGTTGATGGCAATAAGGTTTTGTTAGTCGCACCGTATAATTATTGGTTTATCCCAACATCTAAAGGGTTTTATTATTTTGAAGTTCAAGTTCAGGATGATGGCGATAATAAGTCAATTGCTCATATCCAATATAAGATGAATTTATTTGTATCAAGTATTATTTTGTTTTTTGTGCTTTGTTTGTCGGTTTATTTAATTTTTATCTCAGCGGTGTTTTTGTTCTACTTGTTTGTCCTGATTTCTGGTCATGAAGTTAATACAAATATTTTGAGCCTTATTCTCGGTAGTATTATTGGTGCATTAATACTGGCTGGCGGGTTGATGGCTATTCGTTATTTAGATAAAGGGCATAAACGTTTTGTAGAAAATTATTTGTCCGGGATATTAAAAAATTTAAAAGCTACGCAGATATAACAAACAAAGCCAGGTAGGGTGCACACCGTGCACCAATAACGAAAAATAAAACTCAGTGCAATGGCATTGCTGAATTTCAATACACCGAACTGAAAACCAATTCCCATTACGTGATGGGGTGGGTGGTAACGAATACGAAATGGTGCGCGGTGCGTTTATGCCCGCAGCTTGGGTGCATCCTATATATAAAAATGGTGCATACCATGCACCAACAAACATAAAAACCCGCTAAACGGGTTGCAAAAATAAGGCGCTAAAAGACGCCAAATGAAGCAGTAAGGAAGAGTAGGGTAATGAAAAGTCTGAATCAAAAAATTAAACGCGCCATGCTTGCACTTGGTGTTTGCGGCCTGACATTCTCGACGGGCGCGGTTGCTAATTCTTGTCCCTCGCCTGGTCTTGTCAGCAATGACTTTGCTAATAACAATTACCTGGATAGCTTTGGCGGTGTCACCCTCAACAAAACCCTGACCCTGCTGAACGGTTTTGAAAACATAAACGGTGCCACCTATGACCCGGTGAGGGGTGAGGTGGTGTTTGTGGGTAAGGAATTTCCGGGTGGCGTTGCACCTGTTGGGGAAGAGATCGATATGGATGACCTGGTGGTGGCCATGAAGTCGGTGTTTACCATGAAGCAGGACCCGGGTATTACCTTCTACACACCGAATCAATCCCGTGCCTATCAGACGGGGCTGTGGGATGTCACCTATTTTGGCGCTACTAAAAACACAGCATTCGGTCAAATTTTGTATGAGGCGGATTATTTATTAAAGCATCTGTCGCTGGGTATAGCGTCGATAGATGGTGGTCAAACCTATGAAGATATTAAGATTTTGTTTCCAGAGGTTGTTGGCCTGGGTTACCAAAGTTTTGCTGATCGGATGTTTACAAATAACCTGCGTGCAGTTGATAACGCAGGTAATGCATTGTCGATTGAATTTTGGTTTTCACCCAGTGTTGTCACCCTAATTAAGACGGCTGATGCATCAGCTGATTCCGCATTTGTGTTTAGTGAAATGAAAATGCAGGTGCAGGCAAAAATACGGGACAAAACTGGCGCTGTACTAGATCCAGATGCTGATTTGTACGATCCCATGATTTTTGAGGTTGCCGAAGCCTTTGCCAAAAATCTTACCGATCGCTACGACGAATATTCCAACATTCCAGCGGCGGCTGCACTGAAGAAATTGAAACGTTTGGGCAAGATCACCGCCCTTGTGCGCTGGTTGCGGGATAACGGCATTCCTATCGATATGTCGTTTATGCGTGACTACAAATCTAAACCTGAGGACTTTAAGTCAACAAACTCCGTCGCGCCTATCTTGCAGGTGTGTAAGGACGATACGAGTGGTGGTGTTAACGGCGGCATTACCACTGTTGGTAGTGGCAAATATACCTGGGAGTTACTCTGTAATTTGCGGATTCAGGGGGGGATTACCTATGATTACTTAAATGATTATATTACTCCCGCTAACAACGCGGATCTTAATACACTGGTCTTAATCCCCAATCAAGGTGTTCGTGCTGCAGCCCCCCAAAATGTAGAAGAGATGATGTCATGGAACCCTACCGGTGTTAGTGTAGATGGGAATTCAGACTTATTGGCGGTTGCCCAGACCCTGGGACGGAGTGAGAAGGATGGTAACCAGAGTTTTACTTCAGTTGATCTGGGTTTTCCAAACCTAACCGGCCAGCCGCTGGCCTTTACCCGTTATTACGATTCTTTTTCTAATGTCAGTAGTGGTTTTGGCCCAGGCTGGTCTGAGCTGCCGTTTGAATTACAGTTTACTGGCGTGCATGACTATTTATGCCCTAAAGATTGGAGTGGTTACGACGGTTGTGATCGTGTCCGTGATGCAGATGGTAATCTGGATTTAAGCACCTATTTTTATGCGCATCCTCAGATAAATGTGATTGACCGTTTGTCAGGCAAGGTAGTGCCTTTTTATCCAACTCAAAGAATTAATTGGGGTGCTGATGAGAATGGCCCAACGGATGACAAAGCGAGCTATGGATCAGCGAGAACACTGGATGTGCTTTCAGAGACTTCTTTTCCTGGTATCTATCTTTATGAACAACATGATGCTCAAGGGCAGGTGACGAAGCAGGTCTATTTTGAACGTGTACCTAACGACATTGGTGGTTCATATTATGCCGTGCCAGTTTTAGTCGCTACGCCTGCGGCGAATGATAAGCTTATTAGGTTGGTATTTAGCTATGATGTTAATTATCGCCTGCAAACTATTGAGGGGGACGACCGTAAGCCTATTAATATCGGTTATAACGGCGACCGGATTGACAGAGTTTGGTTTGATAGCGCAGTGGGTACGCGCGAAACAAGTTATGGTTATGATGTTCACGGCAGACTTTCGAGTGTAACCAAAGCAGGGCGGACCATTAGTTACACCTATCAAGCTGATGATGCCAGCACTGGGGTAATTGCAACGAATATAGCTACGATTAAAGATGAGTTGCGTGATGAAATTATCCTTGATGTGGGGACTGATTTTGAAAATCGAATTAAAACTGCCACCCCTGAGGGCGATTCTGGTCTTGAAAAAACAGTTGTATATGATCGACTGACGGGCACTACGACTACTACAGACAAACTTGGCAGAGTATTAGTTGTTAAGCGTGATGATAAGTTGCGGCTTGAAAGGGTTGAACGCACTGCTGAAATTTCAGCGGGGGTGCTTGATACCTTTTCGACAATAAACTGGTATGACCCTGCCGCTGATGCCTTGGCTGGTCCGGCTGAGGTAATTGATGCACGTGGTAATAAGACATCCTATAGCTATGATGAACATGGCCGTGTCACCAGTGTGACTGATGCACTTAATCGTACAAGAATAATTGATTACGGTTATATAACAGAAGGTCTAACTCAATTATCAATTATTGTTGACACGGATGCGAAACTCCGTAGCAGCGTGCAGGTGTTTGATGAGCTGGGCCGGTTGAAAACGGTTCATCGCCGTGTCGACGATCTTACGCCTGTTGCTGGCTCGGGTGAGGTTGCTTATACATTTACACCGGTTGATAAATATTCAAAAACAATTCAATACGATCCTGTGACGGGCGCTGTTGATTCTGTGACAAACACGGCTAATGAAACCGTATCTGTTTTAGATCGTAATACCTTTGGCCAGGTCAAGATGGTTGAATCTGCCGCAGGTTACAAAACCGAATATGGTTATAA
>Ga0316207_10004422_pt1 | contig 12224 bp, 12 predicted proteins | sample 6weekpyrite_MG_FD_204943 | JGI IMG/M metagenome (GOLD analysis project Ga0316207, IMG submission 204943) | Microbial mat bacterial communities from mineral coupon in-situ incubated in ocean water Damariscotta River, Maine, United States -... | ecosystem: Environmental > Aquatic > Marine >... | reverse complement strand
ACACCCTAGAACGCCCCCACCCAAGGTGGCCCGCCCACCGATCCCGTGCCCGGGTAGCTCAGGGGTAGAGCAGTGGATTGAAAATCCTCGTGTCGGTGGTTCGATTCCGCCCCCGGGCACCATTAAATCAAATAAAATCAAAAGCTTGCATCATTTCTCGATTCACGTTCCGATCCGAGTTTGAGGCTGGGTGTCCTATGGGTGCCAAAGTCATGTGTTTCGCTTTGGCTGAACAGTAAAATTACAATGCCAGCTAGCCTACGACTACGCTTCGCTCTAACGTGAGTTGAATTTCAGAAAAGTAACTAGCGGGCAGGGTACATGTACGACCCCACATTTGGCAGCGCAGCACTTGCAAGGCAACTGAGCAAAAGTGATTTTCTTAAACAGCCTGCATTGAAGAATGAAGCTCACAAGGAAGCTTTGGTCACTCAGGCTGTGGCCACTGCACGAAATGGTTTTACCTTTCTGCCATTGACGCCGAACAACTTGGCTGGCCGGACCATCTATCAAGTAAATGATCTTGCGTGCGATCTGGTGCTGCGAAAGGCTGCTCAGAACATTCGCAGGATCACTGCATCAAAACAGGGAAGCCGGATTGAGATCGTTCGGCGTCTAAAACTGCTCTGCGAAGAAGGGTTGCCTTTTACTGTTGCAAAGATGGATGTAAAGAATTTTTACCCGTCCGTTGATCAGGATTTTTTGTCAAGCCAACTCAGCAGAAGGCTTATGACTGCTCCAAGCACGAGGTCTGTTGTCCGGTCACTGATTGAGCAATGCAAAACCAACTCGGTGAACGGCTTACCCCCAGGTTTGGCAATAAGTGCCGAACTTAGTGAATTCTACATGCAAGACTTTGATCAAAGAATGCGGCAACAACTGAAGGCACACTACTTTGCCCGGTATGTTGATGACATAGTCCTGATCCTACCGGAATTGGACAATCCGAACTCGCTTAAGGTGCAGGTCGAAGAAGCTTTGCCTGCGGGGCTGAAATTGAATTTCTCCAAATCGAAAATTTACGTCTTCGGAAACACGAAAAAAAAGTCGACATCCGTTGAGCACAGCTTTGATTACCTCGGCTTTAAGTTTAACGTCTACGAGACCGGTAAGGACCGTCCCTTCGCTCGTCGAGTTGAGTTGGATATCGCTTCGTCAAAGGTCAAAAAGAACAAGACGAGAATCGTGAAATCCCTTCTGCAGTACTTGGCTGACGGAAGCTTTGATGACCTCATAGATCGCGTCCGTATTTTGACCTGTGGCTATCAGTTCTTTGACGAAAGACAGCAAAAGAAGCGAAGCGCGGGTCTGCAGCATACATACAGCCTCATCAAAAGTAACGCACCGGCACTCGCCGAGCTTGATAAGTTTTTCTCGGGAATGGTTCTGTGCCGTTCAGGGCCGACTGGAGGGAGGCTCGCGCTGGCTCTGACAAACCGTCAAAGAAAAGAGCTTCTCAAGTACTCATTCGGCAGCGGGTTCGCCAATCGCGTTCACTTCCGTTTCAGCGCTGATCGGTTGGCCGACCTAATGGAGTGCTGGAAATATGTCTAGCAAGAGAAAGTCACGGGTCAACTTAAACCGAGCCGACAAGTGGCGTGTGGTACTCACAGACACGTCACCTTTCGAGGTGCCGATAATCGTAAGCAACGATGGTTTCTACAAGAACCTGCATGGGGTAGCCAAGAAATCGGCGCATTTCCAAGAATTGGTAAACGCCCTTTTGCTGATGAACGACGGCAAGAGCTACACCGTTCCGCTAAGGTACAATATCGTCAAAGATTCTCGAAGCGTCAGAACCTTGAGCCTCCTGCATCCGAGGGGTCAGGTCATATTGGCTGATTTCTATCAAAAATACGAGGAGTTGATCTGCGAGTACTCCGGGCGCGGACCGTTCTCCATTCGTGCGCCGAAGAAAGTTGGGAGTTCCTTTTTTGTACCATCGTCAGTGCAAGATAAGAACCAATACAAGAACGCTACCGTCGATACGGCGGAATTGGACAAACTGGTGCGTAACCCGGCAAGCTATTTCGCATATTCGGGATTTGAGCGCCTCTACAAGTTCTTCGCTTCGAACGATCACATTCGCTTAGAAAAGAAGTTTCGTTACCAGTTGTCTTTGGACATTAGTAAGTGTTTTGACAGCATTTACACGCACTCCATGGCTTGGGCCACCAAGAGCAAGGAGGAGGCGAAAGAAAATACGTTCGCGCATAGTTTTGGAAATCGGTTCGATAAGGTAATGCAGAGGCTCAACCACAACGAAACTAGTGGAATCTGCATTGGCCCGGAGGCCAGTCGCATCTTTGCAGAAATCATTCTTGCCAAGGTAGATCAAAACGCACGCCGAAACCTTGAAGATAAAAGCCCTCCCATACGTGATGGCGTCGACTATGAGTGCAGGCGCTACGTGGACAACTACTATGTCTTTTCCAATGACCCTGCGATTGCCGAGCAGGTGGAGCACGAGCTATCAATCGCGTTGCGAGAATACAATCTGCACCTAAACACAGGTAAAAGAGAGTTCGACAAGCGGCCATTCTACTCGAAAAAGTCTCTGGTAATCGACGAGATCAATAAGTCTCTTGGCTCTCATTGGGAAAAGCTCTTTGAAACAGTTACCTTACCTGCGAGCGGCAAGAGGGCGTTGCTTCCGAAGTACATTTACAAATACCGGTCGTTGTTTGGAAAGTTCACCAGAGAGGTTAAGGCAGCATGCTTTTCCTCGGAGCTTGGTTACGACGCGGTTGCAAACTATGTAATTGGGGCGGTTCGCCGGAAAGCTATTGATATAGCGGACGGGTACGGTGATCTTGTTGCGTTGGAAGACAGTCCTGTTGTTGATCGGGACTATCGGCAAATGTTCTTTTTCCTGCTTGATGTTGGGTTTTACTTTTTTACGCTTCACCCTACCGTCGCGTCATCGCTTCGCCTGTCTCACGCCATCGTGCGCGCTGCGCAGCATCTTCAAGAACACGATCCAGAAGGTTTTGATATCCTCAAAGAAGCCTCCCTTCGTTGGGCGTCTCAATTGGCGAGAGCACCTAGCTTCGAAGGTTTGTTCTCAAAAAACTCGGTGATCCCTATCGAGATCCTCAACATTCTGATTAGTCTTCAACAATTTGGAGGCGATGGGCTACTGGAGCACGAACTGATCTCACTCGCCAAACTGGACAGAAAGAACCAAGGTTACTTCGAGTTGGTCGTGAAGCTATTCATCTATGGTGACCGACCGGAGTTCGCTGACCAGAGGAATGAGATATGGGACTTCATCTGTAGGCGAGTTTCTTCCGAGAAGTATCTGAATAGGGATTCTGAAACAGTTCATCTTTTGTTGGATTCCCTCGCTTGCCCCCATATTGACAGGACCAAGAGAGCTAAGTTGCTTCGAGCTTCATGGAGCAGGATTGGCGCGAACCATGGAAGCATCAGCGTTGCCAGGGCAGAGGCTCTAATTGATGAAATCCAGCAGCAGCATTGGTTTGTTCGCTGGGATGGTGTCGACCTATTGAATATGATCGAAAAGAAAGAATTGAGCAGCGTCTACGCCTAGGGTACCTAGAAGGTGGGTGCCAGCCACGTTTTGCCGCGACTCGTTTTGCGGTACAGACGGGCGATCAAACTGCGGTGTTCAGCCTCGTGTTGACCACATGGATCGTACAGTCCGCGTAAGAGGTCGCCTTGAGCAGCAATGCACACACTTACTGTGGCTGGCATCCTAGCCTGAACTTCAAAATCATTTTTTGGGTGCAGTATTGCCTGTGATCGCGGCAATAGCCTGCTTTTCTGCCGCTGAACCCTTCACCCATTGCCACGGCGTGCGCGGCTTACGAGCTTTCGCCAGTTCAGGGTTTGCCTTGGCATCGCTGACAGCGGCACGCAGCTTCTCACGGGCATCGCGTGGATCGACCTTCAGTTCTTCACAAAGGGTTTTCAGTGTAACGATGTCAGGCATAACGATCTCCTTGATTGCTGATGAAGATCGATAAGATGCCGGCTGGTAGGTTGTCAGGGACAACCCTAGCTGGCTCTAAAGATTTCCGAGATGTCCACGCCAAGCGCCTTCGCGATCCGTTCGACAACCAAGATCGACGGATTTCGTTTTCCAGTTTCGACGCCACTCAGGTAGGTCTGGTGAATGTCTGCAAGGTGGGCGACTTCCTCTTGGGATAAGTCCTTCTCCCTCCTAATTCTTTGGATGTTTTTCGAAACAGTTTGCTGCACAGACATGTGCTGCATGGCGCATAGCAACCGCAATCAGCGCCATAGACTATAAGTCATAAAGCGCATACGCTGGTGGAAGTTTTGATTTCATTGGCGACGTTTTGGGATGGGCAAAGATTGCACAAGTGCGCCCGAACACTTGACTCATAGTCTAAGTGGCTCTGCGCATCAGGTCTTGGAACCGAAGAAGGTTCTGGCACCTTCCGAAATCTTGGCTCACATAGATGAACACAAGATCATCCACGGCTTGTACGGCTGGTGGTTCGACAGCGCCTTGCCAAAGGTGCCACGAGGTGGATGTCTCGAACTCGATGGAAAGCACTTGCTGTATATCGGCATAGCACCCCCGAAGGACCGACCACCAAAACCGGGTTCAGCTACGCCAGTCAAAAAGCGTCTTTGGCGCAACCACCTGCGTGGCTCAGTCCGATCCTCAACCCTTCGTCTATCACTCGCTGCTTTGCTGAAGGATCAACTAGGCTTCGAATTCTACAGGGATGCCGGTGATCGGGTGCGCATGACAGAAGATCACGAGGAAAACCTGACCGCTTGGATCGAAGAACACGCTGGGATTTCTGTGGTCCACCATGACGCCCCCGGGCAGCTAGAGGAAGCGTTGGTCAGAAACGGCCCACCATTGCCTTTGAACCTGAGTATGTCAGGCCATTCGTTCAAACCCACCTTGAGCGCGCTTAGGAAGGCGCTTGGGCGCGATTGACGCCACCTGCGACAAATCCCTGGCATATGCAGCGATAGGCGCGCGTGGCCGCGTTGTATTGAGCCAGCAGGCCTCTTGACCGGCATTCGCAACATATCCAGCCCGACGCACACCGAGCCTGACGCTGGCCCCTGCACGCTGCGTAGGCGGGTTCCTCACTGGGAAATACCCTGACGACGGATGCTGCCCGATCTTATTGCGCTGTTGCGACTGCAATCAGTGAAAGGAGATCGCAATGGTCATTCGTGCAACTTGGAGCTTCAACGGGCAGGAGAAAGTCATCCTCGGCAATTGGCATCGCCTGTGGTGCCTGCTGTTCGGTCCATTCTACTATGCCTTCAAAGGCATGTGGTGGTGGGCAATCTTATCCTTCTTCACCCTGAATGGCCTGTGGATCGGCTTTCCCCTGTACAACCGTGGGATTGTCCTTCGCCACTTCCACAATAAGGGGTGGGTTCAAAATGATGCGACGGACACTCTAGCCGATGAGTAAACCCACCCACACCCCACCCAAATCGGTGGATGCAGATAGCGCTGAATACGGACCAATTGAAAAGACTCGGCTATTTTGTTCCGCCTCGCATCCAACAGCCTGATCAATAGTCCGCGTGTCGGTCTTGGGCGCATCTGGCCACACTGATCAAGGCGAAGACTGCAGGTGACCACAGGGGGATGGGGGAGGCGTTTTTTTTAACGGCGTACGCCTTATAGGCAGACAAGGGGTCATATGTACTTCCGAGTTTTTCAGCCCCTAGCGGATTGGCACTTTTTGCTTTAGGTCGATCACTTCGATCACATCATCACATTCGAGTCGTCAAAGTGATTTTGTGATCAAAGTGATCGCACATGCCCGGTTCACGGCAATTCGTATTTGCCACGCGTTTGTTTCTTCACCTCCCCATCTGTCATCATGCTAGTGAGCAATTGGCGCACGCTGTCTTGAGGCCTGTCTAACGCTTCCGCGATTTCTTTAGGCCCCATAGGCCTTTCTGCGCTTTTCAGCACATCGATGATCGCTCGGCGTTGGCTCGATATCTTAACGGCATCGCTGTCGCCTAGAATTCGCCAATATCCATCGTCGAGTTCCACGGTGATGTCGATGTTGTCCATTTCTCGCCCACGGCCATAGAGGGTTACTCCATGGCTTTTGCGGTCAAGAATCAGGATGTTGTCGACGCCCCCTGAAAATCCTGTGGTTCCCGACACCGTGTCCAGCGGGTCTTCACTACCCATCTTTCTCTGGTGATGAACGATGATTATCGCAATCCCGTACTCGCCTGCGAGCCTTTGAAGTGGCGCTAGAGCGGCATAGTCAGCCTCATACTCGGATCTCCTTTTCGAAGCCGACCTGACACACACAAATGTATCGATGATGATCAAGCTGGGGCGATGGTCAAGAATCCAGCTTTCAAGCTGTTCGCTTCCCCCATCGTCCAGTTTTTTCATTTGGGTGGTGAAATGAAAGTTACTCGGCCATGTGGCTTGGTCGCCGTAGACATGCACCATTCGCCGTCGCAAGCGCCTCGGATTGTCCTCAAGCGCGCAATATAGCGTCGTGCCCTTCTTGCATGCCCTGTTGCCGAGTGCTTCGCAGCCGATGGCCACTGACATTGCTATATCCAGCGCCATCCACGACTTGCCCATTTTGGGTTTGCCAGCCAGCAACGTTAGACCCTCGGTGATTAACCCCTCAACTAAGAATTCAAGGGGTGGAAACTCCATAGCTTGCAGGTCGTTGGCCGAAAAAGTCTCCAGCCCATCATCTGATGAGGAGCGGTCGGACTTCCTCTTTGGAAACCGAGCAATACGCGATTTTGCGGATGTCTTCCTACTCATTTGGAGGCCTCCAGTTTTGAGACCACGCGTGCGACTTCAGCGTCCAGCCGATCAAGGTGGTACCCGTGCTTTTCGATGAAGTACGGACTGTGCCAGAGGATGCACGCGATCTCGTCCGACGACGCGCCCACCTCATGCAAACACGAAACGATGAGATAGATGCAGGATGATCGATCCTTTTCCTTAACGCGTGTGTGCCTGATCAACGTTCGCGCTTTCGCATGAAGCTGTTTCCGGTACTTCTCGAATACCTCCTTCGGATCATGTGCATCTGGGTTGACGAAATCGCCAGAGGCCATCGCACGGGCAATTTCCGGCAAAGGAGGACGGTCGCTGATCCTGTTCCAGTTGCGATGAACCAGTTGAACGAAAGGCTCATCATACTGGGGTTTGTGGTTTACAGAGCCGGGCACGCGCAGCATCTTGGTGATTGTCCAGCCACTATCGCCACCGTGCCGATCAGCAAGAGAACGAGAGTAGCCTTCGGCTTCTTCGGCGCTGTGCCAGCCGTCCCATAGCCAAGCCCCCTGAAAGCGACCCGGCGATGTCTCCCAGACAAGGCTGGCTTCTGGCCGAAAGGCGTAAGGGTCAGCTTCATCGATATCACACCAGCCGAGCCGTGATGGACGTGCGAACCCCTTTTTCCTGCGGTCTTTGAAAAACGAGTTGGGGCAGAAGTATAGGTTGAAGTCCCACCGAGAATGCTGGTGAAAGAACCTGTTCAGGCCGGGGATCACGTTGTCGCCGTGGACAACATGTTCTCGCCATTTCTTGCCATCGGGATCGGTCGACGCGAGGAAAAAGCAACTGTCGCTAGGCGCTCCTCTCCAAATGTCGGTCAAAAAACCCACCATGCTTTGGTGGATGATGCAGTCGTCGTCATAGTCCTTGAATGCGTAGGGATGCCCCTTGCGAGGACGAGCGGTTTGGTTCACGCGATTTCGCATGTTGTTTCCTTTCGAAATGTGCGGGGAGGACGGGGCGTTGTTCGCCCCATCTCAATTTTCGGTGCTAGTCGAGCTTGGGAGGCAGGCGATCAATGTTGACCAATAGCCATTCCAAAACCTCCTCGGCGATCCAGACACGTGGCGCGACCTGCTTTGGGAAGCGCCCTCGTTCTTCCAAATCGACTAAATCTTCATAGTCTTAGTGGATGCCGAGCTTTTTCAGGCCCTCATAGGAGAAGCCAAACACAATAGGTTTCGTCATGATCAGCTCGCATCCGCATAGTGCCAAGTGTCACGTTCAACGGCGCGCTCAGCGAGCCACTGTTCGATCTCATTCAGCAGCCATGCGACACTGGTGCCAGCGAGGCGCACACGGCGCGGAAATCGCCCTCGGGCCTCCCAGCGCAAAAGCGTACTGTTGCTTACGATGATGCCAAGGCGCTTAAGATCAGCGCGTGTAGCAAGGGCCTTTTGCCCGTTCGAAATATCCATTGTCATTTTCCTTCTGCATTGTTGCGTTTGCGAAGGAGCGCTCCGACAAGACAGAAGATGGATCAGGTTGGATCGCATTGCGAGCGAAGGTCCTGAAAGCGTCAACTCGGTTCGAGTTGCGATTTTCAAATGGTATTCATGTTTCGCTGAATTGGGCCGTCGAGCTGTTCATGATTGCCTGTGGTCTCTAAGAAAACTCGCCTAACAAAATCTGGAATTGGGCCAGTGGCGACCTTCAGTTTCTTGTCCCAGTTTCCTCTAGACAGCTTGAGGTCAGGGTAACACTCGTGCAGTTCCGACAGACAGACATAGACCACGTAGTGCCTGATTTCGTTGGTGTGAGATATCTTACCCGCGACCTCACCGGAAATCTCTTCTTCGAAGTCAGCCTGAAGAATATCTGCTTCCTTCCTAAGCTCGGCCAAAGCGGCAAGAAGCGGTTCACGCGACGGGGGCCTGAAGTCGCCGTATTGCTCCCAATGCGAAAAGTGCGGGGTGTTCTCGGGCGCTAACGCCGCCTCGAGTGTTTCAATTGGATTGATGATCTGGCGTTGCAGCCAAGTTTTTCGCTTTGTCAGCGAGATATCGAATGGTGCCAAATGAAAACCATTGGGCGATGTCTCAATTCCTCGGCGCACTTTCAAGCATTCGTCGTGCAGTTTGTTCCAAAAGGTTGCAAACTCTTGGTCGTCTTCAAGCGCAAGAATTAGCCGGACTTCCTCCCTGCACTCGTCTCCGAACGCTCCGTCGTGATTTTCGTCAACTCGTTCGCCCACAATTCCAGCGCCTCACGCTTCTCGTTGAAATACGTGTAGCGATTGTAGGTTGCACCGACGCCTGAGACGACCCCTGATTTATGGTTGGTCACGGCGTCGATCACATGAGGTGCCACACCGATCTTCGCCATTCCCGTGGAGGCCGTGCGTCTGAAATCATGGAAACGCCAATCAGGTGTGCTCTCTGGCAGCGTTGCCTCGATACGTTCCTTGAGACGTCCGAACCCAGATATCGCTGAACGCCCAGTCGTTGTGAACACAAAGCCGCTGTCGAGGAACCTCTCTATGGATCGCAGTATGTCCACGGCCTGTGGAGGCAAAGGCACGATGTGCAAGCGAGCGTTTTTCACACGGCTCGCCGGAAGTTCCCAGATGCCTTCTTCAAGGTTGAGTTCTGACCAGCGCATGTCGGAAACCTCTGCCCGTCGCTGCCCCGTCATCATCAGCAGCTTCAGGAATGGGCCGAAAGGATAGCCTTCGGCATCGCTATGGTGCCAGATCGTGCAAATTTCGGCGTCGGTTAACACGCGATCACGAGCAACTTCGCGCGTAGGCGGCCTGAGGAGAGCCACAGGCGATGTTTCGATGTCGCCACGCATGACGCACCAGTTCATGAGCTTTTTGATTGCTGAGAGCGCCCGATTTGCGCGTGTCGGCGTACCGTTGGCGATGATGCCATCCAGCACTTTGCTGACATCCTGCAGCTTTATCTGGTCAATGGGGCGATCCTTCAACCCGTCGAATTTGTGCAGAACGCTTTCGGTGCGTTTCCAGTCCTTGGTGTTGGGCTTGGCATGAAGTTTGATGAACTTGGGGATTGTCTCGGCCAGCGTGTCAGTCGCTGTCTCGGGACCTTCAGGGGTCTTGTCGAACTCGCCCAACTCGACATCACGGGCGATTTCCATCGCACGGCGTCTAGCGTCGGCAAGGGAGACCACAGGGTAAGAGCCGATTTTGATGCGCCTACGCGCACCATTCGGGCGAACCATCGTGTAGAACACCTTGGCACCTGTGGTCGACACACGCACATGCAGGCCGTTTACTTTTTGATCGCGTACCTCGTACCGTTTCGTGGTCGCCGAAGGCATCGCGTCGAGTGATTTGGTTGTCAGCATCTGTTTCATACAGACATCGTAAGACACCCAGAATCCGCGTGTCAGGGTACAACTTGAAAGGGAGCGCACAGCAATGCTAGTTGGTGCTACGATATGGGTTTCTTTGACAGAGTCGCCTGACGCAGATTTGTCGGGTCGCCAATTTAGTCATCAATGAGAATTGGTTCTAGGCCGTGACATACGATGCGATAACGATTGATACGCAGGTGGTTTACTCAAACGACCTTGAGTTGGATACTGGATTGGTTGGTCAGCTCGATCAATTCAAAGGTGGTCTTGTGCAGTTCCTGTTGTCAGAAATCATAGTGCGAGAAATCCACAAACCTCTAACAGAAAAGGCTAAGGCAACACATGATGCACTGAACAAAGCGATCAGGGCCGGTCGATCAAATGGCCAGTTGTCTGATCCACTATGTACTGAGCTGGAAGCCATCCGAGATGGTATGATAAAGCCCTCTGAACATGCGAAAAATCAGCTTTCGAATTTCGCGGCGAGCACTGGCGCCGAAGTTGTTGCAGCAGACACGGTCGATGTTAAACCGTTATTAGACAGATACTTCAGGAATGACGCGCCATTTGCCAGCAAAGGCAAAAAGAATGAGTTCCCAGATGCCATCGCGCTTCTAACACTGGAACGCTGGGCGATTGAAAACCAAAAACGCATTCTCGCGGTCAGCAATGACGGAGATTGGAAATCCTTCGCCGTGCAAAGCGATCACATTGACGTTGTTGAGGATCTTGGGAAGGCCCTTGAGATACTGAATGATTTGGCAGAAGAAACCGTTCCTCTTGCCAAGAGTGTTTTGGGCTTGGTCGCTGCAGGCGATCCCGATCTGACGCAAAATCTCAGATCATCTCTGGAATACGCGGTCGAAACGGAGACTCCTTACTTGGAGTTTGACGGTCCGATGCCAGGTGAGGACGAGGGGGCAACTCTATCCCTTGTCGGCTTCGAAATTCCTGGGCTGCATGACGACAGCACCGAAATCGACATTGTCCGTGTTGGCACTCAGGGTTTTGCCTTCCGGGTGCCAGTGTGCATCACTGCGAACGTTTACGCCGAAATTAGTTTCTCAATCAGAGATTCGATCGACAAGGACTATGTTCCAATGGGATCGACCTCGGTTGAGCAGGAAACTGAGTTTGACGCCTTCCTGTTGCTTGAGGTCAGTCACTTTCTTGACGACGAAGAAGACGAAGCCTCTGTGGTGTATGAAATCGACAATGTGGAACTCTTAGATGCTCCGAGTTCCGTTGACGTCGGTTACATAGACTATTCTCTCGCTGAGCCTGACTATGATTTTGAGATGGAATGCATGCTTGAAGAGCAAGGACAGCACTAAACCTGTAGCTACATGATACGAATCTTGTGTGTGTAAGTGGAGTTCCCGAACTCTCGCCTACCCTAGGCCAGTAACCCGCTTGCTTTCAACTTTTCACTGTCAACGAGTTCAGCTACAATGGTGAAGACGTCGGGATTTAGTTCAACTAAACCATTTTGATGCAAGAGCATCAATACAGTCGCATCATCAACAACTTGACGTTCGAGTATAGAATTAATCAATTCTATGGCCGAGCTTTGGAGCGCATCTTCGGTGTGTTCAGTATACATGTCAAACCCATTGGCTAAGAAACTAAGAGCATCCAATCGGGCTTGACGGGTATCTTGTTTGTCGATTCCTCGTGACAACTTGTTCAGCTCGTCACTTGCTGACATGTGTGACGCTAGGACGTCAAACTTGGTCTCCAACAGTGAAAATTCCTTCTGAAAGCCAGCGAGCTCGCGAATAAAGAGGCCATTAAGGCTGACCATACGATGTTGGTTTTTACTCTCTTCTTCGAGAATCAAAAAACCTTCTCCAAGCCGTTTCATATCCTTCTTTTGGTTTTTGATTATGGCTTGGTTCTTTTGCAGGGACTCCTTGTTTCTCTCAATTGCCTTGGAGACGGCAAATGCGTCGAACGCCATAAAAAGAATGAAAAAGGCCGCAAGGAATGCTAGAATAGTGATTAGAATACCAGCATAACTGAACAATTCCCAAACTGTAATGGGGTTGGTTGCGTCGTCAACAACAACTTGAAGCCGGGTCCCTGGTATGAGCGTCATTATCAAAAG
>Ga0316207_10004421_pt1 | contig 12224 bp, 10 predicted proteins | sample 6weekpyrite_MG_FD_204943 | JGI IMG/M metagenome (GOLD analysis project Ga0316207, IMG submission 204943) | Microbial mat bacterial communities from mineral coupon in-situ incubated in ocean water Damariscotta River, Maine, United States -... | ecosystem: Environmental > Aquatic > Marine >... | reverse complement strand
AGGTTTGCAGACACTCCGGTTTTTACCATGCCGGTAATGGTCATCAGCATGGATAAGGGGATAACCGCAGCGGTTATTAATGCCGCACGTAAATTGCCAAGCAAAACAAACAGCACCACGATGACCAGCAGAGCACCTTCAAGTAAGTTTTTGCTCACCGTGTTAACGGCTTTATCCACCAGACTGGTACGATCATATACCGGTTCCGCAATAATGCCGCGGGGCAGTGATGCCTGAATTTCTACAAGCTTGTCCGCCACGCCCTGGGCAACGGTTCTGGAATTCTCACCAATCAACATCATCGCCGTGCCCAGTACTGTTTCAACACCATCCTGAGTGGCCGCACCAGTGCGCAGTTCTTTACCTATACTGATGTCTGCCACATCCTGGATTTTAATTGGGACATTTTCATGCTCGGTAATGATGACATTAGCAATGTCTTCAATTGTCGCAAGCTGTCCAGGAGAGCGTACTAATAATTGCTGCCCATTACGTTCGATATATCCGGCACCCCGGTTATCATTATTGGCCTGTAATGCATTTACCAGATCTTCGATACTGACCTTGTAATACAATAACTTTTTCGGATCGGGTAATACATGGTACTGCTTGTTATAACCACCAATACTGTTTACCTCAACCACTCCTTTCACCTGTGACAGCTGCGGTTTGATAATCCAGTCCTGAATCTCCCGTAAGGCGGTGGCGTTATAGGGCTTTCCATTTTGTTGCCTTGCGTCATCCTGGGCGCGAACGCTGTACATATAGATTTCACCCAGTCCGGTTGAAATAGGGCCCATTTCAGGCTCAATCCCCGGTGGAAGCACACTTTTTATCGCGCCCAGGCGATTATTGATCAGGTTTCTGGCGAAGTAGATATCCGTGCCTTCTTCAAATACAACGGTGACCTGTGATAAGCCATAGCGAGACAGTGATCGTGTATAGGCCAGATTGGGTAAGCCATAAAGGGCTGTTTCAACCGGGTAGGTAATGCGTTGCTCCGATTCTAGCGGCGAATAGCCGGGCGCAGCGGTATTAATTTGTACCTGAACATTGGTAATGTCCGGTACCGCATCAATGGGCAAGTGCTGATAGCTCCAGCTACCAATACCCACAATGACAAAAATAAAACTGAGAATGAGAAAGCGCCGTGCAATCGACAGGCGCAAAATAGATTCAATCATGGTGCGCCCCTAGTGCTCGTGTTCTGCTTCGGATTTTTCAATATCCGCTTTGATTAAATAACTGTTCTTACTAACGTAAGACTGTTTAGCTTCCAGCCCACTCAATACTTCGGAATAGGTGTCATCACTACGACCTAATTTAAGCGGGGTGAATTTATACTGGTCGTCCTGCTGAACAAATACGCCCTGTTGTTTGCCCATGGATTGAATGGCGGATTTCATAACCGCCAGTTTTACCGGAATGTTGCCAGTCACAACATGACCCTCAACCAGCAAGCCGGGAGACAGGCCATGTACTTCGTTGTTGAACTGTACTCTTGCCAGCTGGTAGGGCTTGTTTAGCGCAGGAATAATATGCGCAATTTTTCCAGCAATGACCTGATCGTTGACATGAATATTAACAGTCTGGCCCGCTGAAACCTGTGACTGTTGGGCATGATAAATACGAAACTCTGCCCACAGGGTTTTGAAATTGGCAATAGAGAACAACACCTGATCCTCCGTCACCTCACCAGTATTAGCATGTCGCTCAATAATGGTGCCAGCAATGGGGGCCAGCATGTTGTAGACCTTTAAGCTTTCATTGGATTCCACACGGGCCAGTAAATCACCGCGCTTAACAGCATCACCTATGTCAGGTTTTACAGACTTAATCATGCCCGTGTAGCGTGCACGCACATGGCTTAGCTGTGTTGGACCAGTGGTTAAGCTGCCGTAGCTGATAATCGTCTGGTTTAATTCCTGGGAGCGGGGGAGCGCTGTTTCTATACCCACCTGTGCAGCCATCTTGCGATCTATCTTCGTGGTCAGCTCTTCTTCATGCTCACCTTCATCTCCATGGTCAGCTCCGTGATCATCCTTGTGGCCCTGTGTCTCGTCATGACCCTGTTCGTCTTCATGTTGATGATTTTTTTCATCCGCATGCTGCCCTTCTTGCTGATGTTCATTGTCATGTTCTTTAGCGGCGTAACTGAAGGTGTGAGTTAACCCCGCCAATAGCAGTAATGTAATAGATAAAATTGGTTTCATAATAAAAAATCCAGTTTGTTCGGCTCGAGTATTGTGCGAGCGTATATCAATCGTTTTAAAGATTTAGTGCAGCGTTATTTATGTTTGTGCTCATCACTATAATCATGTTTATCATCACTGTGATCATTATCCCTGTCGTCTTGTTCACGTTGATTATCACTATTATTTTTGGCCCCATTTTTACGGGATTTTTCATCTTCGTCCTGTTTATGCTCATGATGTTTTGCTGTTCTATTATCATGCTCGTGATCGTTAACGGCATACACCAAATTAGGTGTTACAAAAGAAGTGAGTAGTAATGCAATTAATTGAAAATTTCTCATCATAAATATCCTGTTTTATTTTCCAGCATTTTATGCCGGTTCAATTTAGTTCGTTAAAGGCTGAGCCGTTAGTTGTTCAATAACCGCCTGATTTAACAAAGCGTTACTGGCGTTCTCAATCATCTGTTGCTTTGCGCTCAACAGTTCCTGCTGGGCGGCAACCCAGTCCTGGTATTTCAGGCGGCCCCGCTCATAGTAGAACTGAGTCAGGCTCAGTGCTTTTTCAAGGTCAGGAATGACATGTGTTGTTAACTGCTGGTAGGACACTATATTTTGCTGGCGCAGTGAATAGGCCCTGTACAACTGTTCATGTAGATTAAGTAATGTGTCGGCTCGCTTGTAAGCGACAACATTACGCTCTGCTAGTACGCGTTTCACTTCGCCAGTATTTCGACTTTGAGAAAATAGCGGTATCGAGACACCCAGAGTCAGTGCATTGTCCGCAGTTTCTTCAAAGCGTCTGACGCCAAACTGCCAGCCCAGATCACCGCTGTTCTGTGATTTAGCCAGACGCAGTTCGGCTTCTTTCAAACGCTGTTCACTGGCAAATACATCAATAGCGGGTGATTGTTTTACTTTTTCATAGAGTACCTGGTAGCTTTTCTCCTGACCAAACGTGAATAAATCACCTTGCAAATTTGAAAAAACCGGTTGTATTTCACCCCAGTATCTTGATAGTGCGATTTTTTGCCGTTCAAGCTTTTTCAAAATATTGCTGCGCAGAATACGCGACTGCGTCACCATGGCACGCGCCCTCATAACTTCGGCATCAGAGGCTGCACCCCGCTGGGCGCGTTCACTCACCTTTTTATGTAGAGCCTCGGAAAGCGTCAAGGCTTCTCCCGACAGATTGAGCTGCTCCTGTGTTGTAAGGCTACGAATGTAAGCCGATGTTAATTGGCCTAACACATCAAGAGTTTTCGCCTGCCGTGTTAATTCAAATACATCCAGGTTTGCATCAACAACTGAAACACGAGACTTCAGTTTGTCGCCCATTTCAATAACCGAAGACAGTGATAGAGTCACTTCAGCTGCATCTATTCCTTTCATAGCTCCTGAGCCTGCTGCATTCTCTACATCCAGTCCCAGGGTATACTCAGGAGACAGTTCGCCAGTCTCACGTTGCGCAAGGATACTTTGACGCACTAAGGGAAATTGATGGAGCTGTGGATTTTGCGCCAATGTCTTTTCAATGGCCTTATCCAGTGTGAGGGTTTGTTGCGGCTCAGCCTGTATGCGAAAGGACAATACAAAACAACAGCTTAAAGTGACAAAAGCCATTCGACGCTTTTGCGAAAATAGGTTCAACATAAAACAATTCCAGTTATTCGGTTTAATTTGACTATGTCTGTTACTTAGCCAGCAGAATAGAATGATGTTTTATATGACCGCATAAATAGTTTAAAAAACTACTATGAAGTTCGACGTTGAATAACAAACGCTACAAGTCAGAATCAGTAAGATTCGATAAGATATTGCAGAATTAATTAAGTCGAAAAGCCATCAGCTAACAGCTGACCAAAAGGATTTGGCGTTGGCTTAGCTATTAGGTGGGGGTGTGGGAGGTTGATAACGCATTGATGAAGTAAAATCTTTCACCATGGCTATTTTGGTTGGTAACACCATGCATTGCGTCATTTTTGTATTATAAAAAAGTCCTACAATATGTGCACTGGCATGACCACAATGATTGTGGGCATCTGCATCATCATCGTGCTGCTCAACTTGCAGGCTCTGGAAATGTTCTGGGTGATTATCCAGTTCAATATCATGAAACGCCCAGGCAGACTGGCTGGCCAGGATGCAAACTGCAATGAAAATGTGTAGTAGGCGATTCATAATTATTCGATGGTAATATAAATATGAATTCTTATCAATATCCCTGGTAAACTTAATCCTTGGTAAACTTAGAAAATAATAACCTTTAAATTACTCACTTTGTTACCCTCTAGTTGGTTCATCCATTGAATCAATGCTGGTGCTTTTATTTTACTCGTGATTCGACGAACAACCCCCGCACTATATTTTGGATAATTTGTCTGCTCATAAACTGGTAACATGCATTGAAAAGTTAATATTTCTATGGTTCTCTAGTCTTGCTTATAAATACTAAAGGAAGCTATTATAATCTGGATGGTTTTCAGTCCTGAGTCTCTTTCAATAGATCTACAGACTCTCAAATAAATTTTCTTGCCACTGCTTGACTGGATAAGTTTGTCGCGACTAAAACGCAGTGCGTCAGCCGTCTTTGAGTATCATCTAACGATTTATGTTATACATTTGAGCCTTTGATATATCGAATATTTTAATTTAATCAACCGGTTTGCAAGCGACATGCAGTTTATAAGCAATAATGTAGCTGTTAATTTTCCATACGGTGTATCAATACCAAAATAACCACTCGTGCAATATCTAAAGTGGAATATGACCACTAGACCGTATTCCTTGATCAATTTTAATTTCTATACCGTATTGCGAATCTTTATCATTTGCATTAACATGCAGTCCCATGAGTGGTTATATCAAGCACCCTATACTTAACAGCAAGATCAAACAGATCCTGGCCGGCGCCTTAAGCCTGGGCGTGCACTTGCTGATTGTTGTGACGTTGGTGGTTCAGGCTGAACCGGAAGCGGAAAAGCCGCGCACAGTAGTGATGGTGTCGATGGTGGAGACGGCAAAACCTGCACCGAAGTTGCCGACAGAGCCTGAGCCGAAACCGAAATCAAGGCCAAAACCACAGCCTAAGCCTGAACCAAAGACAAACCTGGAGCCAGAGCCACAGGTACAGGCAGAACCAGAACCAGAACCAGTATTAGAGAAAGAACCTGAGCCTGTAGAAAATACGGATACGTTAGCGTCACAAGATACACAAGAAGAGATCGAATTACCGCAGTTTCAGGCAGATTACCTGCAAAATCCGCCACCGGTTTATCCACGCCTGTCGCAACGCTTAAAAGAGCAGGGTGAAGTATTGCTGAGAGTGCGGGTGGGGGTAGATGGTGAGCCACTGGAAATCAGTTTGCAGCAGAGCAGCGGTCATGCCCGGCTGGATCAGGCCGCACAGAAAGCGGTGACACAATGGCGTTTTGAACCCGCACAAAGTAATGGTAAACCGGTGATCGCCTGGGTGGTGGTGCCTTTTGAATTTGCACTAGGAGGTTAGATGAATCTTGCAATAGTTTTTCAGGAAGGTGACAGCGTTTTAATCGGTGTGTTTCTCAGCCTGTTAGTGATGTCGGTATTAACCTGGTATCTGATTTTGTCGAAATCGGTAGCTACCTACCAGTGGCGTCGTCATAACCGCCAGTTTTTACAACGTTTCTGGGATGCGCAGACACCCCGAGAAGCCTGGCAACAGGCATCACAGAGTCTGCAGGCGCCGCTGGCACGTATGGCGGATGCAGCATTTAATGGGATGCGGCAATTTCAGCAGCGGCCGCGACTGGGTAACCAGGATGAGTTTCTGGTACGTAATTTACGTAATGGCATTAATCGCGAAACCTCACGTACGTCATCAGGTATGACATTGCTGGCCTCCATCGGCAGTACCGCGCCTTTTATTGGTTTATTCGGCACAGTCTGGGGTATTTACCACGCGCTGATCACCATTGCACAATCCGGTAATGCCAGCATGGAAATGGTAGCGGGCCCATTGGGTGAGGCCCTGGTGGCAACTGCGGCGGGCCTTGCGGCGGCAATTCCGGCAGTGCTCGCCTATAACGCTTTTCAGCGTGCGAACCGCACATTACATGAAGAACTGGATGGCTTTGCTCATGACCTGCATGCATTTTTAATGAGCTCAGAAATCAATGAAGAGCTGGACAAAACGCCTGATCAATTGGCAGATCCTGCTGATACAACAACGCAGGAACAGGAGGCTGCCTGATGGCATTTGGTGGATTTGAAACTTCACAGGATGCGCCCATGGCGGAAATGAATGTGATTCCGCTGGTGGATATTATGCTGGTGTTGCTGGTGATTTTTATTATCACTGCACCGGTGATAACGCACTCGGTAAAAGTCGAAATGCCCCAGGCATCGAGTGAGCCAACACCTTCCAATGAACAGGCATTGCAACTCAGTATTCACGCCGATCAACAGATTTTTCTGGATGACACAGCACTAAGTTTACCTGAACTGGAAGCAAAGCTACGTGAACTGGCAGCGCGAAATCCAGAGCAGGAAATTCATTTACAGGCAGATCGTAATGCAACTTATGACCTGGTCGCGCGCAGCATGGCCGCAGCACAACGTGCAGGCATTGTGCGTATTGGTTTTGTTACCCAGGCTGAGAACTCAATCAATGAGTGAGAAAAAATATATTAGTAACTCGGCAACAAGTTCGCCCAGTATGCCACCGCGCATTAACAGTGAAACACTGCTCGCCGGTGCACAGGCATTGCATATTGAGCATATGGGCGAACTCTATATTTTGCGCCGCACAAGTAACGGTAAACTGATTCTGACCAAGTAGAAATTTCAGCTAAACAATTCAGTTAAATCATCCGGATACAAACCGGACAAAATTCCGCAAGCCAGCCTTATAGCATCGCTATGTAGCCAGCCAGCTCAAACATTATTTTAAATTTATCAGAAAATAAACGGAGACTGGCATGAAATGCTCTCATAAATATCTCGAAAACATTAACAGCAACAAACGCTTTCAGCCAGGCTTGCTGGCAACCGCGATTACGTTAGCCTTGAGCCCTGTATTGCTACAGGCGGAGGAAGCGACACTTGACAAAATGGTGATTATTGGCACTAGTGAAGACGCCAAACAACTTGCGGGTTCAGGCGCAGTAATCGATAACGAGCAAATGGAAATCGAAGTAGCCAGTGATATTAACCAGTTACTAAAAACCGTTCCAGGCGTTTACATTCTTGAAGAAGAAGGCAATGGTCTACGGCCTAATATTGGTATACGCGGGGCCACCAGTGAACGCAGTGAAAAAATCACCCTGCTTGAAGACGGTGTGATGATTGCACCGGCACCTTACTCCAATCCGGCCGCGTATTATTTCCCCACCATCTTACGTATGTCTTCAATTGAAGTGCTAAAAGGTGCGCCTTTATTGCGTTATGGTCCACAGACGACGGGCGGCGTGGTGAACATGTTATCAACACCCATTCCGCAGGAGTACAGTGGTGAGGCAAGCTTCAGTACCGGCTCATTTAATAGCAGTGATTTGCATGCCTACTATGGTGGTACAGAAGGCCAGTGGGGCTGGTTGTTTGAAGCCGTTGAACGAAACAGCGATGGCTTCAAGAAGATTGATCGTAGTAACCGTGACAGCGGATATAATGTCTCCGACTACGTTGCCAAATTAAGATGGGAATCTGATAAGGGACCGAAGCAGAGTGCGTTGTTAAAACTGCAGCGTTCAGATGAAATCTCCAATAGCACTTATGTGGGCTTAACGGATGATGATTTTGCAGTCGACCCGAACCGCCGTTACGGTTTATCGAGTATCGACCAGATGGTAAATGACCACACCGGTATTCAATTTGTGTACAGCCGTGAACTAAGTGAAAGTGTGAATGCCACGGCCACGCTTTACCAGAACAAGTTTAATCGCAACTGGTTTAAACTGTCCGGCGGCGGCAGCCTGATTGACGATGCCAATAATGGTGATGCTACCGCGCAGGGTATTCTGGATGGAGATATTGATACTACCGGTTTGAATTATAAAAATAATAACCGTGCGTACGAGTCCAGCGGTATTGAAATGAATTTTGATGTAGACATGGGGCTGCATCGTCTAGCCATTGGCGCACGTCTGCATGAAGATGAGATGGATCGTTTCCAGCCGGTTGATGTATATAATCAGGTAAATGGATCGCTGGTATTCCAGTCAGTAACTGCTCCCACTGGTAGCAATAACCGTATTGAAAAAGCCGAAGCAACCACATTATGGATTACCGATGACTGGCAGGTGAGTGAAAAACTGAATGTTAACCTCAGCCTTCGTTATGAAGATGTAGAAAGTAGCCGTGTTCAATATGATGATGAAGCGCGCAATACTGTGGATTCAACTCGTTCTAACCAGAGCAGTGAAGTACTTCCAGGTGCATCATTTACCTATCTGTTGAATGATAGCTGGCAACTACTGGCCGGTGTACATAAAGGTTTTTCACCACTGGGAGGTGGTGCGACTGAGGACGAAGAACCGGAAACCAGCGTCAACTGGGAATTGGGTGGCCGTTACAATAAAGACAGCCTGTTTGTAGAGGCGATTGCCTTTTACAGTGATTTTTCCGATAAAACTGAAAACTGTTCTGTGGGTTCTCCCTGTAGTGATGGTTCCACATCCGGTACGTTCGTGAATGGTGAAGCGGTGATTAGTGGCCTGGAAACACAACTGGGAACCGAATGGCAAGGTGATGAGTTCAATGTGCCATTGAGTATCGCCTACACTTATACCCAGGCTGAAATTAACGGTGACAACCCAACCAATGGTTTGCTGGATGGCGACCAGTTGAAAGATATACCTGAGAGTACTTTCAGCGCTCGAGTGGGTGTGGAGCACAGCAGTGGCTGGAACAATTACGCAGTTGCCAAATACGTTGATGAAATGTGTGTTGCCGTAGGGTGTAACCGTTCGTCTTCTCCACAGGCAAAAACCGATGCATTGCTTGTGGTGGATTACATCAGTCGTTACAGCCTGAATAAAAATGCCGAAGTGTATTTTAAGGCGGAAAACCTGTTCGACGAGCAGAAAATTGTAGCACGTACTCCGGATGGTGCACGCCCCAACAAGCCTCGCAGTGTAATGCTGGGTATGAAGGTTGGTTTCTAGTCTATACCGGGCCAGGTAACACGAACCCGAAGTCAGAAACTCTAAGGTCATAAGCTCGGCTCACGCAAGTTCATCTACTGCATATTGTGCAATGGCACTGAATAAAAACCAGGGAAGGTTCTATGCGAGGGCTTACTAACCCTTCGGGCTAGTAGAATAAGAGTTTGTAAGTGTTTGCAGGATTTGCCCAACTCTGCTCAACGGGTACATGCCAGTAGTCTGACTCCTGCTGGTTTGGTCAAGCCGGTGCTGCAATGCATCGGCTTTTTTGATTACAGAATATACGAACTTCCAGGAGATATGTGAAGATAGTCGATTATCTTCGGTCTTTCAGTAAACGAATAATGATAAATGAGATCTATCAGGCTGACCTCAATCAATTTACAAAATAAAAAACACCTGTTCTAAAGTTCATGCTATTTCGCCCGCGCAAAAAACATATCTGAATAACAATGGTTCTCGTTTGCATTTGTGATTGCGACTGGTATTATTCACTCCCCATTCTATCCATACGAGGTTTCTATGTTATTTCAGCGTTTTACTCTCAGACTATTACTCGCAACCAGCCTGTTAGTAACCAGCATGCCTGCTGTGCACGCCGACGATGACAAGCTGGTTCATCTTTATTCAGCTCGTAAAGAAGCTTTGATTAAACCGGTGCTTGAGCTGTTTACTGAACAGACTGGTATTAAAGTGAAGCTGATTACGTCCAAGGCTGATGCACTATTGAAGCGGCTGGAAACCGAGGGCCGCAATAGTCCGGCAGACGTGTTGCTAACGACAGATGCCGGGCGTTTACACCGTGCCCGTGAGGCGGGTGTACTACAGCCGATTGAGTCGGCGGTTTTGAACAGGGCAGTACCTGCTAATTACCGTGATGCGGATGGTTACTGGTATGGCCTGTCGTTGCGCGCACGGCCAATTGTCTATGCCAGAGACCGGGTCAAGCCGCAGCAGCTGTCCACCTATGAGGCTCTGGCGGAACCGGCGATGAAAGGCAGGGTGTGTATCCGCTCATCCAACAATATTTATAACCAGTCGCTGGTAGCCTCGATGATCAGTAGCCGTGGCGAGACGGCCACCGAAGCCTGGGCGAAAGACTTTGTGAAAAACTTTGCCCGTCCACCCCGCGGCGGTGATCGTGATCAGATCAAGGCGGTGGCTGCCGGACAGTGTGATGTGGCGATAGTCAACACCTATTATCTGGGTGTGATGCTCAGCGGCGGCAAGGCCGATGAACGCGCTGCCGGAGAAAAAGTCGCCGTATTCTGGCCTAACCAGAACGGCCGTGGTGCCCATGTAAATGTATCGGGCGCTGGCGTCACTGCCCATGCCAGGCATCGAGACAATGCTATTAAGCTGATTGAGTTCCTTGTGACTCCCCAGATGCAAAGCTGGTATGCGCGAGTCAATCATGAATACCCGGTTGTGGAGGGCGTTGAATCCAGTGACCTGTTAAACGGCTGGGGTGAATTTAAAGCTGACACGGTTAATCTCACCGAACTGGGACGACTCAATGCCGATGCCTTACGTTTAATGGATCGTGCTGGATGGCGTTAACGTTACCTATAATGGCGCGATGTTTGTAGCCCCGTTAACCTCGATTCGCCGATGGTGTAATCCATTCAGTCGCCAGTGGCCCCTTTGGGACCCCTGGCGACTTGGCGTTATGCTGGTGGCATTAGTGTTTGCGGTACCGGTACTCACCGTGTTCAGCTTTATTTTTTATGGCGATACTCAGGTGATGCCCCATCTGGTGGATACGGTATTGCTGAATTATATATCCAATACCGTCTGGCTGGTGCTGGGGGTCAGTTATGGTACCTTGAGCATTGGCATTATCTGCGCGTGGCTGGTGAGTGTGTGTGAATTTCCCGGCCGCCGCTGGTTCCAGTGGATGCTACTACTGCCGATGGCCATGCCGGCCTATATTATCGCCTACACCTATACCGGCATGCTGGATTTTGCCGGCCCCCTGCAAACCAGCCTGCGGGAATGGTTCGGCTGGGGCTATGGCGATTACTGGTTCCCGGAAATCCGTTCATTGTGGGGTGCTATATCGATGCTCTCACTGGTGCTCTATCCCTATGTCTATCTGCTGGCTCGCGCGGCCTTTATGCAGCAGTCGGGTGCGGCACTGGAAGCCAGCCGTATTCTCGGTGCCGGTCCCTGGCGAAGTTTTTTCAAAGTGGCTCTGCCAATGGCACGACCGGCGATTATTGCCGGTTTAACCCTGGCGCTAATGGAAACCCTGGCAGACTACGGCACCGTGCAGTATTTCGGTGTGGATACCTTTACTACCGGTATTTTCCGCACCTGGTATGGGCTTGGTGACAGTGCTGCGGCGGCTCAGCTGTCGGCGATGTTGCTGGTGATGGTGTTTGCGCTGGTGGTGATCGAGCGCTATTCACGCCGTCGGGTGCGTTACCATCATCATTCATTTCAAGGTGCGCGCCAGCCACGATATCAGCTGAAACGCCGTCAGGCTGTGCTGGCGATAGTGGCCTGTCTGTTGCCGCTGCTGTTTGGTTTTCTGCTGCCGTTTGTACAGCTGCTGGTGTGGGCACTGGAAACCGCCGCTGAGATGGTAGATGCAGCCTATCTACAACTGGTATTTAATAGCCTGCTTCTGGCGAGTATGGCGGCGGTACTGGCGCTGCTACTAGCACTGTTTATGGCCTATGGACAGCGCCTGCGCCCTGTACTGGCGGTGCAATTTGCGGTACGCGTGGCTTCAATGGGATACGCCATTCCCGGTACAGTGATCGCAGTGGGGGTGATGATTCCACTGGCCTTGCTGGATCAGTCACTGGATAGCTGGCTGCGCCTTAACTGGGGTATTTCCTCCGGTTTGCTGTTCTCCGGCACCGTGGTGGCATTGATGTTTG
>Ga0316207_10004420_pt1 | contig 12225 bp, 12 predicted proteins | sample 6weekpyrite_MG_FD_204943 | JGI IMG/M metagenome (GOLD analysis project Ga0316207, IMG submission 204943) | Microbial mat bacterial communities from mineral coupon in-situ incubated in ocean water Damariscotta River, Maine, United States -... | ecosystem: Environmental > Aquatic > Marine >... | reverse complement strand
CATAGTCATGGAGGCATAAGCACCCATCATAAGCATATTCATAATAGTGTCGTGGATAGGGACTTCAAATGTACTTAGCAGTATAGCTATCGTCGCCGCCCAGAGAATAGGCAACCTTATGATGTTCGTTAGAGAGGTCTTCACATCGTAAGAGCCACGGGAGTAGTAGTAAACCCCGAGTGTATAAACTACAAAAACATTCACAAGATTTACAATAGTGGTGTAGGGAATAGACTGCTCGCCAAAGATAGCGATGTTTATTGGGATACCAAGATTTCCAGTATTTCCTATGATGGCAGCAACCGTAGCAATAGAGTACTCTTTTTTACTCTCAAAAAGCAGTTTTGCTCCAAATGCAGAAATGAATAAAACAAGTACTACAATAGCAAAGTAGATAAAGGGGGCATAAAGAAGTGAAATATCTATAGGGCGAATAAGTAGTCCCCAAAAGGTTAAAAAAACCTGCAGGAAGTAGACATTTAAAAGAGTAATTGTCTTATCGTTTATCTGCTCTTTAAAGCTGCGTTTTGCCAGATAACCCATGACAATAAAGACATAAATGCTTAAAATACTCAGTATAATTGAACTCATAGGCTAATTTTACTATAATTTTATATGCAAACAATAGAAAAGATACAAAAGTCGATAAAAGAAAATATTGCAGTGATGGTTTATTTCTCAGCACCTACTTGCAGTGTCTGTCATGCTCTCAAACCAAAACTCTTAGAAGAGTTAGAGAAAAACTTCCCTGCATTTACAGTAGAGAGTGTAGATATCTCAGTAGAAGAAGATATAGCCCCACACTTCAGTGTTTATGCCATTCCCACGGTTTTAATCTTTTTAGATGGTAAAGAGTTTGTAAGAAAGTCTCGTCATATGTCGGTGAGTGAAGTGCTTGAAGAGATAAGACGTCCTTACGAGATTATGACTGCATAAAAGCTATCAGTGAAGCAGTTACAGCAACATTAAGTGACTCCACATCTCGCTTCATTGGAATGCTTATAGAGTCATTGCAAAGAGTTTCTACCTCTTTACTTACTCCATCACTTTCATTTCCTAAAACATAGATACTTTTTTTACCTTCTGTGACATCATAGATACTATTTTTAGCATGAGATGAGAGTGCATAGATTTTGGTGCCGTTGAGTTTAGGAAGTATATCTTCAAGAGTCTCACAAAAATAGATAGGGAGTTTAAAAAGAGTTCCTGCACTCGCTTTTATAACAAGTGGAGAGATTTTTGCAGAGCTTTTTTTAGGAAGTATTATGCCATCAACATTTCCAGCAGCACAACTTCTTACAATCATACCAAGGTTTTGAGGATTTTGGATACCATCGAGGGCTATGAGTCTGAACTCATCCATCTGCTCAATCTCTTTTGCATTTTTATAAGACTGTGCGATGATGTCTATGGCTACACCTTGGTCTTGCTTTGCATTTTTACTTATTCGAGAGAGTGCTGCTTTTGGGAGGTAGTTTATCTCTAAGTCGCGTTTCTTTGCAAGAGAAAGTATCTCTTTTATAACTCCATCACTCTTGTTTGAGTCTGCCATATGGAGTTTATAGATAGCGATACTTGTGTCTTGAAGTAGTTCTATAGCTACATTTCTTCCATACAGTGTGATGACTTTTTCAAAAAAAGCCTTTTTATTTTTATAGGCTTGTGAGTCTTGCATATACTTTTCCTTATTCGACTATGTCGTAGATTATTTCTGTTCTGTTTTTCGTAGTTTTTATCTCTTTTACCATAAGTCCTTCTATCTCTAAAGCCATAAAGGCTTCAATAGAGTTGATGGTATGCTTAGCACACTCACGAAGGACTATACCTCTGTAAGCTTTTGCCCAGTGGCTTACAGTTTTGCCTCCCTTTAAAAACTTTAAAGTTGTGTAGTTTTGCGATGTTTTATAGAACTTATCATAGTATCCAGCACGTAGGTCTAAAATATCGTGAGAGTTTAGGTAAAGGTCAAGCTGATAAGAAAATCGTTCTTTATAAAACTTCTCAGGAGCAATTCCAACTATACTATTACCCTGTTTAACTTTATAGTTAGCTATTGGGTCTCCTCCAAGAAGTGGTCCATAAAGGTTTGAGAAGATGATGGTGTTGTTATAGAGATACTTCTGTGCAGTTTTATCTAAATCACTGAACTTGAGATAGTCATAAGCTACTCCTTGGTAGCGCTCTATAGCTGGCATAAGAGGAGAGTCAAAGATGTCTGCTATAAAGGGTTCGCATTGAGAAAACTTTTTTATCCCAAAGAGCTCTTTAATTGCATCTTCATCTTTACTTAAAACAATTTTATTATAAGCTTCTAGTATCTCATCTCTAGCATTTGTAGCTCCAAAAAGTTCTTTTTTCGTAGATATTCCTCCACTGTTTTTACCTTCAGAGGGAGAGAAGAGTACTTTTAACATGTTGAGACCTTTTTTTGCTAATTGTAGCAGTAAATTGCAAAGAAATGCTATAATGTTTTCCAATATAATGGAGTTTGTATGCAAAAAAATGCAAAGAGTTTGGGTGCTAATGAGATACTTGAACTTGTTTTTATTTATTTAGCTGAGGTCTCTTCTCTTAAAGAGCATGATGAAATCTTAGAAGTTTTAGCAAGTATGGGCCGTGCTCTTACTAGTGCAGATAGGTGTACAGTATGGCTAGTGAGTGATGATAAAAAAGAGATATGGACAAAGGTTGTTCATGGAATAGAAGCGATTAGACTGCCAATAGACTCAGGTATTATTGGTGCTTCTATTACCTCTGGAGAAAGGTATATTATTGATGATGTTTATCAGGATGAGAGATTTAACCTTACGATAGATAAGCAGACAGGGTATAAAACAAAAAGCATGATGGTTATACCTATGTATGATTATAAAGATGAAATTATTGGAGCATTTCAAGTTATAAATCATAGGGGTAGGAGTGAAGTTTTTGATGCAAGGGATATGGAGCGCTTAACCCTTGCTAGTACATATGCTGCTGAGACTCTCATATCTGCAAAACTCTCCAACGAGATAGAAGAGACACAAAAAGAGATTGTTCTTACTATGGGCTCTATTAGTGAGAGTAGAAGTAAAGAGACTGGTAATCATGTCAAGCGTGTAGCGGAGTATTCAAAGCTATTAGCTTTAGCATATGGGCTCAAGGAGGAGGAGGCTGAACTCTTAAAACAAGCGAGTCCTATGCATGATATAGGAAAGATTGCAATCCCTGATAGTATCTTGAAAAAACCTGGTCGCTTTGATGAAAATGAGCGTTTTATTATGGATACTCATGCAGAGCTTGGATACCAGATGGTAAAGAATTCCCAGAGACCACTCCTTAAAGCTGCTGCTATTGTAGCAAGAGAGCATCATGAAAAATGGGATGGTTCGGGGTACCCAAGACAACTTGCAGGCGAGGATATACATATATTTGGACGGATTACAGCACTAGCAGATGTCTTTGATGCTCTTGGAAGTGACCGTGTATATAAAAAAGCTTGGAGTGATGAAGATATATTTCAACTTCTTCATGATGAGAGAGGTAAACAGTTTGATCCAAAGCTGATAGATCTATTTTTTGAAAACTTAGATGCTGTAAAAAAAGTAAGAGAGACTTTTAAAGATGTCTATGTTAAAAAAGTAGATTTAAAAAGGGATAAGCAGATAATAGTACTTGGAGCTTATGGTACAAAAGCAAAAGGACATGGGACTACTGCCTTTTATCTTAACAAGAGAAATGTAATAGATGCCGGTAATCTTCTTGAGCCATTAAATATAGAGTCTATAGATATAGAAAATATTTGGATGACTCACTCACACCTTGACCATATTATAGATATAGCCTATATTCTTGACAATTATTTTAACCTCCGTAAGAAATCACTTAATATTATAGGTCTACCAGAGAGCATTAAAGCGATTAAGGAGAACTTTTTAAACAACACTATCTGGCCAGACTTTTCAAAGATACCTTTAACGCTCTCAAATGAAATGGCAGTAACTTATACGGAGGTAGAGGTAGGTAAAGAGTATGAAATAGGTGATGGAGAGTCTGTACGAGCTTTTGAGACAGACCATACAGTTGCTAGTTGTGGTTATGTATATACTAAAAAAGATGCATCAGTGCTAATATCTGCAGATACATACTCTTTAGATAATGTACTCAAAGAAGTTGATAATGATGAGAGGATTACATCAATAGTAATAGAGTGCTCTTTTCCAAGCGAGATGAAAAGTTTAGCTGTAGAGTCAAAACATTTAACGCCTGAACTCCTTTTTGAAAAGTTGGAGCCATTACAGCGAGAAAATATTTTTCTTTATATCCATCACATTAAACCAGCATTTTTAAAACGAATTACAGATGAGATTGCAATTTATAAAGGAAAATGGAGTCCAAAAATACTAAAAGATGGTTATTTTATAAATTTCTAACAAAAACCCTTGACATAGATAATCTTTTGCACTATAATTCTGGCTCAATTTCGATGCCGACATAGCTCAGTTGGCTAGAGCAGCTGATTTGTAATCAGCAGGCCCGGGGTTCAAATCCTCGTGTCGGCACCATTGAAATTTGAATATTAGAAACAGTGTTAGACCAGATAAGATATAATAAAAATTATATATTTTGTGGTGAGATAGTCAAGTGGCCAACGACGGCGGACTGTAAATCCGCTCCCTACGGGTTCAGAGGTTCGACTCCTCTTCTCACCACCAGTTTAATGCGGGTGTAACTCAGTGGCTAGAGTTCCTGCCTTCCAAGCAGGCTGTCGAGGGTTCGAATCCCTTCACCCGCTCCATAAACGAAAAACATCTGGAAGCTGAAGTACAATTTCGACCTTACTTCATAACAACTATATATTATTGCAAATAAGCATATAGTAATCTAATCACAAAACTAATAAAAATAAAGAATTATTCAATTATTGCTTGAGTACACTTATCTCGTTTGCTCTCGTGGCTCAGGGGTAGAGCACTTCCTTGGTAAGGAAGAGGCCGGCGGTTCAAATCCGCTCGTGAGCTCCATAAAGTAAAATTATGTTAAAATTAAGCAATAATTGAATGATTTTTGGATATAATTCCATTTCAATTCACAAACTAAGTAGGAGAACACTATGGCAAAAGAAAAATTTGAACGTGGTACGAAACCCCACGTTAACATTGGTACAATCGGACACGTTGACCACGGTAAAACAACATTAACAGCTGCAATTACAGCAGTATTAGCAGTAACAAACGGTGCTGCACTTATGGATTACGATCAAATCGATAATGCTCCTGAAGAGAGAGAACGTGGTATCACGATCGCTACTTCACATGTTGAGTACGAAACTGATAAACGTCACTATGCACACGTTGACTGTCCTGGTCACGCGGATTATGTTAAAAACATGATTACTGGTGCTGCACAAATGGATGGTGCTATTCTTGTTGTTTCAGCAGCGGATGGTCCAATGCCACAAACTCGTGAGCACATCCTTCTTTCTAAACAAGTTGGTGTTCCGTACATCGTTGTTTTCATGAACAAAGAAGATATGGTTGATGATGAAGAGTTATTAGAACTAGTAGAGATGGAAATCCGTGAACTATTAGATATGTATGACTTCCCAGGTGACGATACTCCAATTACTGCTGGTTCTGCGCTTCAAGCTCTTGAAGAAGCAAAAAGTGGTAAACTTGGTGAGTGGTCAGATAAAATTATCGCACTAATGGCTACAGTTGATGAGTGGATTCCTGAACCAGTTCGTGAAACTGATAAAGATTTCTTAATGCCTGTTGAAGATGTTTTCTCAATCTCTGGTCGTGGTACAGTTGTAACTGGTAAAATCGATCGTGGTACTATTAATGTTGGTGAAGAAGTAGAAATCGTAGGTATCAAAGATACTCAAAAAACTACTGTAACTGGTGTTGAAATGTTCCGTAAAGAAATGGAGCAAGGTATTGCTGGTGATAACTGTGGTATCCTAGTACGTGGTATAGCTAAAGAAGAAGTTCAACGTGGACAAGTTCTTTGTAAACCAGGTTCAATTACACCACACACTACATTTACTGCAGAAATTTATGTTCTAAGTAAAGATGAGGGTGGTCGTCATACTCCATTCTTCTCAAACTACCGTCCTCAGTTCTACGTACGTACTACTGATGTTACTGGTGCTATTACATTACCAGAAGGTACTGAGATGGTTATGCCAGGTGATAACGTAAGTATTACTGCTGAGTTAATTCACCCAATTGCAATGGAAGAAGGTACTAACTTCGCTATCCGTGAGGGTGGTAGAACTGTTGGTGCTGGTGTTGTTGCATCAATTATCAAATAATTCGCTTTAGCGGATTACTTGATAACCACTAAAGGTTAATAACAATGAGAGAAGCAATTCACTTAGGTTGTGAGAAATGTACTAGACGTAACTATCACACAACAAAAAACAAAAAGACTCATACAGAGAAATTTTCAGTAAAAAAATACTGTAAATTTTGTCGTGAGCATACAGTTCATAAAGAGATGAAACTGTAACAAAAATTTCAACCTTCGGGTTGATTTTTTTAGGCGTGTAGCTCCAATGGTAGAGCACCGGATTCCAAATCCGGGTGCTGGGGGTTCGAGTCCCTCCACGCCTGCCACCATTTATTATTAGTGTAGCTTTTTTGCTTTATTTATAATAAATGATATTTTTAGATATAATGGATGAAATAATGAACTTAGGTAAACATATTAACAGTGCTAAAGCAGAACTATTCAAGGTAATCTTTCCAACAGCTGGTCAGGTAAAACAAGCATATATTTCTGTTATTATAGTTGTTTCTGCTATAGCAGCGTTTTTAGCTTTAGTTGATTTAATTATGTCATCAGTAATGACATCAATCTTAGGTTAAGGAATAACTATGGCACAACAATGGTACTCTATCCAGACATATGGAAGTGATAGATTAGTTAGAGATGCAATCTTTAACATGATTGAAGAGATGGGGTTACAAGAGTTCATAACAGAAGTTATTGTTCCTACTGAAGATGTAATTGAAGTAAAAGAAGGTAAGAAAAAAGTGAGTGAGCGTTCACTTTATTCTGGGTATGTTTTTGCAAAAATTGATCTGAATACAGAGATTCAGCACCTTATCCAGTCAATACCAAAAGTGTCAGGATTTATTGGTGAAGGGAATACACCAACGCCTTTAAGCGATCACGATATTAATGTTATCTTAGATCGTGTGAATAATCGTGCTGCACCAAAACCAAAAGTATTTTTTGACAATGGTGAAACAGTACGTATAATCGAAGGTCCGTTTGCTAACTTTACAGCTACGGTTGATGAGTATGATTTAGAGCATGGAACATTGAAACTCAATGTTTCTATATTTGGGAGAGCTACACCTGTAGATATCTCATATACACAAGTAGAAAAAATAATTTAATTTAAACAAAGGAAATAAAATGGCAAAGAAAATAGATGGTTACATAAAGCTACATATTGATGCTGGTAAAGCAAACCCTGCACCACCAGTTGGTCCAGCACTTGGGCAACGCGGTGTTAATATTATGGAGTTTACAAAAGCTTTTAATGAAAAAACTAAAGATAAAATGGGATTTAAAGTTCCTACTATCATTACTGTATATACAGATAGAAGTTTTACATTTGAAACAAAAGAGCCACCAGCTTCAGCACTGCTTTTAAAAGCTGCAGGACTTAAGAAAGGGACTGATAATCCTCTTAAAAATAAAGTTGGAAAACTTACTCGTGCACAATTAATGGAAGTTGTTGATGCAAAAATAGCTGACTTAAATACAGATGATAAAGAGATGGCTGCAAACACTTTAGCAGGTTCAGCTCGTTCAATGGGTATTGAAATAGTAGACTAATATCTAGAAAAAATCATCGACCACAATGATTTAAAATTGTGTGGCAGAATTAATATGGAGATTTGACAATGAGCAAAAGATATAAACAATTAGTAGAAAAAATTGATGCTAGTAAAGCTTACGGTGTTACTGAAGCTGCTGCAACTGTAAAAGAATTAACAAGTGCAAAATTTGACGAAACTGTTGAAGTTGCAATGAATTTAAATGTAGATCCTCGTCACGCTGACCAAATGGTACGTGGTGCATTAGTACTTCCTCATGGAACTGGTAAAACAGTTCGTGTTGCAGTATTTGCAAAGGGTGTAAAAGCTGATGAAGCTAAAGCTGCTGGTGCTGATATCGTTGGAACAGACGATTTAGTTGCTGACATTAAAGCTGGAGTATTCAATTTTGATGTAGTAGTAGCTGCACCAGATTGTATGGGGCTTGTTGGACAAATTGGTCGTATTTTAGGGCCAAAAGGTCTTATGCCTAATCCTAAAACAGGAACAGTTACTCCAGATGTTGCAACTGCTGTTAACAATGTGAAAGGCGGTCAAGTAAACTTCCGTGTTGACAAAAAAGGTAATATCCATGCAGGTATAGGGAAAGCAAGTTTCGGTGCTGAGCAAATTGCTGAGAACTTAAACTCTTTTATCGTTGCTATTAATAAGCAAAAACCAGCTTCTGCGAAAGGGCGTTACATTAGAAATGCTGCACTTAGCTTAACAATGAGTCCAGCTGTTAAACTTGATGTAGTAGAATTAGCAGATATTAAATAGACACATTAGTGTCTATTTAAATGAAATTTTTAGTTTGAGATAGTCTCTATCTTTAACTAAAGATTTTCATTTTTTGGAAATCTGAATTTACTTGGACTAAAGATAGTTGGGGGTATCTACCGTGTTGGTAGTTAGCTTAATCGGGCCTTTCTCGCCCCTCTTGAAGTTATGTCTGGAAAGGAGAAAATATGTTAAAGTCTAAAAAAGTTGAAGTTATTACAGAACTGACTGAATCTTTCGCTAATACAACTGCTGTTGTTATTTGTGATTACAAAGGTCTAACTGTAAGTGAACTTGAAGAGCTGCGTAAAGCTGCTCGTGCTAAAGACACAAGTGTTCAGGTTGTTAAAAATACTCTTGCTACTATCGCATTAAAAAATGCTGATATGAGCGGTGTAGAGATTAAAGATACGAACATTTTCATCTGGTCTGATGACGTTATTGCTGCATCTAAAATTGCTGCTGATTTCGCTAAGAAAAGTGAAAAATTTGTTATCAAAGCTGGTTACTTAGATAAAGAACCTGCAGACGTAGCTAAGATCGAAGCATTCGCTAAACTTCCTGGTCGTGAAGAACTTCTTGGTATGCTTGCTGCTACTTGGATGGCTCCAATCACAAATATGGCTGTTGGAATCGACGCACTTAGAAAGAAACTTGAAGAAGAAGCTTAGTCTTCATCTTCACTCGTGATTTAAATCACAAAAAAAATAAAAATTGAAGGAGTCATTATGGCTGTTACTAAAGAAGACGTATTAGAATTTATCTCAGGACTTTCTGTTTTAGAACTTTCTGAATTAGTTAAAGAATTTGAAGAAAAATTTGGTGTATCTGCACAACCTGTTGCTGTAGCTGGTGGAGCTGCTGGTGGTGGCGAAGCTGCTGCTGAGAAAACAGAATTTGATGTAGTACTTACTGATGCTGGTGCTAAGAAAATTGGTGTTATTAAAGCTGTTCGTGGTCTTACTGGTCTTGGACTTAAAGAGGCAAAAGAAGCTTGTGAAGCACTTCCATCTACTATCAAAGAAGGTGTAGATAAAGAGACTGCTGAAGAAGCAAAAGCTGCTTTAGAAGAAGCTGGTGCTACAGTAGAAGTTAAGTAATAACTTAACACTTTTTACGAGAGTTGGCATCTGTTGCCACTCTCAAATTTTGGGCGCTTTTACGAAGAGAAAAACTCTCTTGGTAAAAGTGCCCTTATGTCGTTTATAAGCACTATAAAATCGAGCTCTTAAAAGAGCCTCAAAATTAATCATTCAAGGACGCTTGAATTGATACAAATATTTACCGAGGTTAGCAAATGTTAAACACTTTATATTCCGGAAACCGTCTTCGTGTAGACTTCTCAAAAACCCCTCAAGAAATTGAAGTACCAAACCTACTCCAACTCCAACAATCATCTTATGACACTTTTTTAATGTTAGATGCTAAAGATAGAAGTGCAAGTGGTATTGAAAATGTTTTTCAATCAGCATTTCCTATCCATGATGCACAAAACAGACTTACAGTTGAGTATGTAGGAAGTGAAGTTGCAAACCCTAAGTACACAGTTCGTGAGTGTATGGAGAGAGGACTTACATATGCTGTAAGTCTTAGAATGAAAACTCGTCTTGTACTTTGGGACAGAGATGAAAACACTAAAGAAAAACTTGGTGTAAAAGACATAAAAGAGCAAAACATATTTGTTCGTGATATTCCACTTATGACTGATAGAACTTCATTTATCATCAATGGCGTTGAGCGTGTTGTTGTAAATCAACTACACCGTTCACCAGGTGTTATTTTTAAAGAAGAAGAGTCTACAACTGCTGGAAATAAACTTATATACACTGGTCAAATTATTCCTGATCGTGGTTCATGGTTATATTTTGAATATGATCCTAAAGATATTCTTTATATGAGAATTAATAAACGCCGTAAAGTTCCTGTAACTATTATGTTCCGTGCTTTAGGTTACTCTAAACAAGATATTTTAAAACTTTTTTACCCAATTCAAACTGTATCTATTGAAGATAATAGATTTACAATGGCATTTAATCCAAAAGATTATGCTTCACGTATCTCTTATGATTTAGTAGGTTTAGATGGAAAAGTTCTTGTAAATGCAGGAAAAAGATTATCTGCTAAGAAAGCACAAAAACTACTTGATGACGGTGTAGAATATGTTGAGTATCCACTTGAAATTCTTCTTGACCGTTATTTAGCTGAAGCTATTGTTGACCCTGAAACAGGTGAAGTGCTTTTTGATACTATGACTCATATTGATGAGACAAAGCTGAAGAAAATGTCAGAAATTGGTGTAACTGAGTTTAAAATTGCTAATGATTTAGCTGAAGGTGTTGATAGCTCTATTATCAATGCATTTAATGCTGATGCAGATTCTCTTAAACTACTCAAGCAAACTGAAGAGATAGAGGATGAAAATGATCTCTCTGCTATTCGTATCTATAAAGTTATGCGTCCTGGTGAGCCAGTAACTAAAGAGGCTGCAAAAGCTTTTGTTAATCAGCTTTTCTTTGATCCAGAACGCTATGACCTTACTCGTGTTGGTCGTATGAAAATGAATCACAAGCTTGATATGAATATTCCTGAATATGTAACTGTACTTACTCATGAAGATATTATCGAGTCTGTGAAGTATGTTATTAAAGTTAAAAATGGTCAAGGTCATATTGACGATAGAGATCACCTTGGAAATCGTCGTATTCGTTCTATTGGTGAGCTGCTTGGAAATGAGTTACACAATGGTCTTGTTAAAATGCAAAAAGCTATCCGTGACAAACTCTCTACAATGAGTGGTCCGATGGCTGAGCTTATGCCACACGATTTAATTAACTCAAAAATGATTACAAGTACTATCATGGAATTTTTCTCTGGTGGACAACTTTCCCAGTTTATGGATCAAACGAATCCACTTTCAGAAGTTACACACAAGCGTCGTCTTTCGGCACTTGGTGAGGGTGGTCTTGTTAAAGAAAGAGCTGGTTTTGAGGTGCGTGATGTTCACCCAACTCACTACGGTCGTATCTGTCCTATTGAGACTCCAGAGGGTCAAAATATTGGTCTTATCAATACTCTTGCTACTTACTCTAAAGTAAATGAGCATGGTTTTATTGAAGCGCCATATAAAGTGATGAAAGATGGAAAAATAACTTCTGAAGTTGTTTATCTTACAGCAACACAAGAAGAGGGTGTGAAAATTGCAGCTGCTTCAAATAAACTAGATGAAAATAATCAGTTTGAAGAAGAGTTAATCGCTATTCGTCAGGATGGTGAGATTTTACTTCAAAGTCCAACTGAGTGTCAGTATGCTGACCTTTCATCTCATATGGTTGTTGGTGTTGCAGCTTCACTTATTCCATTCTTAGAACATGATGATGCCAATCGTGCACTTATGGGATCAAACATGCAGCGTCAAGCGGTACCTCTTTTACGTGCTAATGCTCCAATGGTAGGTACAGGTGTTGAAAAACTTGTTGCTCGTGATAGTTGGGAGTGTGTAAAAGCTAAACGTGGTGGTAAAATAGAGAAAGTTGATGGAAAACATATCTATGTAATGGGTGAAGAAGATGGAGAGATTTATATTGATTACTATCCATTACAAAAGAACCTCAGAACCAATCAAAACACATCA
>Ga0316207_10004419_pt1 | contig 12225 bp, 11 predicted proteins | sample 6weekpyrite_MG_FD_204943 | JGI IMG/M metagenome (GOLD analysis project Ga0316207, IMG submission 204943) | Microbial mat bacterial communities from mineral coupon in-situ incubated in ocean water Damariscotta River, Maine, United States -... | ecosystem: Environmental > Aquatic > Marine >... | reverse complement strand
TCAATATGATTGCCTACAAACTCAATTATTCGATCCATTCTATCTGTCCAATATTTTAAACGACGGGATTATACACAAGGCACCCGGGTATCGCCATCACGCCTGAATCACGTTAACATTACCCGACTTCCACCAAGGGCACGCCCAAAGCAAATAGCGCAGGTAAATCGCAAGCATGAAGAAGAAAACAATGGCACTGATCATTCTGGATGGCTGGGGCCACCGAGAGCAGGCGGATTCCAACGCCATCTTCAAGGCAAACACCCCATTTTGGGATAAAATCTGCTCAGAACATGCCAACACGCTGATCGCAACGTCTGGCAGTGCCGTCGGTCTACCCGAGGGGCAAATGGGAAATTCAGAAGTCGGCCACATGAATCTCGGAGCCGGTCGTATCGTCTATCAGAATTTCACTCGTATCACCAAAGATATCGAAGACGGCGGTTTTGATCATAACCCGGCGCTTGTCAGCGCGATAGATAGAGCCATTCAAGCCAAAAAAGCGGTTCACATTATGGGGCTGCTATCACCCGGTGGTGTGCATAGCCACCAGGATCACATTCAAGCAGCAATTGCATTAGCGGCAAAAAAAGGCGCCAAAGAAGTCTATGTCCACGCCTTTCTTGATGGCAGAGATACACCGCCACAAAGCGCCGAGCCATCGTTATTAATGGTCGATCAACAATTGAAGGATCTCGGCATTGGCAAGATTGCCAGCATCATCGGTCGGTACTACGCGATGGATAGAGACCAGCGCTGGGATCGTGTCCAGGCGGCCTATGAACTTTTAACCCTGGGTAAAGCAAATCATCAGGCCATCAATGCCGTTGAGGGGCTGCATGCGGCTTATGCCCGAGGTGAAAATGATGAGTTTGTCAGCGCCACCCGCATCGGCCAGCAAACGGTCACCGTTAATGATGGAGACGCTCTGATTTTTATGAATTTTCGGGCTGACCGAGCCAGAGAACTAACACGGAGCTTTGTCGAGACTGACTTCAATGGCTTCACTCGCGAAAAGCAGCCTGAACTCAGCGATTTTGTCATGCTCACGGAATATGCCGCCGACATCCATACGAGTTGTGCATATCGACCTAAGGCCTTACCAAACAGTCTGGGCGAGCACATGGCATTACTGGGAAAAACCCAGTTGCGCATCGCCGAGACAGAAAAGTACGCCCACGTTACCTTTTTCTTCAGCGGTGGGCGAGAAGACTTATATGAAGGCGAGCACCGAAACCTGATTCCATCGCCTGATGTCGCGACCTACGACCTGAAGCCAGAAATGAGCGCGCCAGAGTTAACTGACAAGCTGGTCGATGCCATCCAACAAGGCCAGTATGATTTGATTGTCTGTAATTATGCCAATGGCGATATGGTCGGACACACCGGAAATTTTGACGCCGCCGTCAAAGCCGCTGAATGTCTGGACCAATGCATGCAGCGGGTGGCAGGCGCCCTGCAAGGCATGGGAGGGCAATGTCTGATCACTGCCGACCACGGGAATGCCGAGCAGATGCAAGACCCTGAATCCGGACAGGCGCATACGGCTCACACCACCTTTCCGGTACCATTGGTTTATCTGGGAAAAGAGGATATATCGTTTGCCGATGGTGGAAAGCTCAGTGATATTGCCCCGACATTGCTGGATCTGATGGCACTCAAAACACCGCCAGAAATGACTGGTCGCTCTTTGGTTAGAAGACACTAATTTTGAGCTCAGCGCATCCAACAGTGCATAAAATAGTTTATCTGCTGCTGGTGCTAGCCATCGTGACGCAGGGTGTCAGTCATCAAGCGATCGCCGAGGAAGTTTCCCAGCGTCAGATCGACCAGCTCAAAAAAAACATTGGCAAAATCGACCACTGGCTGAAACAAGCAAATTCAGAAAAAAGCGGTTTATCAAGACAGCTAAAAAAACAAGATCAGCAAATCGATCAGATCAGTCGAGAGATCAGAACCACGCATGCAAAAATAAAAAAACATGTTAAAAAACTAGCACAGCTTGAGCAGCAACATCGAGCGTACCAAAAAGCGCTCAACCGGCAAAAAAACGCTCTGACTGAACAACTTAGAACACTCTATTTTCAGGGCAAACAACCGGCACTTAAAATACTGTTGGATTCCGAAGACCCCCAGAATACAGCCCGTTATTTGGCATATTTTTCCTATATTAACGATGCTCGAAACGAAAAAATACAAGCGTTTCAATCAACATTGGCGCAATTGAAACACACTGAGCAGGCCATTTTGGCACAGCAAACCAAGCTCAATCAAAGTCATTCATCATTGAAAAAAAGTCGAACTGAACTGACGAACAGCCGCTCACAGCGACGAAACGTACTGGCCAAACTGGAAACGCAAATACAAAGCCAGTCTCAACGACTTGATAAGCTAAAGGCAGATCATACCCGGCTCGAACAATTGCTGAGAGAGGTTGAACTGGCCATTGCCAACATTCCGCTGCCTGCCGATGCCTTACCATTTAGTCAGCTAAAATCTAAACTTCCCAGGCCGAGTCGTGGTAGAGTAGTCAGCCACTTCGGCTCCCGTATCGCTCAAGGTAAGCTGCGATTGAATGGCATCCATATCGCAACCAGAGAAGATGACAAAGTCATTGCCGTACATTATGGGCGGGTCGTGTTCGCAAACTGGATTAGAGGCTTTGGCTTGCTCACGATTCTCGATCATGGTGACGGCTATATGAGCTTGTACGGCAACAACAAAAGTCTGCTAAAAGAAACGGGGGACTGGGTACGATCAGGCGAAACAATCGCTTACTCGGGAGAAAGCAGTACCAAAAGCGAATCAGGGCTATACTTTGAAATCAGAAAGAATGGAAGGCCACAAAATCCAGACCTTTGGTTAAGGAAATAATTTTCAGGAAACAGTTAATGAAATCAGTTGCAATTCTACCCATATTGTTTAGCGCAATTTTTATCAGTTCCGGTATTCATGCTGAAACCACGACAGAAGCACCACCAACCCAGGAGGTGCTTGGCGAGACACCCTTAGCGGAAGAAGAAACACGTTCACTGCCACTTCCACTGGATGAACTTCGCAAATTTGCCGATGTATTTGGCAAAATAAAAAATGACTATGTCGAAGAAATAGACGATGTCACGCTCTTGAATTATGCCATCCGAGGCATGCTGTCGAACCTTGACCCCCACTCAGCTTATTTGGAACCCAGCGCCTTTAATGATTTACGAGAAAACACCTCCGGTACATTTGGCGGCCTGGGTATTGAGGTCGGAATGGAAAATGGCTTCGTTAAAGTGATCGCGCCCATCGACGATACGCCCGCACAAAAAGGAGGCATTGAAGCCGGAGACCTGATTATCAAACTGGATGACACGCCGGTTAAAGGCATGAGCCTGAATAGCGCGGTTGAAAAAATGCGTGGCGAAACGGGCACAAAAATTCGACTGACGCTGGTCAGAACAGGAGAACGGGAACCCTTCGAAATCACCCTGGTGCGCGACATCATTCAGGTCACCAGTGTCAAAACAATAAATCTGGACGACCACTACGGCTATATCCGAATCACCCAGTTTCAGGCCCAAACAGGGTCAGATTTTTCAAAAGGGCTCGAACAACTCAATTCAGATATCGAAGATCTGACCGGCCTGATTATCGATTTAAGAAACAACCCAGGCGGTGTTCTGCAAGCTTCGGTCGATGTCGCTGATTTATTACTGGATGAAGGGCTGGTCGTATACACTCAAGGCCGTTCTTCAATTTCTGAACTGAGCCTCAGCGCCACACCAGGTGATGCCACCAATGGCATCCCTATTGTCGTGCTGATAAACGGCGGTTCCGCGTCTGCATCTGAAATTTTGGCGGGGGCACTTCAGGACCATAAACGTGCGGTGATCATGGGAACCCAGAGTTTTGGCAAAGGTTCTGTTCAAAACGTTCTGGCGCTGACCGAAGATTACGGACTCAAGCTCACGACGGCACGTTACTATACTCCCAATGGAAGGTCTATCCAGGCCCAGGGAATCACACCCGATATTGAGGTCAATCGCGCCAAGCTGAGCGATGAGAAACAGTCAGGGTTTTATAAGGAATCCGATCTGGCTGGCCATCTCAGTAATGGCAATGAGGAAAGCCAAGATCAAGAAAAAATAATCGTCGACCCAGACGAAAGAAAACGCGCGATGCTGGAACGTGATTTTCAACTTCAAGAAGCGCTAAATTTGTTGAAGGCCATTGATATTCTAAAGATCACCAGAGGTTAGTCTCTAGCGATGAGCGGCCATTCACTTCGTAGCACACAAAGCAAAGCAGTCATTGCCGCGCTTTGTGTCTTGCTGGCCTGTACGTCACTCGTTTCGCCAAAGCTAGCTGCAGACGACACGGACCAGCAACCCGTCATCGCAATTATCATTGACGATATGGGCAATCATTTTCAGAATGGCCTGGATCTAATTCGCCTGCCCTATCCTTTAACGCTGTCTTTTTTACCCGGTCGTCCTCACTCCGCTGAACTTTCTAAACTAGCACGTATCCACGATAAAGAAATCATGTTGCATGAGCCGATGGAAAACATCCTCGGCCTACAGCTTGGCAAGGGCGGTTTAACTGAAAGCATGTCAGAATACGAGATCAAAAGTTCTTTGGCAGCAAGTCTGTCATCAATTCCCCATATCATGGGCATCAATAATCACATGGGCAGCAAACTGACGACGAACTCACAGACAATGCGCTGGGTTATGGAAAAACTCACCGAATATCCAGTTTATTTTGTGGATAGCCGAACCTCCCCAGATTCCATCGCCGCGCAAACTGCGTTAGATTATCAGATTCCTAACCTGAGCCGTGACGTGTTTCTCGATCATCGGCAAACTCGAAAATTTGTCCAACAACAATTTTTGAAGTTACTGGAAATTGCACGAGAAAAAGGCACCGCCATTGCGATCGCCCACCCCCACCGGGTCACTATCGACTATCTGAACAGAGCGCTGCAAAAGCTGGATGAAAAGGGGATTGGTATTGCCAGTATCAGCGCTCTTTGGCAAATTCAGCACCCTACACAAAGAATGTTTGCCCACCGAAAAAACCAGCAACGCGAATGGATACTGGCGCAACAAAGGCGCCTCATAGAAGACAGCATCATTCAGTAAGCACAGCGCCTTTGGTGTCACTCATAAAAACCAATTTGCCGAACCAAAACCACAATTAATTTCTGGAGAGATCGGCGTATCAAACTATACTGTAGCCAGTACTATTCTTTACTTCGTATTTCGCACCGTTGAGACAAGAAGACGATCATGACTGGCAAAAATATCGATACCTTATTTAAAGACAACCAACTCACCGTTATTACCTTTTCAACCACGGATGCCTGTTTCGCCATTCCATTGGAACAGGTGCTTTATATCGAGAAAGACAGTAAGCGCAACCTGCAGCTTAATGAGTTGGCGCAGTTCAATCATGAAGTGATCACGTTTCAGGATAAAGCCGTTCAGCTCATTGACTTCAACAGCCTGATCGGTTCTGAGAGCCACCAAAAAAGTATGCAAAACCTGATCAAACAACTCGATGACCTGGAGCAACAACATATAGATTGGCTGGATGCATTGGAAGAATCGCTCAAAACCGGCCTGCCTTTTAGCCAGGCACTCGACCCTAAGCAATGCGCCTTTGGTAAATGGTACGCTCAATTTGAAACCGACAATGAAGAGCTGTCTGAAATCATGCGGCGTTTTGATGAACCCCATAAAAAACTACACGGACTCGCCAGCGATTTGCTAGCGATCAATGAAAATGACCCCGAAAAAGCACTACAGACGCTGGAACAGGAGCGGGTCGGCACGCTGTCGGTACTGGTTCGCTTATTCCAATTAGCGAAAGAACATGCAACGAACAGCATTCGCCCAATCATATTATTTGTTGAACACAATGACGCAAAGGTCAGCGCCGTTAGACTCGACAACATACAGGACATCGTCAATTATCAGCGCAAAGAGTTCAGTGTCGATGATTCAACCGATGGTATTATGAAAAAACGACACGATGACTTTACCGTTGAAGGCTTTTTACGAAATGGTGATAACGCACCTCTCATGCTGATCAACTGTCAACCCAGCGTGTCAACCAGCAAAGAGCAAGTCGCGTAAAGCAGATCAAATCTGCGCATGCTCGCAATCTGAACAGTTACAGTCGCATTTCGATGCCCTGCGCCGCCATATAGGCTTTGGCCTGCTGTACCGTATACTCACCGAAATGAAAAATACTGGCTGCCAATACGGCATCAGCCGCGCCAATCGTGACCCCGTCGGCTAAATGTTGTAAGTTACCGACGCCGCCCGAGGCGATCACAGGAATCGAGATCGCGTCCGAAATTGCCCGCGTCACCCCCAGATCAAAGCCGTTTTTCATGCCATCCTGATCCATGCTGGTCAGAAGTATTTCGCCCGCACCAAGGGCAGCCATCTTTGCTGCCCACGCAACGGCATCGAGCCCGGTTGGCTTGCGTCCGCCATGCGTAAAGATCTCCCAGCGATCAACTTCACCTGCCGCACTGACTTTTTTGGCATCAATGGCAACCACAATACACTGACTGCCAAAGCGTGCCGCAGCTTCACCGACAAATTCCGGATTAAACACCGCCGCCGTATTGATACTGACCTTATCCGCCCCGGCGTTAAGCATATTACGAATATCTTCAACTTTTCGAATTCCACCACCGACCGTGAGCGGGATAAAGACTTCGCTGGCCATCTTCTCGACGGTATGAATAGTGGTATCCCGGTCTTCGTGACTGGCGGTAATGTCGAGAAAGGTAATTTCATCTGCGCCTTGCTCATCGTACTTTTTTGCCACTTCGACCGGATCGCCCGCATCACGAATATCGACAAACTGAACCCCTTTTACCACTCGCCCCTGATCGACATCCAGACAGGGGATAATTCGTTTCGCCAAACCCATTGTTTATCCTCGGCTTATCATCTCAACTCATCGAAACCTGCCACTGCACTGATTGTCTTGAAAGCCGTGCAGAACAAGGCGGGAAGTGTGAATTTATACGTTTAATGATCATTTTCCAACACAGCTATGTGCTGATTTGAACGTAAGCAGAGTCGTTACATCGCGTAATGACTATTACTGTCACAGTAATGCTGCGCTTCGGCCACATCCAGGGTGCCTTCATAGATAGCTCGCCCCGTAATCGCACCGCAAATTCCGTTTGCTGCCTGATCACTTAGTGCTCGAATATCATCCATATTGGTAATCCCTCCCGATGCAATCACCGGAATAGAAGAGGCTTGAGCCAAGCGGACAGTCGCTTCAACATTGACGCCTTGCATCATGCCATCACGCGCAATATCGGTATACACGATTGATGACACACCATCCTGTTCAAACTGCTTGGCCAGGTCGGTCGCATTCAGGTCAGAGACCTCAGCCCAACCATCGGTCGCAACTTTGCCGTCTTTAGCGTCAAGGCCAACGATGATATGACCCCCAAAGGCGCGACAGGCTTCGGTCACAAACTCAGGTTCTTTAACGGCTTTGGTGCCGATGATAACGTAGCTCACGCCCGCTTTCAGGTAGGCTTCAATGGTTTCAAAACTGCGAATACCGCCACCAATCTGAATCGGAAAATTTGGAAAACGCTGGGCGATCTGACGCACAATTTCGCCATTAACCGGCTCTCCTTCAAAAGCACCATTCAAATCAACCAAATGCAAGCGCCGTGCGCCCACATCAAACCAGCGACCAGCAACATCAACCGGATCCTCTGAAAAAACAGTCGAATCTTCCATACGTCCTTGACGAAGTCGCACACATTTTCCGTCTTTCAAATCAATAGCGGGAATAATTAACATGTTGTATCTATACCTTTGAGCTACTTAGACCTGGCCTGACCAGGAAGCAAAATTCTTCAATAACTGAAGCCCTGAATGCTGACTTTTTTCCGGATGAAATTGAACCGCAAAAATAGTGTCACGCGCAATCGCAGCGGTAATTGCCTTACCGTATTGCGTTCGTCCCGCCACCTGCTCCGAATTTGCCGCAAGGTAATAACTATGCACAAAATAGAACCGTGACTGATCTTCAATATGCTGCCACAGGGGGTGATCCAGCGCTTGTTCGACTTGATTCCAGCCCATATGAGGCACCTTTAACCGAGCACCATTCTCCATCACGGTGTCACCAAAATACTGTACATTGCCCGAAAACAAGCCGAGACCTTCAACGCCATCGTTTTCTTCACTGTGCTCCATCAAAGCCTGCATACCGACACAAATACCCAACAACGGACGATCAATGGCCACTTCTTTTACCAGTGCATCAAAGCCAAGACGTCGTATTTCTGCCATACAATCGCGCATTGCGCCAACACCGGGAAGCACAACCCGGTCAGCTTCACGAATCCGCTGGACATCCGAAGTCACCTGTACGGTTGCCTCCGGCGCAACATGCTCTATCGCTTTCGAAACCGAATGCAGGTTGCCCATGCCATAATCGATAATCGCTATCAAATTCATTTTGGTACTCATAAAAGACAACTGACCTCACGTGAGGTCAGTAAAGTATTCAGTACAGTAGGTCAAGCATACGAATACGCTCAGCCTACAAAGCGCCTTTGGTCGAAGGCATCATCCCGGCCATACGCGCATCTGCTTCCAGCGCCATGCGTAAAGCACGACCGAAAGCCTTGAACACGGTTTCAATCTGGTGATGCGCATTTTTACCTTTCAGGTTATCAATATGCAACGTCACCATGGCATGATTCACAAAGCCCTGAAAAAACTCGTAAAACAAACCGGTTTCGAGCTTGCCAACGCTACCACTAACAAAGGGCACATTCATTTCCAACCCCGGACGACCAGAAAAATCAATCACGACTCTCGACAACGCTTCATCCAGAGGAACATAGGCATGACCATAGCGGCGAATGCCTTTTTTATCGCCCACCGCCTTGGCGAAGGCTTGCCCAAGCGTAATGCCCAAATCTTCGACAGTGTGATGGTCATCAATATGTAAATCGCCTTTGGCGACAGCCTCGATATCAATCAAACCATGCCGACAAATCTGGTCAAGCATATGTTCCAAAAACGGGATTCCGGTATCAAAATTCGCTTCACCGCTACCGTCCAAATCGATTGAAACTGTAATTTGGGTCTCAAGCGTTTTACGCTCCACCCGGGCTTTTCGTTCGGCCATCCAACGCTCCAAATTGCTTGTCAAACCCTGCTCGTATTTTGCGGGGGCGATAGTATATCTTGATTATACTGAGAAAGCCTGTTGCAGATTTTCGAGATACGTATCCACCATACTGCCAAATTCATGCTTCACCACCGGACTAATCGCCAACTTCAGCAGGCCGGGCAGAGGAAGCGTTAATTGTGCCGACGACTGAAAGCGAACATGCGTCTCATCGCCTTGCTCAGAAATCGTCCAGGCCCCCGAAACAACGCTATTGCCTTCGTCTCTGATCGGCTCCCAGGTAACGATGCCTTCAGACTCGTCAGAAAAATACTGACAGGCATAGACGGTCTGTATTGCGTGATCACCCAAGCCCACTTTTTCCATCTCCCACCGATAGGTATTGTCGCCCAAGTCGGTTAACTGCTCTACTTTAGGAAAATGGCTGGCCGAATCAGGCACATTGGCCAGCAGCGTAAACACCGTTTCAACACTTGCCGGAACAGTGAACTCGCGATCCAAATCAATACTCACTTTAACAGTCATAAGCTACCCTTTTTTGTTAGTCTCGAATGGGGAAGAATCATAAACAGTTCGGTATAAAAAAGCCATCGAAGCCTGTCGAAAACAACATAGACTGATATACTCCAAACTGAAAAACCGCCAACCTAGCAATGCTCATTGACCAGAAATGCGACAGGCTTACTTATGCCCACTATTTTAAAAAAACTCCTCAAAGTAATCGTCTTAATCGTGTTGCTGCTTGCAGTCGGCATTACAGCACTGCTAGTGATCATCGATCCGGATGACTATCGGGCAGATATCGAACAACAAGCCAAATTACAGGCTGGCATAAACCTGAAAATCGAGGGTGAACTCAGTTGGTCATTACTTCCTATCGGCATCAACGTCAATCGAATTAGCGTGCGTGACCAACACCAGCAAGCATTTAGCTCTTTCAACAACCTTACTCTGCAAATCGATACCGTATCGTTGCTGCAACTAAACCCTAAAGTGAAGAAATTATTGCTTGACGGCTTAGATGTCGAACTTAAGAAAGACATTAAGGGAAAAGCGAACTGGGAGAATTTGATTGCCCGAAAGAATGCAGCAACGAAAGCACCCGAAAGTACGGTTAACGAACCGGTAAAAGAAGGCTCTCGCCCCCAACTTAGTTTTTTGGTCGAGCAACTTGAAATCAGCAACGCTCGCTTCAGCTACCTCGACCTCCAAAACGATCAGATACTGGAGGCCTCAAAACTTACACTATCGATGCGTGATATTGCCCTGGATCAGGCATTTCCCGTTAGTCTCAGTTATCAGCTAGTTAACGAAAACCCAAATGCCGAGATCAAGCAAAACCTGAGCGGAAAACTGAAAATCTCATCTGATTTTAAACAAATCGCAATCGAGTCACTGAATAGCGCAATCCAGGTCACTTCAGATGCTATTGCCGGAAAAACGCTTAATGCCCGGATGGGTGGCGATATTCTGATTGATACCGCTGCAGAGCGCATATCACTAAATAACGTCATCATAGGCTTAGCGAATATTGAGTCGCAATTACAATTAGCCATCGCCAACTATTCTACTGAAATCGAAATTCTCGGCAAAATCAGCATCAGAGATTTTTCTTTGCCTGAGTTACTCACCCAACTGGGGCAACAACGAATACCGACAAGCGATCCCGAGGCGCTTTCCAAACTGGCGTTTTCATCCAAAGTAAAACTGGTCGGCGATGCGCTTTCATTGCCTTCACTTAGCATCAACGTTGACCAATCAAACTGGCAGGGCAATCTGGATCTTAATCTCAAAACACAAGCCCTTGCGCTTGACTTACAAGGCGATCAAATCACGATTGACGACTACCTTCCCCCTGAAGGCAAAACCGAGGCCACGGCAAAAATCAAGCAGACCGAGTCGAAACAGACTGGAGACGAACCACTACTGCCCCTGGAGACAATTCGAGACCTGGATCTGGCCATCAATTTCAAGCAACAGGCCATCACCGCAAAAGATATGAAGTTCAAAGACCTGAAGCTCGAGATCACGGCAAAAGATGGCCACCTACAGCTTAAACATGCCAGCACCAAGCTCTTCGAGGGTCAAATCGATACCACAGCAAGTCTCAACGCAAAGTCCGACAAAGTTCTTTGGGATGTCAACACTGATGTCAGCAAACTCAATATTCTGGAGCACCTCGGCGACATCGAAGCAATGGGATATCAACTTGGCGGCGCAGGCAACATCAATCTAACGGCAAATTTTAACAGCCAGGGCAACTCGATCAATTCACTACAACAATTCGCTAAGGCTAACGCAAAGGTCAATGTCATTGACGGCGCAGTCACCGGCATCAATCTCAATCAAATGGCCTGTGAAGGCTTCGCTTATCTAAATCGTGACCAAGTCACCAAATCAGATTGGCCGAACGAAACCCGCTTCAATATGCTTGAAGCTGAGGTAAGCATTGATGGCCAAGTTATCGAATCCAGAAAGCTGGCAGTTGAAAACATCGGGCTAAAAGCGTTGGGACAAGGCACCGTTAACCTCGCCGAAAAACACCTTAACTACGAACTTGAGCTAACGCCAGTCGGTGACCTGGGCGACGAGGCCTGCCAAGTGCGCGAGAAAATCAAAGACATCGCCATTCCAATTAAATGTGAAGGTGCATTAGGCGCATCGCCAGCAAGCCTTTGTGGCTTGAACTACAAAAAACTGGGCCAAACCGCTGAAAAGCTCGCTAAAAAAGAAGCCAAACGCAAAATAGAAAAAGAAGTAGACCGCGCATTGGACAAGCAGATAGACAAGCATCTCGGCGGCGACAAAAAAGCAGGCAAGGAACTTAAAAAACTATTCAAAGGCCTATTCTAGGGCCTGTTGACGTTTCATATTCGCAACTGTTGTCGCCTGAAAAAACGCCAATCAAGGCGCGAGGAGTGTAGTTTAGTGATTCTAAATAAACGACGAGCAACACCGAGTGGCGCTTTTTCAGGCACAACCCGAAGGGCCGGGATCATTTTTCCGCCTGGCCGCGTTATCAGGAGCTTATGTAGAATGACTACA
>Ga0316207_10004418_pt1 | contig 12228 bp, 13 predicted proteins | sample 6weekpyrite_MG_FD_204943 | JGI IMG/M metagenome (GOLD analysis project Ga0316207, IMG submission 204943) | Microbial mat bacterial communities from mineral coupon in-situ incubated in ocean water Damariscotta River, Maine, United States -... | ecosystem: Environmental > Aquatic > Marine >... | reverse complement strand
CGGCAATCCACGTGCCCTGGTTCTCAATGGTGTATTCAATATCAAACGAACCGTACTCACCGCCCTGCGCCAACATAAACACATCGATGGGTGAAAATTCCGCGCGTAGCATCGGCGGAAAGGTGACTTTCATTTCCCACAAATGCCCCGAGGTAATGCGCGCCTCACGCTTACCGCTTTGCGACTTACTGACAATCACCGGCTGGTTTGAGGTTAAAGCGAGCGAGGCATAACCCGGACTGGTTGGAAAGGTACCTGACATACTTACCCCAAAATGCCACAGTAAAGCGCCACCATTGCGCTATACTGTGGTGCTGTTAATCAATAAAAGGATGTTTTAAAAATGAAGATGTTTGCTGTAAGCGCAATACTGTTACTACTCACCGGCTGCATGGCGAGTATGCCCAATCAAATTACCCCGGCCACCTCAAACTTTGATGGCTCGAAATCGCTCACAATGGCCCCTGCTTTTATTTATGAAAGCGCAGATACCTGGTCTTATGCTCATTTTCAATTGGGCCTGTTCTGGTCTTCTAAATTCAAAGACTCTATTTTAATTACAGCCAAATTACCGAATGACATCCGCAACATTAACAGCCATGAAGGCCTGCAATTTAATGTCGATGGCAAGGTTACAAAGCTCAGCACTGACGTTGTATATACACAATTCGATGCCGATGTCGCCGGTGGTCGTGTATACACGGAGTCATCTAAACCGTTCTCTGTTTCAAAACAATTTATTCAATCGCTACTCGATGCAAAGTCGGTAAAAATAAAACTCATTACAAACAAGGGCGCATTAGTGGGCGACTTTAAGGCCGATAAACCCGGCGCTGCCATCCGTGGCTTTAAAGACTTTATGCAACAATTTAAGAAAAGCTAAGCCCCTCTTCATTTAATTTGTTCATAAACAAATTCCACAGTTGCGGGAATGTTTCACGCTGTCGATCTTCAAAACTTGCTGCATCCTGCGCCATAATCACCGGTGCGAAAGTAATACCACTACCGCCTATTGCGTTATTTCTTACTTTCTCACTGGTACCGGGATCTAATACCATTTCACCTTTTTGCAACAGGTAGGTTCCTTCACTGGGCACATTATCCAAACCACTGTGCGCCTGCCCCTTAAACGATTGCGATTTAATGTTTTGCACCTGCACCATACCCGCTACCGATTGCGCAGCTGCCAACGGAATATTTAATGGGTAAGGTACGGACGCCATGGTTTTAGTAACAGCCTGATACGTATTGATTAAGGCATTCGCAATGGCAGAGGCCTTGCCAATTTTAAATAGGCTTTTAGATTTAGCCGACATGAGCGTAGATAAACTGCTCATCATGTCACCGATCACCTCGACCTTTGCAGCCACCGCCTGTTTTGCTGTCTCAATTAATTCCTGCTGATAGGCCTGCTCACCCGCAACCGCCAGTGCATTGGCCATATTAATTTGCTCTAGTTCAGCGGCTTTAATTTCGGCCATGCGCGTGGCGGCCGCTTCCACTGCTGCCGAATTATCATCACCACTTTGTTGTACCTGTATAGTGGCCACCTCTTCTGCGGCCTGCTTAACATCTTTTAAGGCACCCTTGGCGGCCTCTGCATTTTGCCCAACACTGGATATCATGTTTAACAAATTCGCCTGGCCATCGATGGCGGCCTGCTCAAAGTCACCCACCATTGCGGTCAATACATGAAAGGCTGCCGGTTGATCTATACCCAGCAATTGATTCACTGTGCGAATAGGTTCAATCACCGCATCGAGCGACTTTAAAGCAACCGTGGCAAACGTAACCACGCCAAGCTTAATGACCTCCCAACCGATCTGCATATAGTCTAATGCGGTAATTACATACCCGATGGCGGTGGTCGCAGAATCCATTGCGCTGTTAACCATTTCACCCACACCACCGGCCTGCCTGGCATTTTCTAAAAACCAGTTGGCGGTGTATTCCAAATACGGTGCAAGCTTCACGGTTAACTGTGTGGCAATACCGGTAACAATCCCTTTCGCGCGAATCATCGACTGATTGGCCGCCTCCATTTGCGCGGCATCGATATTACCAATGGCATTACCACTGGTAATGGCTTCATCACGCAAACGCCTTAAACCTTCTGCATTATTCTCAAGCAAAGGAAGCAGCAATGATGCATCACTGGCCAGCGACTCCATAATCTGAACTTTTTCAGATTGTGTACCCACTTTATCCAGCGCACTGGCTACACGCAGTAATTGCTGGTCCGGTGATAGGTTCGCCATATATTCAAGGTCTAAATTTAAACGATCCAATACCTCTTTAGCTTCACCACCACCATTAGCAAAGGCATCACCAATTTTTTCAGTCATATCTTTTAATATATCACCCGTTTTATCGGCTTCGATATTGACTGTTTTAAAGGCGTATTGTAGCGAAGTCATTTCCTGTATAGCTGTATTGGTCGCTCTTGAATACACCATTGATTGATGCGCTGCATCGGCAGTAACTTTAATCAAAGCCCCAAAACCTGCAGCCCCCGCCAAACCCAATACCGCACTTTTTGCCGACAACACTTTTTTGGAAATTTTATCGATATCCGCCATCACCGGCGTGAACGCCTGCTTGGTTTTATTTTTTGCAGATATAATAATTTTATACGTTTCGCCGCTCATGCCTTATCCAGTATTTCCATGACTTGCAAAAATAAATTAGGTTGATCAAGTATGCCGCCACTAAATGGCAATAGATGATTTTTGTAATGCTGATACAGCCGTAAATAATTGCCGGTGTTATCAGTGATCATCGGTAAAAAACACGTTTTCGATTCAGTTAAACCCGGTATTTCAAACATAAAAAAACCGGCCGGGCCATTTGAATTTGGCCACTCACCGGTTTCATCACAATGGTAATTATGAATACATTCACTGCAATTAAAGTCTGCGCGATTGCGCTGCACTTCAACTGCAATTAGGAGTTTTTTGTTTGTGCACCACTCACTTCTGATATTGATAAAATTTGCCCTGCAAGTTCTGCAAGCTCTACCGGTGGAATTTTTTGCAAGTTCATTGAGTTAAATTTTAAATCTTTGCCATTATCATCAGGAAAATTATCCCAACCTGTTAAACCATGCTTTATTGCAAGCCGCAACCCATTACCAGATATACGCTGCTCACCATTACCAGAGTCTGTTACCTCGGCCATAATTTCCATATAATGCATACCACTCAGTGGTTTTAATTTAAACGTGGTCGGTTCATCTGATTCTTTATCTGCAGCACAAATATAATCCTGTACCGTTAACCCTGAAATTGCTGTTATTGACATACCTGTACCTTAATTTATGTAAGCGTTAACACAACGCGATCATCACCCGATGTTTCATTTACACCGTATGACATACCGAATTTACTCACCCCGTTCTGCTCACTGTTTGTCGGGGCGGCATTGTGATATGTTTTAGCCATTGCCAGCTGCCACTGATTACCAGCTGTTGAGCCAATTACACCGGTATCAAACGCCTGAACCGTGCCGTTTTTATATTCGTGAATCCAGTCTTTCGAGGCCACCAGGGTTTTATCAGGATCAAACGACCCAGCCACTTGAATATCTGTAATTTTAGGATGCGCAAAACCATCCGGCGAACTTACGTCATCATTAATAGCAGTGGTATATTCGATGCTGGTTTCAAAATTAGATATCACCGCCGCATCACCACCGATGGTGAAGTTTGCGCCCTTCACAGGCGCAGGCATAGTGGCCTCGTATGAAGGTGAAATAATCGTCTTATCAAAAATAGAACCATCGATAGAGTAAACAGAGGTCGCATCGGGCACCGTTACCCATGCCACACTTACTGTGGCTACTTTTGTCGCGCCCACATAATCCGAAATAATACGGGTTTGACCCTTGCCCGTTCCTTTTACAATTTCAATGGTTTGGCCTATACCAGTATCATCAACAGCGGATGACTGCGCGTCCAGTGTAATTGTGCTGGCACCACCTGCCTGCGCTGTGCCCCACTGCTCCATATGACCAATAAACTTAACCTTCAACATACCCACCCCGGCAGCGCTACCGGAAATAACCGCACTTACAGGCCGCGCAGAAGTCAAAACGGTTAAGGTGCCATCGTGATAATCATAAATAGTAGCACTGGGTATATTATTGGTAATAGGACCTGTATATACAGATGATGTGCCCGGTGTTAATGCTTCAGAAAAACCCAACGCTTTTAAAATTGGCGCAATTTCAATTGCGGTACCAGGGGATGCATCAATACCTTTAATTTCAACATCAAATGATATTGAGCCCAATGAACCACCAACAATAGATTGAAGCTTACCAAATGTATTTTTCAACACTTCACGCTCAATTATGCGTTCATTTTCACCGTAGTTTGTTTCTGGATTAGCAACAAGAATAGCTGCCGCTGCAGCCAAACCCGGATCAAAATTTTCATTCGCCTCAAGTCCAAACAATATAACCCGCTTTGAGATAACCATTACTTTTCTTCCTCGGCTTGTTTTTTACTAGGAGCAACATCAATCTGCTCATTTTTTTGTTTACTGGATCGTGTTTTTTTATTTGCTTTTTCAGCGTTTTTCTGTTGTTCCTCATGAGGAACAAGATGCATTTTAGCCATAGCGCAACCTTATTTTTTGCTTACACAAGCGTGAAAATTAACTACCTGGATCTTTTAAAGCGTGGCGATAATGAATTGAAAATTTCATTTCCATACGCCCTGTATCTTTATTCGCTGCAACCGCCTCCGGTTCATCATCACCCAATGGTGTAACGCTTTGAACAAACGACAAACCCAGATCATCCACTGCCATCACTGCAACATACACTTCATTCGCAATCTGGTTTAAATCTGTTTCATAGGTACCCGTTGTTTTAATGTGCGCGATTATCTTTACCGTTAACAAACGATCAATGAACGCTATATTTTGTGAGCCTTCGATAACATCATCAGGCCCTTTTTCTACCGTTAAAGCGGGCACACCATCATCTGCAACCGGATATACTCGGCCACGTTGTACACGATCCTCTGTTGTTAAAAGACCGTCAACAACAGTCTCAACAGCAACCATGATTGATTCTGCGCGATGCATTAAGATTGATCCTCAAGTATCAATTTTGTTTTACCGGTACCATCCGGTTTAATAGTCTCAATGATGTAACTCGTACTATTAAGCGTAATCGTCGTGCCATTTGATACTGCAGGCGTAACCGCAGACAACGCCAAAACACTACATGTAAACACTGGTTGTGTACCGCTTACATCTAATGTCTCAAAATATTCGTTTGAAAAATGCCCAGGTACATCGCTACCGTTAATAACAGCAACCGTTATACCAAATTCATCAGCGCTAAATATTTCCGCTAAATCATCATCATCAATTTCTGGCATTACATAAACCCAATAAAAAAGCCCGCATAATACGGGCTTTTAAAATTTCAAATCAGCAATATTTACTTATTTTTTGCTGCTTCTTTAGCTGCTTTTTTAATTGCTTCAGCTTCATCGGTACCCGCACGTACGGCGCGCTTTGATCCAACAAGATACGCGCCATCTTCCTTAGAAGTAGACACATCCTCACCGACTTTGCAATTTTTACCTGCAACCACGCACGCAACCGCAATGGTCACTTTTTTAATTTCATCACTCATGACTTATTACCTATTAATTTATGTTTTAAAAAATACTGCCCGACCAAATATTAATCAGTGCGGGCCGGTGCAGTATTTACCAATGCATTTTTACTTATGCATTTTTACAGAACGACTGCGCGTGCTTAACACCCACATCACAATCACTGAACACACGCAACACTAAACCACCTGATGCGACCTTAGTCGCTGTATCAGTCACCACATCCAGCACACCCCAGAATGCGAGAATCACATCATTGAAGTTACCAAATAGGATTGTGTTAGCTGCAAGTTGCGAACTTGACTCAACGTCATAGCCATTCGCCTGGCCATTCGCCATTAAGAACTGTGCAGTGCCCGCCGCCTTTTCGGTCGTTTTCATGCTACCCATTACGCCTGCTGTACTAACATAAGCTAATGAACCATTTAAACCATCAGCCGCATTAACAGCGGTTTCAAAAGCAACCAGTTCGGCCCATGTTGGTGAACCCGGTGTTAAGATAGTTGATGTCGCAACACCTGTGGTATTTAAAATACCCGTTGGATTATTCGCTGCACCCGAACCTGCAAAGCCCGCAAGGTCAACACCCAGTGCCGCACCCATTGCCAAATCGGCCATCACCATATCTTCTACTGATGGCGCAGACTGCTTTAACAGGCTGCGGCTCATTGAAGTGGCACCGGCCAGAATTTTTGGCGTTAGTGATAAGGTACCTGTACCCACATCTGATAAGGTAGCACCCGTATCTTCTGCAACGAAACCGAAAGTTGCTGATGATGTCTTGCGTGGTAAATCAAGATTACCCACTAAGCCTGGCAATACCTGTGCACCTAATCGACCCAACAAAGCCTGTGCACGCAGGTTATCGATAAAGTTACCAGCACCATGCTCTGTACCTACGAGTTCTGCACCCGTTGCCGTACCGCCTACCGTCATATTACGTTGCTGATGACGGCTTTGAATATCAAACGGCACAAAGAAACCTTTTGCATCACGCTCTAACTTTTCAGCAAGCGCATTTGAACACTCAAGTTCAAAGCCAGCTTTTGACCAATTACCAGATGCATGAGCATTAATCGCCTTAAGTAAGCTAAAGCTTTCTAATTCACTTTTGCTTAAATCCAGATGCGTTGCTGGCGTTAAATCCAATGGGTCCGCATTTGCCATTGCATCCAATACAGTGCGTTGAAAATCTTCAACACTGTCACCGTCTTTAATGGCTTTTTGCGCATCGGCTTTTAGTGATGCTAGCGACTCGCCGTGCTGCTCACCTAATGCCGAAATTTCGCGAACACGTGCAACCTCTGCATCATGCGCTTTTTTGCGTGCATCTTTTTCAATCTGCGCGCGTTCTTCTACTGTTAAATCCATCTCTTTAACCTCGATATGAGTTGATTGAATATTTTGTGTTTCTTCCGATTCTGCTCTTGAAGATAAATCCACGTTGGTTTCAAATTCACCAAAGTCACGTTTCCAGTTTTCTTCTACGCTACGCCCTACGCCCACTGAGTTATCAGCTGGCACAGTCACCAGGGAAACTTCTAACGGTTCCCAATCGGTAACGCGGTAAGATGCCTTCTCATCACTTTCTTCTTCCAAAACCATTCGATGAACAATGTAACCAACACTCACTTTTTGTAAGATACCGGCCTTTACATCTTCAAATTTTTCACTTGCAAACACACCTGTGCCAAAGCGAACCACCGCTTTACCCAAAGAGTTTTCAAGTGACACTTCATCCGTGACACCGAGATGCGCATCTCGGTCATGGTTAAAGAGCAAGGGACCACCGTCCTGCAACCGACCAAGGCGCACTTCCGCTTTTTCATGCCCTAAAATTTCATCACCAAACCAGCGCTCATAGGGTTCTTCACTTGAAAAACTTAAACACACGGTTCGATTTCCTTCATCTATCGCTTCACGGTTAAACGTCGCCATGCGACGTTGCACACCGAGTTTGATTGAATCAGTTTTTATCTGTTGTTTGGCTTGTTGATGCTTCATCGTCATCATCGGTTGCCTCATTTTCTGGTTGAATGAAACCATCAGCGCCGGGCGTTATACCCATTGACTCAAGTGTTTTATTTTCTTGTTGGATCTCACGCCACACTTCCTCAGGGTCATTACCCATATCGCGTATGGCTTGCGAGCGTGACGTTAAGGCTTCATCTATCTGCCCCTTCACACCATTAAATTCTTTTTGTGGATCGGTCCATTTCCAGCGACGTGGTTGCCATTGCACATCCTTAAATTTTTCGAGGCGAGACATCGGCAATGGCTTACCTGATTGACCCTTAATCGTGCCCGCCGTTAACCCCATCACCAACCAGTGCGGATATAAACGATCATGGAACTGACCTATTAACCATTCTTGCAACATCATCCACATGTCACGATCACTGAGCTCACCCAGGCGACCACTTGAATAATTAACCCCTTCCAAATCTTTAGAAGCTTTGTGGTAACTGATTCCCCAGCCTGCAGAGATACCGCGCAATATGGTTTTATTAAATGGCTCGAAATCACCGTGCGGGTATTGTGGGTCCCAGTTCAGCAACTCCGTGCCTTCAGCCACCTGGTCGAATGATCCCGCCTCGGCATTCATCACGGTATTACCATCAGAATCTTGACCGTCACCGTCGTAAGCATTGCCCGTCGGGCTAACAATAAAGCCCATTTTTGCGGCACCAACCCGTGCTGCAATTAACGCGGCCTCACGATAACCACCTAAATCACGCAAGCCGATCATGCTGGAATGCATCCACGGAATACCGCGCCACTGGTCCTGATACATCGGCAAATAAATATGTAAAATTTCTTTTGCATCAACCCGAATGCGATCATAGTCGCCGGGGGTTGATAATCTATCGCCAGGGTGATTTTTGCGTAAGTGATACGCAACCGGCGCACCAAAACTATCAATCTCCACGCCCATGCGCACTCGGTTATGGGTAGGCCTATAATCATCTGTGCTGTATGTCTCATCGAGATAATCAGCATCAATAAACTGAACCGCAAAACGCGATGTATTTTTAAACGCGGGCAACATTCGAACCAATGCCTCACCATCACGCGCAACTGTTTCAATCAATAAGCGCTCAAACGTTGCACGGTCAAAACGCTTACTGGCTTCAAACTCGCCAACCTTGCCGCTTTTTTTCCACGCCAGCTCAATTGCGTTATTGTCTTGTTGATCTAGCGTGCCATCATTATTTTTTGCACGCGCTTGCAGGCGCACACCCTTTGCACCAATAACATTGCTTTTAACTTCAGTAATAAAACCTTTTGCGTAATCATTGTTGTTACACAAATCACGTGAACGGGCACGCAATGGCCGCAGCTCCATTTTTAACTGCGCATTCATACTTTGACCATCACGCGCCCAACTAGCCAGCAACCGGGTAGCCTGCGCAGCTTCAAAGCCTTTTTTTAGTGATGATTTATTTTTTTTACCGTGCACAGCATGCCATGCCGCATCCACTATAGGCTGCAGCACTCTTTTAATTATTCTCATAGTTATAGTCTTACTCGTACGCTACCAGAATGACCTAAACCTTTTTCAAGGCGCGCCGCGCGTGTTTCTTGCGCATACCAATTTTCATATTTTGTTTTAGCTGAAATTAATGATTCCAAACTATTACGAGTGACTGCAAATCCATCAATGCTGTAACTTTCATTGCCTTTAGTGGCACGCATTTCCAATGTGGTGTTAATTGCATCAAGCGTTTTTTTAATATGGCTGCGACCATCAACCGCACCAGTAGCCGCATTGGGAGATATAACAAGATCACCACAACCTACATCATATCGCTCAACACCTTTTGTTGCGTATGACTGATATTCATATTCACCAGATGTATATAAAGCAGAAACTGCCGCACTTATAGTAACTAAATGAGTGCTATCACCGTTATCTGTTGCGGCAACCGTATATTGCTTAAGCGCGTTAAAAATGGAATACGACAACACCCAACCATCTTCAGGCTTATAATCACTTACATCTTTTGTCCATGATGCCGTTGAACCTGATGTAATTTTCGCCGGTTCTGTCGTTGCTATATCGGGCATTAATTATTTCTCACTGCTTGTAACGATTCACAAAACCACCACGTTTTTTGCGCGGCGACGAATGCCTTGGCGATGTTTCAGGTTTATCTTTTTGTTCGTTTTCTGCAAACAAATCCTGTTGCATTAATTTTCGTTTTAACGCTTCCCATTGATTGTTTGTCATTAAATTTATCTTTAATGAGCGCGCGGCATGCAATGCATAAACTGTGCAATCAAGGGCCTCATTTCGTACACCACTTTTACATTGCCAGATTAACTTGCCACGTATAGATCGATGCGGCGCTTTTACTTCTGATGTGATTTGATCATAAAAATCAACCCGCACATCTTCGTACCAATGCAAATGCCCGTGCCCATCACCCAGCAATGACAACCTGCCACGCTCACCAATAATTAAATCTTTGGCTTTATGCGTACCCACGATATAAACCTGCAAGCCATACTTTGCTGATTTATTATGCCGCTTACCTTTTGTATCAATTTGCCTTGGTCGACTAAATATTTCTCGATCTAAAACACGATCAGATGAACCCTTTATAGCCATCACATTGCGGTTTTGATATTTGCGCACCCACGTATATGCCTGGTCGGATGTTTGGCCATCCGATGTATCAACCGATACTGCAGATACAACCAACTTAAAACCCTTTGCATGCGGTATGGGCGTAAATAATAACTTTGCTAATTCATCCCACACAGGATCGTTAACATCGGTGACCGATGTTTTGGCGTGCAACTCACCCCAATAAATCAACCAGCTTTCTTCACCAGGGCCCCAGCCCCAAATAGTTACCGCCAATCTATCGTGCTGTATATCCACACCCGCGGTTAAAATATACGCCCCATCGGGTACCGTTAATTGTTTATATTTTTCTGCACGATCTTGTAACTCGGTAACATCAGGAGCCGTGCTTTCATATTCGTAAGGTTTACCCAAGCACGAATTAACAAACACAATCATGTCTGTTTCATCGCCCTGCTCTAACTTATGCTTAGCCTCTAAATAACGTTCAACTAATCGATTTAGCCGTGAGCCTGGAAACGGGCTGTATAACTCATTAACATAAAACCCCGCAATGCCGCGTGATTCTGCTGTCGCAATCCACTTACCCTGTTTTACATTTTTATTTTTATGCAGATCATTCCACACCGAGCCGCAATGTGGGCATGAGTAAAAAGCCGACTCAGTGACCGCATCTGCAAATACTTCATGTTTTCGATCTGGGTCGGTATCCCAATCTACATTTACCCAATCAAGCACATGTGTTTCACCGCACTCATGGCATGGCACGTAAAAGTTGCGTTGATCAGAATTGATAAACGCATCTTCAATGGTCGAAATATTTTTAACCGATGGTGTACCACCAAACACCACTTTACGGCGGTGATAAGTCTTGGTTCGTTCCTCAAGCAACTTGATGGCATCACCTTGCTTGCCAACATTAATCGCCGCATCATCCGGTTCTTCAACAAACACACGGGGCGCTGGTGTTGATTTAACATTGCTGGGACTATTCGACCCCACCAGCTTTAAAAAACCACCCGCAAACTTTTTAAACATGGCACGATTGCCATCTTTTTTGCTGGTCGATACATCAATCTTATTAGCTAGTCGCGGCGTTACCGACACCATTGGGCCAAGTTTTTCTTGCGCATATTCTTTACCGGCATCCGCTTTGGCAAACAAGCCAATCACGGGGCTCGGGTCGATATCAATAATGCGACCTAACCAGTTATTAATAACGCCATCAGTCCATGCGATTTGCGCAGACTTCATACACACGACTTTCCAAACTTGTGGATCATCCAACGCTTCATGCATACCAGGTATCCAGGGCGTTAACTTCGTGCTGTATTTGCCCGGCAGCGCTGATGATTCAGCCGCAAGAAACCGGTATTTATTTGCCCATTCTGTTGTGGTTAATCTAGGCGGCGGTGCCCACGCCTTCCCCACTCGAATCATCATGGCCTTCAATGATGCCCGGCACTGATCCTGCCAAGTGAGCGAGTACGTCATAAATCTTTTCTTCCAAATACGCGGGGTCTACATCCACGTCGTATAGTGCCTTTAATTCGTTTGATAACTTATCAGGTAGTGATAGCAATTCTGTGCGCGCAGCGGTAAACATCGCCGTTAACAATGGTTCAATTTCTGCGGCAAATACTAACTCACCCGCTTTTTCTTGCACCGTAATATTTTTTAATGCAGCACCAGCCAGTGCATCTTGTGTGCGGGCACGCGTTAATGATTTCTGATCATCACCACCACGACCTGCAGCCTCTTCCCGTAGCTTTTCACAATACGCCATTAACCAGGTACGAAAGGTCTGACCCTTCTTTAATAAATCGCTATCTACATGTTTTGAAATTGCTTGTTGTGATGTACCAACCAGTTCACCAAAACCAACTTGCGTTGCCTTAGTATCAAGATCCTTAATCATGCTGATTAAAACCCTTCACTAGTACAACCCCCTATACAAATTCAAATCTAGGAAAAAAACGCGGTTCGAATTACCCGCATGCAATAC
>Ga0316207_10004417_pt1 | contig 12229 bp, 7 predicted proteins | sample 6weekpyrite_MG_FD_204943 | JGI IMG/M metagenome (GOLD analysis project Ga0316207, IMG submission 204943) | Microbial mat bacterial communities from mineral coupon in-situ incubated in ocean water Damariscotta River, Maine, United States -... | ecosystem: Environmental > Aquatic > Marine >... | reverse complement strand
CGTGAGGAATGCGTGACAGGATGGTGGGATTGGCGATTTTGTAGCCATTCAAATGCAGGATGGGGAGTACCGCACCGTCTGTTTTAGGGTTGAGAAATTTATTCGAGTGCCAGGCAGTAGCCATCGGTCCTGTTTCCGCTTCACCATCACCAACAACACAAGTCACCAGCAGGTCGGGATTATCAAACGCAGCACCAAAAGCATGAGATAAAGCGTAACCCAATTCACCACCTTCGTGAATCGATCCTGGCGTTTCCGGAGCAACATGGCTGGGGATGCCACCGGGAAAAGAGAACTGTTTAAACAGCCGTTTCATACCCAGTTCGTCTTGCGGGATATTGGGGTAATACTCGCTGTAAGTACCCTCCAGCCAGGTGTTGGCCACCAATGCAGGGCCGCCGTGTCCAGGACCAGCGATATAGATTACATTCAGCTCTTGTTGCTTGATCAGACGATTGAGATGGACGTAGATAAAGTTCAGACCTGGAGTCGTACCCCAGTGCCCTAACAGCCGCGGCTTGATGTGTTCAATGCTCAGCGGCTCTTTAAGTAGCGGGTTGTCGAGTAGATAGATCTGTCCTACCGACAAGTAGTTGGCGGCACGCCAATAGGCGTTCATTTTATTTAGCAGATCTGGACTAAGAGGCTGTGATTCAGCCAGAAGGTTTTGAGTCTTTGCATCCATATCACGCTCCTATGAAGGCAGGCTGGGCAAAATCACCCAAGGATACTTGTGATAATAGGCTGTGTTTATGGCAGTTTTTTTAAGCTGTCGTTAAATAATGATGTTACATTTTTAATGCTTGCTTAGCAGACTATATGCCTGACGGGCAATCTCCAACTCCTCATTGGCAGGTATCACCATAATGGCAGCGTTTGAATCATGCGCATCAATGCGGCTAGTTTTATCAATCGCCTGTTGATTATTTGATGAACTGAGCTGTAGCCCCAACCCCCCCAGATTTTCGCAAATCATTTGTCGCACCAATGGATTGTGTTCACCAATACCACCACTAAAAACGAGCGCATCTATACGCCCCAGCACCGCAAAATAGGCACCAATGTATTTGCGTATTCGATAACAAAACATCTGCAGTGCCAACCGGGCCGGCTCGTCGCCGCAATCTGCACGGTAGTGTATTTCACGCATGTCATTACTGCCACACAAACCTTTCAGTCCGCTGTCATGATTAAGTTCGTTGCTTAACTCAACAGCTGTTTTGCCTTGCTCGATCAACGCAAAGATGGCCCCAGGGTCAAGATCGCCACAGCGACTACCCATAATCAAACCTTCAAGTGGTGTCATACCCATAGAGGTATCAATACAGCGGCCGCTTTCAATGGCAGTAACGCTAGCACCATTACCCAAATGCAGGGTAATCAGGTTTAACTCATCTAATGGCCGTTCAAGTGATTCAGCCGCTTGCTGAGCAAGGTAAGCATGTGAAATACCGTGAAAACCAAAGCGTCGCACATCAAAGTCCCGATAAAGACTTTCCGCAACAGCATAACGATAGGCATGTTCCGGCATGGTTTGATGAAAGGCGGTGTCAAAGACAGCAACCTGAGGCAGTTCAGGCTGATACCTGAGAGCGATATCGATACCCGCTATACAAGCTGGGTTATGAAGTGGGGCTAACGCAACGGCCTTATGTAATTGCGCCAACACCCGTGCATTGATCAAGGTCGGTTGAGTAAAGTTTATGCCACCATGCACCACGCGGTGAGCAATAACGTGAATAGGAAAGTCACCGCCAAGCGTCTGAAACAGATATTCAAAGATTGCCTTGTGATTATCTTGAACCAATGACAGCTGTTGCTCCCCATCAACAGTCTGCCAACGATGCAAAGTAGGCTCCAGTTCATGGATATGCTCAACCATGCCTGACAGCAGCAACTCATTATTATTCATATCAAAAAGGCGATATTTAATTGAGGAACTGCCAGCATTCAAGACAAGAACATTCATAATTACAGACTGGAAATAGAGGATCTAGCTTGATAATGCATGAGCCAACATCGTTTCTCAAGCCTGGCAAAAAACCATTTCGCTGCAACAAAATTGCAATAGTTATAGTGCCATAATTCCTCCATGAACGATTATTTGAATTGCGATTTAACTACTGCTGCGATCAAACCTCTATTGAATCGTCTGATCAGCTTATATGAAAATGTCAGCCACCAGGCTGAACAACGACTAACCGATTTCAGCCATTATCTTCCTGAGGATAAGCAACTTCCTAGTGCTGTAAATCTAGCTCACTATCTAGCTTTACGCAGCATTGACTTACGTGAGCTGCAGGAACAGTTAGCCTCATTGGGGCTCTCTTCACTTGGTCAGGGAGAAGCCGGCATTGTCGATAACCTGAATCGCGTTATCGGTTTATTGTGTTGCATCCTGGGCGAAAAAGCCCCCGACTCGCTTAAACATAAACACATACTTAGCAATGAGGCAGGAATACAGTTGCTACAGCAAAACACCGATGCATTACTGGGCGAAATCCACGAACAACGTGAAGTACGCATTATGGTGACCTTGCCAGGCAGTGCTGGCGATGATTATGAACTGGTTAAAGGTCTGCTTGAAACAGGCATGAACTGCGCACGCATCAATTGTGCCCATGACACAACCGAAACCTGGCAACGCATGATAGATAATGTGCGTAGGGCCAGCCAGGAAACTGGTAAGCATTGCCGCATCATGATGGACCTGGCCGGACAAAAGATTCGCACAGGCGAGATTGAGCCTGGCCCTGCTATTTGCCATCTCAAGGTAAAGCGCGATGAATTCGGCAAGGTTATCAGCCCCGGTTATATCCAGATTGTAAAGCAGAGCCGTTACCAAACTACAAACAATGACAACTATTTCAGCATCGCTATCGATGACCATATCCAGGCAGAGCTTGAATCAGGCGATCGCCTTAACCTAGTCGATAACCGTGGCAAACACCGACATTTAGAGGTGATTGAACACAGTGAAGACGATGAGATTATCCTGGCGCGTTGCTGGCAAAGTATTTATCTATCCGATAAAACAGTGTTTCAATTGCGACGCAAAGGCTCGAGAAAAACACAGCAGCATCATCTTGATATTCGCATTAGTGCTTTTCAAGCGGTCCCCGCCAAGATCCGAGTATTTAAAAATGATCAAGTGCTACTGACTGCGGCAGGACTGCAAGGCCATCCACAATTGCGGCATAAAGATGGCTCTGTGTTACAGCCAGCCCAAATTGGAATTTCTCATAGCCAGATTCTTGAAACGCTTAAACCTGGTGCAGCAGTCTGGATTGACGATGGCAAAATAGGCACAGTGATCGAAGCCTTAACCGAACAAGGGGCCTTGCTGCGTGTCACCCATGCGCGAGCCAAAGGCACCCTGATTCGTTCCGACAAGGGCGTTAACTTTCCTGATACCGAACTCAAACTAGCGGCATTGACTGACAAGGATTTGCAAGATCTGAATTTCGTTTGCCAACATGCTGACATCATTGGTTATTCGTTTGTGCAAAGCAAAGACGATATGGATCGTTTAATGCTGGAATTGCAAAAAAGGGATGCCGACCATTTGCCTATTATCGCCAAGATCGAAACCGCCAAGGCGGTGAAAAACCTGCCAGAGATAATCCTCAGTGCCCTTAGCCGTACCAATCTGGGGGTGATGATTGCACGTGGTGACTTGGCGGTGGAGCTGGGTAGCGTGCGCATGGCCGAAATCCAGGAAGAAATTTTATGGCTTTGTGAGGCAGCCCATGTGCCTGTGGTTTGGGCGACACAAGTACTGGAAAGTCTGGCCAAGGACGGCATTCAATCACGCCCGGAAATCACCGATGCGGCAATGAGTGTGCGGGCCGAATGTGTAATGCTCAACAAAGGCCCATACATCATGGAGGCGGTGACTGTTCTAAATGATATTTTAGAACGCATGCAGGAGCATCAATACAAAAAAACCTCCCGTCTGCGTGCCTTACAACAGTGGCCTTTATTCGAGCATTCAATAAAAAACAGCCATCGTGGTGCAACCTCAGAAAATGAGCGTGAACAACTAGTCAGTTAATATATTGCTCCCTCTACTGACCGCCAAATAAATTTTTAACTAACCAAGCCCATTTCAGACATCAAACCCAAGCCGTGGTCGAGCCAGGCTATTTAGCCTGTTTTTTTCATATTTAGAAAACCTTGACAAATTCTATGGTAGTTATAATTTAAAGCTGCAATAGTGTTTATGTTTTCCGTTAATTGAGGCTCGTTTTTAGATTGAACGAGTCACGTCATTTCTGAGGGAAATTACATGTCCATCACTTCCACACCCGAATTGTCACCTGAGCTACGCAAGATTGTCGAAGCCCGTCACCATGATCCCTTTTCTGTATTGGGTAAACATGAAATTAACGGCACGACGGAAATCCGCGCCTTTATGCCCCACGCCATCGAAGTGATGCTGGCAGAAGGTGAGCGGCCGCTGCAACGCATTGAGGGCAGCGACTTTTTTTCCTGGCAAGGCAAAGACAAGCTACCCGATCACTACCGTTTGATCTGGCGCGACAGTGAACATCGCGAACATATTCGCCATGACCCCTACAGTTATCCACCCCAGCTTTCAGACTTTGACCTGCATCTATTTAGCGAGGGTAAACACCTTCATGCCTACCGTTTTCTCGGTGCCCACCCCCATGAGGTCGAAACCACCGCCGGGGTATTGTTTGCCGTGTGGGCGCCGAATGCCGAACGCGTCAGCGTTATTGCCGATTTCAATCACTGGGACGGACGCTGCCACCCGATGCGGGTACGTGGTGGCAGCGGTGTATGGGAGCTTTTTATCCCGGATATCGCGCCCGGCTCGATGTATAAATTCGAAATCCGCAACCGCAACAGCGGCGAGATTCAGGTGAAGACAGACCCTTACGGCCAGCGTTTTGAACTGCGGCCACAGACTGCCTCCGTTGTTACCGCCGACGATTATGATTGGAATGACCAGGCCTGGCTGGAACAACGCCGCAACCATGACTGGCAACATCAACCCATGTCTATTTACGAGGTGCACCTGGGCTCATGGCAACATGGGCCAGAGGGTGAACTGCTGAATTATCGTGAACTGGCCCAGCGACTGGTGGCCTATGTCAAAGAGATGGGATTCAGCCACATTGAGCTTCTGCCCATTACCGAACATCCCTACGACCCTTCCTGGGGTTACCAGACCACCGGTTACTACGCGCCAAGCAGTCGTTTTGGTTCGCCCGATGACTTTCGTTATTTTGTCGATTACTGCCATCAAAACAACATCTCCGTACTACTCGACTGGGTGCCGGCCCACTTTCCCAAGGATGCCTTTGGTCTGGGCCGTTTTGATGGTGAAGCCATCTACGAGCATGCCGATCCACGCCGCGGCGAGCACATTGACTGGTCGACGTTAATTTTCAATTATGGCCGCCATGAGGTGAGGAATTTTTTGATTTCCAGTGCCCTGTACTGGATAGAAGAGATGCACATCGACGGCCTGCGGGTCGATGCGGTGGCTTCCATGCTCTACCTCGACTATTCTCGCAAGGAAGGTGAGTGGATTCCAAACGAGCATGGTGGTCGTGAAAATCTCGAGGCTATCGATTTTCTACGTCAGCTCAACACCGCCGTTCATGAGCAACACCCCGGCGTGATGATGATGGCGGAAGAGTCTACCTCCTATCCCATGGTCAGCCGCCCGGTAGACGCGGGTGGGCTCGGCTTTGATATGAAATGGAATATGGGCTGGATGAACGACACCCTCAGCTATATCGAAAATGACCCCATAAATCGCAAATATCATCACAACATGCTGACCTTCAGCATGCTCTATGCCTTTACCGAAAACTTTCTGCTGCCTTTTTCCCATGACGAAGTGGTGCACGGCAAACAGAATATGCTCAACAAAATGCCAGGCGATGAGTGGCAGAGACACGCCAATCTGCGCCTGCTCTATACCTACATGTTCACCCACCCCGGCAAAAAACTGATGTTCATGGGCTGCGAGTTCGGCCAAGGCGGAGAATGGAACAGTGCCCAGACACTTGACTGGTATGTGCTGGACTACCCGCTGCACCAGGGCTTGCAGCGCGCGGTAAAAGATTTGAATCACTTGTATCACAACACCCCAGCCCTGTATCACAATGAATTCGACTGGCATGGTTTCGAATGGATAGACTGTAACGACGCCGATCAATCGGTACTCAGCTACCTACGCAAAGATGGCAATGATTTTGCATTAATAATTGTCAACTTTACCCCTGAACCACGTTATGGCTATCGTATCGGTGTGCCACAAGCCGGTGGTTATCAGGAAGTGTTTAACTCTGATGCTGACATCTATGGTGGTAGCAATCTGGGTAATGGCACGGCAACACTGGTTGCAGAAGAGATCGCATGGATGAGTCAAAACCATTCACTTGCACTCAACCTACCGCCATTGGCCGGCATTGTATTAAAGAGCACCTAGCGTTGAGGAATCGGCTATGCCACTAAACAAACGCAGCCTGGCCGTTTGGCCGGGTGAACCCTACCCTCTTGGTGCAACCTGGGATGGCGAGGGGGTGAATTTTGCCCTGTTCTCTGAACATGCGGAGAAGGTTGAGCTATGTCTGTTTGACGCCAGCGGCAAGCGCACTCTGCACACCATCGATATGCGCTGGCAGACCGACCAGGCCTGGCACTGTTACCTGCCCGAGGCACGTCCCGGCACCTTGTATGGCTATCGGGTCCATGGCCCCTATGACCCCGCCAACGGTCACCGCTTCAATCCTAAAAAGTTATTGCTCGACCCTTATGCCAAGGATGTCTTCGGCCACCTGCGCTGGAATGACGCCCTGTTTGGTTATCGAGTAGGAAACCCCGAGCAGGATATGGCCATAGATCGCCGCGACAGCGCCGCCAGCATGCTCAAGTCCCGTGTCATCGACCCTGCCTTTAGTTGGGGCGATGACAAGCTGCTGCGCACACCCTGGCATGACACGGTAATCTATGAACTACACGTCAAGGGCTTTACCGCTCGTCATCCCGATATCCCGCCACAGCTACGTGGCACCTATGAAGGCCTGGCCTCGGCTCCGGCCATCAAACATTTGAAAGACCTTGGTGTGACAGCAGTGGAGTTGATGCCAACGCACACCTTCATCGATGATAGACATCTGCTTGAAAGAGGCCTGCGCAATTACTGGGGCTACAACTCAATTGGTTTTTTTGCCCCGGATGCACGTTACTCCGCCAGCGGCAATATCAAAGAATTCAAGAGCATGGTCAAGCGCCTGCACTCAGAAGGCATCGAGGTCATTCTCGATGTAGTCTACAACCACACCGGCGAAGGCAGTCACCTGGGGCCAACACTCTGTTTTCGCGGCATCGACAATAGCGCCTATTATCGCGTTAGCCCCGAAGACAAACGCTATTACATGGACTTCACCGGCTGTGGCAACACCCTCAACATGCAGCACCCGCGGGTATTGCAGTTAATCATGGACAGCCTGCGCTATTGGGTATTGGAAATGCATGTCGATGGTTTCCGTTTTGACCTGGCTTCAGCCCTGGCACGCGAACTGCACGCCGTCGATCGTCTCGGTGCCTTTTTCGACATCATCCACCAGGACCCGGTGTTATCCCAGGTCAAACTGATTGCCGAACCCTGGGACCTGGGTGAAGGTGGTTACCAGGTGGGTAACTTTCCGGTCGGCTGGACCGAATGGAATGGTAAATACCGTGACACCATGCGCGCCTACTGGAAGGGCGATGGTGGCCTGATCGGCGACCTGGCCTATCGCATGACCGGCTCCAGCGATCTCTATGAACACGGCGGCCGCAAGCCCTATGCCAGCATCAACTTCATTACCTGTCACGACGGCTTCACACTGCGTGACCTGGTCAGTTACAACCAAAAACATAACGCCGCCAACAACGAAAACAATCGTGATGGCGAAAGCCACAACCTGAGCTGGAACTGTGGTGAAGAAGGACCCACCAAAAATCAGCATATCAATTCACTGCGTACCCGCCAGCAACAAAACTTTCTCGCCACCCTACTGCTGTCTCAGGGGGTGCCGATGCTAACCGCCGGCGATGAGATAGGTAAAACCCAGCAGGGCAATAACAACAGTTATTGCCATGACGATGAACTCAGCTGGATTGACTGGTCACTGAGCAGAGAAAACAAACAGCTGTTGAAGTTTGTGCAAAAGATTATTCAATTACGCAAACAACACCCCAGCTTCCGCCGCCGCCACTTTTTTCAAGGGCGAGATATTGTCGGTGTCGGCGTTAAGGACATTACCTGGCTAACCCCCAATGGTGGTGAAATGACCGACAAGGAGTGGCATCAGTCCTTTGCTCGTTGTCTGGGTCTGTTTTTGGCTGGCGATGCCATTGATGAACATGACGAACGAGGCAATAAGGTTTCCGATGACAACCTGATTCTGTTGTTCAACTCTCATCATGAAGACCTGGCCTTTATCCTGCCCAGCGAACCGAGACTGGCAAGATGGCAGGTAGAGGTGGACACCAGTTTTCCTGATGGCGATGGCGCGCCCGGACGCCTATACCACTCTAATGAAAAGTTTCCCCTGAAAAAACGATCATTTGTACTGTTTAAACAACTAATCAAACCACCGCTGTTTCACACCACTTCGTCATAATGAGGTATTAAAAAAGATAGCCGTTGCATCCACATTGAACAACGTAATGCACAGCAAAAAGCCATCAGGCGATGATTGCTAAACCCAAGCAGTCAGAAGGTTCAAGTCAACGACAGAAGCGCTGAGACCAGCAACTCATTATCGTAATAAGGGGCGCTCTGTTTGCTGATCAACTTCACATCGATCACTTCAACACCCAACTGCTGCAAAAACACGACTGAAAAACCTTCAGGGTAGTGGCCGTTTTTACTATCCATCAAAACAAAATTTAGAAGTTTGTCATTGCTGCAACCGCCAGGGATGTCAGCCTGTAATCGATTCAATAAAGCATTCACCATCTGTTCAAAATTCATACCTATCTGTTCAGGGTCTGAGCCGAGGTTTGGAATATAGACCTTAGGACAGTCATTAGAAGCGATTGTCCTGCCCACCTCAGCCGGCATCAAGTTTGCCATCAGACTGGTATAGAAACTGCCTGGCGGATAGCAGATCAGCTCAGCATTCTCGATTAGTTTGCGACTCTTTTTTCTCAAAACTGGGCCGGCCGCTATAAAGCTGTCACTGCTCTTTGACAAAAACAGTTTGTCGATAGGCGATGCCAGAGGCGCAACCTCTTTGCCCGTCAGCAGGTGCTGACCAATCACCTGACAGCCATCGGCAAGATCAGCACCGAGATGTAGGTCGTCGTTGACGATCACCCGCACCGTACCCAGCACATTCACCAACTTGGAAAAAAGAAAGATGATCGGGTCAAGGTCCTGGTGATTGTTGAGATAACCACCCGCCAGAATGAGGTTGCCAATACTCGCACCGCGCAAATTAAAACCCTCTGGCATGGCATCGAGAAAATAACCTAACTGATTACAAATCAAGCGCCGCATCGGATTGGTAATATCAATAACCTGGGCCGATTTACCCTGGGCCATTTCTTCCAGCCGGGCACGTAATTCATGATTGGATTTATCTTGAGGAAAACGATAGGTAAACAGTTCGTAGACTTCCGGGTGTCCCAGCACCGTCTCATCGGCCAGGGCCATTAAACGACTGCGCAAATCACCAATAGAAGGCATATGAAAGGCCTGGCGCAATTCAGCAGAGCTGCCGCCGGAATCAAACGGCGTCACCAGATGGATGGAATTGTGGCTGTAATTCTTGAGCGTTTTGCAAAGATCATTAAGAGCCGAACCGCCGCTGAAAAACAGGATGCGCGGCCCCAACTCAGGCATCTTTCGATAACGACTAATGCGTAGCAGATCGGGAATCTCTACCGTTCGTACAACCCTGATTTTACTCATAGCCTATACTTTCTCTACAAACATTCTGAACTATAACCCAGCACCAAAACGATAGCGATCAGTCACAAAACTGTAACAGACATAACGGCACTGAACTGCCAGAATAAAGACATGAAAGCATGTTTAAGGACTCTTTGAGTAAATCCCCACGCATGACAGCACTGATCCCTGAAATTCGAAATGCAGCCCGCGCCTTAATCGTCCGCCAAGAAAAAATCCTGTTGCTCAGAAAAGAAGGCGGCGAACGTGGTGAACGATTCGCCTTGCCCGGCGGTGGACAAAACACAGGCGAGCCACTGAAACAGGCGCTCAACAGAGAGTGTATGGAAGAGATAGGCACGTCGGTTGATATTGGCGACCTTATCCATGTGGCAGACTTCTTTAAACTGAGAGAGACGCAACCCCCTAGCCGCCGGCATGTGGTTGAGTTTCTGTTCCAGTGCAGCATTGACGACGACTACCGCCCTCACAACGGTCAGCGACCGGATAAACACCAGATTGAAGTGGTCTGGGCAAGGCTGGATGAAGTCGCGCGACTGCCGCTGTTTCCTCAGTATCTATCGAGCTGCATTCCGCATGACCAAAATGCGAATAGAAAACTTTACCTGGGAACATTTCATGACCATGCAGCTCCCTAAAAGCATTCAAGACAACCTGCGCTTCCTGACTGTCGAGGTTAATTCCCAGCTGGCCAACCTACAGAGCTTTTTCAGCACCCCCTCAGTGGAAAGAGGGCGGCGCATCCTGGATCGCAGTGGCTATGCATATAATCTGAAGATACGCATCCACCGCAGCTGCCTCAACCAACTGGCCACCTGCAAAGAAGCAAGCCCAGAGACGCTCAGTCTGCGCGGGGTGGAGTTTATCGCCACAAGCTTGGAACGCATTGCCGAGCTCTGCCGCGACTGCATCAAACAGATGAGCTATCTAAATGACATGAATAGCCTGGAGGTAGAGTCCTACAAGCCTATGCTGGAACGCATCAGACACGGCATCGAACTGGTGGAGCCAGCTATCCAGGAGAATGATTCCCGACTGGCGCTAAAGATTGGCGAAATCGAAGCCAAACTCGACCGTAACTACAAAAAACTGCATAAGCACTATATCGCCGCGCTCAAACACAAAGACAACACCGAAGACCTCACCTGCGCCCTGTTTGTGGCACACAGTATTGAACAGATGGGCGACGCCCTGCTCGATATTAGTGAATCCATCCTCTCCGCCAACCTGGGACAGCCAGTCAACTTTGAACGCTATCACTCGTTGCAGGCATCGGTTAAACATCTGGACGCTGACGAAGACTTATCAGAAGTACAGATCGAAGCCATCGCCGAGACCCGTTCAGGCAGCGCCATTTCAGGTATCACTGCCGCAGACCGCAAGGGTGATGAGTATGTCGCAATTTTTAAAGATGGTGAGAAACGCAAGCTCAAAGAAGAGCGCAAGGGCGTCAATAGCTGGCACGAGATCTACCCCGGCCTGGCCCCCAGAATACTTTCATATAAAAAGCGCGGCCAATCCGCAGCCCTGCTAATCGAGCATCTGCCTGGTCTTACTTTTGAACAGGTTCTGTTAAACGAGTCGCCAAAACTATTGCACGAAACACTTAACCAGTTGAGTCGTACCCTGAGGTCCATCTGGCGCGAAACCTATACCGACAAACCTGTCTCTGCTAACTTCATGCAGCAAATGGAAAGACGCCTGGTAGATGTCTACAAGATCCACCCTGAATTCCAGAAGGGTAGTAGCCTGATCTGCGGCCAGCTCATCCCCCCGTTCGACTCACTGGTGAAACAGGCACACAATTACGAAGCCGGATTGCAGGCGCCCTTCTCTGTTTATATCCACGGCGATTTTAACGTCGACAACATCATCTACGACCCCATGGAGCAGCGCATCAATTTCATCGACCTGCACCGCTCACGTTACATGGACTATGTACAGGACATCTCGGTGTTCATGGTCTCAAACTACCGCCTGCAAATCCTCGATGCTCCGTTGCGCCGCCGCATCATGAAACTGGCAAAAGACTTCTACCGCATTGCCCGACGCTATGCTGATAAAATGGGCGATGAGACCTTCGAGTTGCGCCTGGCACTGGGCCTGGCCCGTTCATTCGCCACCTCTACCCGTTTCATACTCGATAAATCACTGGCGCGCAGCATGTTTCTGCGCGCCCGCTACCTGATCGAGCAGGTGCTCGCAGCCGACCCGAAAAAGCCGGCTGAATTTAAAATTCCCGTCAAGGAGATATTTGTTGGCTGAACTCAAAATTGCTGTTGTCGG
>Ga0316207_10004416_pt1 | contig 12232 bp, 13 predicted proteins | sample 6weekpyrite_MG_FD_204943 | JGI IMG/M metagenome (GOLD analysis project Ga0316207, IMG submission 204943) | Microbial mat bacterial communities from mineral coupon in-situ incubated in ocean water Damariscotta River, Maine, United States -... | ecosystem: Environmental > Aquatic > Marine >... | reverse complement strand
TCCCACCACCACGGTAACTCTGTTAACTGATTCCAATCCATAAAATCTGGTATGCCTGGCGTTGACTGTATTTTTGTACTTTCAGGATCAGATGCTTCTAGCTTTAAGAACATTGCCATGCAATATCCACCTAAGCCAAAAAATACACCCTGGCCTAAACTCAAAATACCGCCATAACCCCAGAGCAATACGAGGCTTACTGCAGCAAAGGCATAGGTTAAATATTTACCAACTAGATTTAATCTAAACAAATCCAGGAATAACGGTAATACCACTACAATAAGTGCGGCTAGAACCGCAAAACCTATTGCGCCGTTTTTACCGCCTAAAAGTCTTTCATATACAAAATTCATAATTATCTCCTAGCCATTACTTGCGTACTTTGCTTGCAAACAAGCCTTCTGGACGCAGCATTAAGAAGATTACAATAGTAAGTAAAGTTATTACTTTCGCCATCGACCCGCTTATAAAAAACTCTAAAATTGATTGACCTTGTGCAATTGAGAAGGCAGACGTAATCGTTCCTAGCAAACTGCCTGCGCCACCAAACACAACCACCATAAATGTATCTACAATATATAGAGAACCTGTTGTAGGACCAGTCGATGCAATCGTAGTAAATGCCGCACCGGCTATACCCGCGATACCACAACCAAGAGCAAATGTAAGCCTGTCTACTTTTTTCGTATTAATACCAACTGCACCACTCATTACTCTATTTTGTGTTGTTGCTCTAACACGTAAACCCCAGCTTGATTTATACATTAGGTAAAACACACCTAGCGTTACAACAATTGTTAAACCTAGAACAAATAATCCGTTGAGTGGAATGTCTATAGATTCAGTCGGCTGATACGAGCCCATTAACCAGTCTGGTAAGGTGGGACTAACTTCTCGTGCACCAAATATTGATCTAAATGTTTGCTGCATAATTAAACTTAAGCCCCACGTTGCCAATAATGTATCTAGTGGACGCTTATATAAATGGCGAATTAATGCTAACTCTGCCAGATACCCTAATATTCCCGCAATAATAAATGAGGCGACTATTGCGAATAAAAAATAGTATTGAACGAAGCCTGGAAAATATTCTTCACTCAATACTGATAATAAGTAAGTGGTATATGCACCTACTGCCATAAATTCTCCGTGGGCCATATTTATAACGCCCATCTGTCCAAATATTATCGCCAGGCCTAGTGCCATAAGTAGTAGAACACTAAATAAACTAAAACCAGCGAAGCCCTGCATTGCAAAAATTGATATCAATTCCTGTGTTGTATAATCACCCATGTTACTTACTCCGCAGATTCTCTTACTAACATTTCAAAAAATATCTTTCTTATTAAAACTATTCATACTGTAAAGTCTGGTCACCCTTAATGGGCGACCAGAACTTATACTAATTGACTATTGGTAACCTGCTGGGAATGGATCTGGCTCAATCAAATCAGAGGTATATACCACTGTCGCCTGACCATCTTTATTCCATTTAGCAACACGTGCCTTACTCCATAAGTGATGGTTTTTATGTAACTTAACGTAACCTTCTGGTGCCGTTTTTAACTCAATATCACCTTTTTCAGATTCAGCAACTACTTTATCCACATCAAAAGAACCTGCTCTTTCAACAGCAGCTTTCCATAACCAGGGCCCTAAATATGCTGCCTGTGTTACGTCACCAATTACACTGTCTTCACCATGCATTTCTTTAAATGCCTTAACAAAAGCTATGTTGTTAGGATTATCCTGGCTTTGGAAGTACTTCATAATTGAATAAAAACCTTCAAGGTTTTCACCTCCTATACCTAACACTTCATCTTCTGTAACTGATATTGTTAATAGCGTCTGTTTCTTAGAAGTGATACCTGCAGCTTTAAGCTGTTTGAACCATGCAACGTTACTACCACCTACAACAGCAGCGTAAATTACATCTGGCTTCTTAAGACGAATCTTATTAATAGTAGAACCAAACTGTGTGTTGCCTAGTGGTTTGTAATCTTCACCAACCACTTTTCCACCAAGTACATTTTCAATATGCTTACGCGCAATTTTCATTGAAGTACGTGGCCAGATATAGTCAGAACCAATCAAGTAGAATGTTTTCGCTTTCTTTTCTTTCTTAACCCAATCTAATCCTGCAAGAATTTGCTGTGTTGCTTCTTGGCCCGTATAGATTACATTATGAGACTGCTCAAGACCTTCATAGAATGTAGGGTAGTAAAGCAAACCGTTCTCTCTTTCAAAAACAGGCAATACAGCTTTACGTGAAGCTGATGTCCAGGCACCAAATACAGCGGCTACTTTATCGTTAACTAGTAGCTTTCGTGATTTTTCCGCAAACGTAGGCCAATCACTTGCGCCATCTTCCTGAATGATCTTAATCTGACGACCTAAGATTCCGCCGCTTTCATTAATTTGCTTTATTGCAAGTTTTTCCGCTTCCTGCGCACCCGTTTCACTAATCGCCATTGTTCCGGTTAATGAATGCAGAATACCTACTGTTACTGTTTTATCTGTTACAGCAAGTCCCGTGGTATTAACACCAGCTGCTGATACGGCTGTTATATTTGTCGCTAAGGTGATGCCTAATGCAGCACCTATAATATTGCGCCACTTTGATAACGCGAATTTAGATTTCATTTTTAAAACCTCTAGCTAATAAGTAAAATTACAAGAATAAAAAATACCCGATTAAATAATCTTTAAAGACCACACACCAGGTGCCTAAAAGGTTTATTGCAACCTGCATGCCAAATAATACTTTTACCTATTGTTTTTTTTATTTATATGTAAAACAGTTATTTACAGCTTTATATATACTTATATTTTATTTTTATGAATTTGTTTTGGATAAAATGTAACTTTTAAATTTTTTTAAATCTATTAATCGCACGTTTTTGAACGTGCTTAGATTATTAGTGCACATTTAGAGTGCGTTTAATTAATATAAAAAAAAGCACCGAATATTTAAATAATATACGGTGCAAGGAGGAGTAATTAAATTGAATAAAATACTTTTAAAAATTTAGCCCAACATCCACGGGCGACTTCCTTTACTAATTTGTTGATAGACTCCTTTGTTTTCTTTCTCATGTTCATGATTACAGCTACTATCTGTACATTCATGTTTACGTGTTATTCTTTTCGGATCAAAAATTGCTTTTTCATTTCTTTCCCTGGCAACTCTTTCACTTTTTTTAAGTATCTGTAAATTCGGTGCAGATATTTTTCTTGGTGATGGAGCATTACAATCCGGACAGACTCTTAAAGGCGAGTACTCTTCTAGACTCTGTAATTCTTTAAATTCAGTATCACAATCTGGACATATATATTCATATAATGGCATAAACCCTCCTGCTCTGATTCTCAAAAATGAACCGACATATTTGTGTCGGTTCTTATTTTAATGTTATGACGTTTTTGCCAAATCACTACCTGGTTCAACAATTATTGATGGCCCTTCTTCCTTAATATTAATATCGCCTTCAAAAATTTCAGTTGGTAACCAAAGCGTGGCACATGCATTTGGAATATCGACTATGCCACTTATGTGCCCTTCGACTGGCGCAGTGCCTAATATGGCATACGCCTGCTCTCCCGTATAACCATGTAATTTCAAGTGCTCTATTGCATTCAAACAAGCTTGACGATAAGCCACATGTGCATCTAGATAATGCTGACCTCCTTCTTCATCAACCGAAATACCTTCAAATATTAAATAATTACTGTAACGCGGCTCCATAGGACTCGGTTTAAAAATTGGGTTGTTAACATTATATTTTTTCATACCGCCTTTAATTAAATTAACACGAATATCCAGGTAACCTGCCATTTCAATCGCGCCACAGAATGTTATTTCACCATCGCCTTGGGAGAAATGAATATCCCCCATAGATAAACCACCGTCTTTAACATAAACAGGGAAATATACTTTTGAACCTCTTGATAGATTTTTAATATCACAGTTACCACCATGCTCACGAGGAGGCACGGTACGAGCGCCTTCTTTTGCTGCTTCAGCTGCCGCATCAGGTTTCATTCGACCCATTACTGCAGTCTCTTCATATGGAAGTGCCGCTAATGGTGGTACACGCTCTGGATCAGTTGCAACTAAACCACCTTCACGTTCATTCCATTCATCGAGAAGCTCCTTTGAAGGCAGGCAACCAATCAAACCAGGATGCATAATACCTGCGAACTCTACACCGGGAATATGTCTTGATGATGCATATATTCCATGAAAATCCCAACACGCTTTATTTGCTTCAGGATAATGCTCGGTTAAAAAGCCACCACCATTTTCTTTTGCAAACAAGCCAGTAAAACCCCAGTCTGATTCTTTTAAAACACCAACATCAAGAATATCAACAACCATCAAGTCACCAGGCTCCGCACCTTCAACCCCGATTGGACCACTTAAATAATGAACCTGTGTTAAATCAACATCACGGATATCATTTGCACTATCATCATTCTTTATCTGTCCACCTGTCCAATCTAAGCATTCAACTCGAAATTCATCACCGGGCTTTACCATACTCACCATTGGAATATCTGGATGCCAACGGTTATGTATTACACCATCTTGCTCATCTGCCGGTTTTGTTACATCAATTTTTATGATTGTATCCACTATTAATACCTCTATAGATTATTTATACAGTAATTATTTTTTAATAAATATTTAAATAAAATATTTATATTTTCATAATCTAAAAAGCATTTTTTATGCCACATAAAATTATATTTTATTTCCCTTTAACATATAGCCTTCATTAAACAATAACTTTTTTCCAACTTATTATATGCACCATACTTGTTCATTTAATTTTTATTTGCTTCACTATTGAACATTTTTTATAATTTCTATACATAAAAAAGCCATCATAAATGACGGCTTTTTTAAACTACACGTAAAAAATTATAAGGATATATTTATACCTTACATATCAAACCCGTAAGTCACACCAAGCACCATTGAATTGTTATATTCAATCGCAGCCCTGTCTTCACCAGCAAAAGTATATTGAACATACATTTCTGCACCAGTAGTTCCTACTGGATGAGTTAATGTAACATTCATATGACGAAATCCTGAAGTTGATGTAGTAGCACCACCTAAGTCACTATTATCATCATCATTATATGTGTAATACCCAAGATCAAACGCAAGTCCAAAATCCTTTGGCATAGCAAATGAGTAACCAGCCTTCCAGTAAATATCACCTGCATTACCCCACCAGCCATCAGTTAACAAGTATTGCATACCTATATAACCGTCACCTATGGTTGCTGTCGCCGTTAATTCGGTTAAATCAGAATCATCCACATTTATATACATGTATTGAATTAATCCAATATCATATCCAACACTACCTGCTTCACCAGCAAAACCTGCATAGAAGTCATTTTCAAAACCAGTTTCATCTGCCTTAGAATCAGGAGTTGCTTCATATGTGTAACCAAGATTTGAGGCCCACCACCCAGCATAAAATCCACTTTCATTACTATAGTCAATACCACCCTGTACTGCTGTACCACTGTTCTCTTCAAAAATACCGCGTAATAGATATTTTGAATGGACCCCTATATTTCCACTTACATCTGCATTTACTGCTATTGGAGCAGCTAAACCACCCATTGCGATAGTAGTCGCTAAAGCAACTGGAGATAGTTTTTTTACAAGTTTCATTTAGAGTTCTCCTCAAGTTATTGAAACAGTTTTATTACAAGAATTAATGCCTGCTCAATACAGACATATTATTCAGAAAGATCACTGTTCAATTTGCATAGAGCATACCAACTATTTATTTTTATTTTAAAACAACAACTTACGAACAAAACCAATTTATGTATATTTATTTATATTATTAATTGAACTTTTTTTGCACTATTTTAGTTATTAAGAATTTAAACCGCACCACTAATGCTCATCATGTGACTTATAAATGGTTACGTTTATTTGTATTTAAATTGAAAATTATTAGTCATCACTCTTTTATTAATAAAATCATTCCTGTTTTACTATGATTAAATTTTACAACATTCCTTTTTCAATAATAAAAGTTATAACTTCTTTAAGACCATCACCTGTTTTCATATTTGAAAAAACAAAAGGTCTTTCTCCTCGCATTTTTTTAGCATCACGCTCCATTACTTCAAGTGATGCACCAACATATGGCGCCAAATCTATTTTGTTGATTATTAATAAATCAGATTTAGTAATGCCTGGCCCGCCCTTTCTCGGGATTTTATCTCCGGCTGATACATCAATTACATAAATAGTTAAATCTGATAATTCAGGACTAAAGGTGGCACTTAAGTTATCTCCTCCACTTTCTACAAAGACCACATCCAGCTGTTCGAATCGCTTTTGTAAGCTTTCTACTGCTGCTAGATTCATAGACGCATCTTCTCGAATTGCAGTATGTGGACAACCGCCGGTTTCAACACCGATAATACGCTCAGCTTCTAATGATCCATTTTTTGTTAAGAACTCTGCGTCCTCCTGTGTATATATATCATTAGTCACTACTGCAATTTCATATGTATCTCGCATTCGCTTACATAACTCATCGACTAATGCTGTTTTACCTGAGCCTACCGGGCCACCAACGCCTACCCGTAAAACTTGTTTATCCATTATTTTCCCTTAAGACCTAAATAGTCTCGTATATTGTGTTTCATGTAATGCACTTGCAATTGCTACTCCTGGTGCAAGCAATCCAATATCGTCATCATTACACATTTGCGCGTTTTCTATTGATTGCACTATAGCGTCAATAGCTTCATACATTATTCGTTGTCCCGACGTTTGACCTAACGGTACTATTTTAATAGCTGCTGACACCTGATTCTCACACCAACTCCAGAGCAAACCATGTACGGCTTCTAGTTTATCAATCGACCAATAGACACTAGCAAATGAAAAAACGGTTATAAAAGCGATATTATCACTCCCTAATTCTGGTATTTCTACATTCAAACCTTTTAAAACTTTTTTAGAGGCTGCTCCTAAACTGCAATCTTCCTGCTTTAATTCAGATGACTCTCTTAAAGCTAGAATTAGGCCGTTCAAATACTCTATCGTATCAATATCTTTATTTTGCCACGCATCGTACATTCGTAAAAAAATCGGTGCATCTAAGGCACTTAGATTATTTTTTATTTGTCCTATCACCCAATCATTTGTACTTTTTTCATCTCCTATCCAGCATTTTTCAACTGCATATTCTAGTCCCTGTGAATATGAATAAGCACCAATAGGTAAAGTTGGACTAATTAATTGCCATAAATGAATTGATGATTTATCAAATAATTGTTTAGATTTCATAATTGTTTTTCATGAGCATGCGAATGATCATGCGCCTTATCATGACCACTATAAGCGCCTGGCTCAGGCTCGAAAGGTGCCGATTCACAGATTACATTAAGTCCAAGCCCCCTTACCATTTCATCTAAAACATGGTCATGCTGATATCTCAACCAACCATCACCCACCTGTAAAGAAACATGCCTGTTTCCTAAATGATAACTCGCACGCATTAACATAATTGAATTTAAATGTCGTACGGTACTCACAGTCTCATTAGCTGCTTCAATACGGACGATTGATTCATCTTCAGCTTTGAGACAATCACCTCCTCTCAGAACCAAACCCCTTGGCAGCATAAATCCGACTTCTACACCATTATTTAACACCGTTCTTAATCTACTTTTTTGCCGTTCTTCAAACGGTAATTCTAATACTATATTTGTTTGTACTGGCTTATCTAATATCTCATATATTTTTAACATATCACTCATCTAATACTGCCTCCTTAAAACAAATAATATCGCTGCGCCAAAGGTAAAACATCAGCGGGTTCACAAGTTAACAATTGTCCATCTGCTTTCACTTCGTATGTTTGTGAATCCACTTCAATATTGGGCTGATAACTGTTTAAGACCATATCTTTCTTTTGAATATTTCTCGTGCTTCCTACCGCAGCGACCATTTTATTTAACTTAATCTTTTTTTTAATATCCGCCTTCATTGCAGCTTCAGAAACAAATGTATAACTAGTGGCTGAGCGTGCACCACCTAATGCTCCAAACATCATTCGATAGTGTACTGGTTGCGGCGTAGGAATTGAGGCATTGGGATCACCCATAGGAGCGGCCACAATAAATCCACCTTTAATGATTAATGAAGGTTTAGTGCCAAAAAATGCAGGCTTCCACAAAACAAGGTCTGCAAGTTTGCCAACTTCAACAGAACCTACATACTCTGACATTCCGTGAGTTATCGCAGGATTAATGGTATATTTCGCAACATATCTTTTTACACGATAATTATCATTTCGCTGAGAATCCTCATCTAAGGGGCCACGTTGCACTTTCATTTTATGAGCGGTTTGCCATGTTCTGGTTATGACTTCTCCTACACGCCCCATTGCCTGTGAGTCTGATGCAATCATTGAAAATGCACCCAGGTCATGCAAAATATCTTCTGCCGCAATCGTCTCTCTTCGAATACGTGATTCAGCAAATGCTACATCTTCGGCAATACCTGGATCAAGATGATGACATACCATGAGCATATCTAAATGCTCATCAATTGTGTTCTTTGTATAGGGCCGCGTCGGATTTGTACTTGAAGGCAGTACGTTACTTTCACCGCAGGCTTTTATAATGTCCGGCGCGTGACCACCACCTGCTCCCTCAGTGTGATAAGTGTGTATAACTCTACCTTTAAATGCATTAAACGTATCTTCTACAAAACCCGATTCATTTAATGTGTCTGTATGTATAGCGACTTGGACATCATACTTGTCCGCAACACTTAAACAGTTATCAATTGATGCAGGTGTTGTACCCCAGTCTTCATGTAATTTAAGGCCTATTACACCCGCTTCAATTTGTTCTTCTAACGCTTCAGGTAGACTTGTATTTCCTTTTCCTAAAAAGCCAATATTCATTGGTAAGTCATCTGCCGCCTGAAGCATTCTATGTATATTCCATGGGCCTGGCGTGCAGGTCGTTGCATTTGTTCCTGTTGCTGGCCCAGTACCTCCACCTAACATGGTGGTTATGCCTGACATTAATGCTTCTTCAACCTGTTGTGGGCATATAAAATGTATATGCGAGTCAACACCTCCCGCCGTTACAATTTGCCCCTCTCCAGCAATCACTTCAGTGCCTGCTCCAATAATAATATCTATATCTGATTGCACATCTGGATTACCCGCATTACCTATCGCCACAATCTGCCCAGACTTAATACCAATATCTGCTTTTACGATACCCCAGTGATCCACAATTAATGCATTGGTTATAACTGTATCAACAACTTCCTTTGAACATCTTTGGCTTTGACCCTGCCCATCACGAATTACTTTTCCACCACCAAACTTTACTTCATCACCATATATTGTTTTGTCTTGCTCAACTTCTATTATTAAATCTGTATCACCCAGCCGAACTCGATCACCTGTAGTTGGGCCATACATTTCTGCATATGCTTGCTTGCTGATGCGCGCCATTTCATTCTCCCGAGTTTGATCTCTTAATTGTATTCGCCCATAATTTCAGCATTAAACCCATATATTTTTTTATCTCCTGCATATTCAACTAACTCTACTTCTCGTTGTTGACCAGGCTCGAATCGCGTTGCAGTGCCTGCAGGTATATTTAATCTGTACCCTATCGATTGTTTTCTTTCAAAACTTAAAGCTGAATTCGTTTCATAAAAATGATAATGCGATCCTACCTGAATTGGCCTATCTCCCGTATTTGATACTTGTACTGTTAATGTTTTACGGCCCGTATTTAATTCGATATACCCATCATCTATTATGTATTCACCTGGTTTCATCATTATTTATTTCCTTTTAATCATGTAATCGGCATATGCACTGTTACAAGCTTTGTGCCATCTGGAAACGTTGCCTCGACCTGCACATCAGAAATCATCTCAGGTATACCTTCCATAACATCATCTCGTGTTAATAACGTAGCACCATAACTCATTAACTCTGACACACTTTTTCCATCTCGCGCACCTTCCACAATAGCGCCTGAAATTAATGCAACAGATTCTGGATAATTTAATTTTACACCACGTGATTTTCGCTGCTGCGCAACCATAGCTGCTGTAAACAACATTAATTTATCTTTTTCTCTGGGCGTTAGCTCCACATCTTTCTCCCATTATCTTATTTTATATACTTAGTTTTCTATGTAGCCCAAATTCTTGGTTCACTGACGACTTTACCAAACATCTTAAATCTCAAAATTTTCCAAACATGCACAAATGCAAAACGTATATGCTCAGCCTGATGAGATAAACTTCTACACACTAAAACATCGTCAATTAAGGTCACACTAAATAAACCACTTTTCATTACAGGGGAATTCTCCCTCACAAGTTCAAGCATCTCTTTGTTTGCACTTACTAACATCATTGTTCCCGTTACCGTATACCCCTGCATCCCCCACATAGCTGTCAGAACATCATCACTCCCTGCAAGCTTTGACCGATCAAGCATAAGGGGTTTTTTATCTCGCCAAATCTCGAAATTTTGACGAACTTTACCATTATCAAAAAATTCCTCACTGGCAGGGCGCCCTAAACACAGAATCTCCCATCCAACAAAACCTGCATCACCTTCCAGTTGTACAATTGTTTGCATTTCAACTTCACAACCAGAAAAAAGAATGGTTTCCTGAGGCATCCACTCTAATTTGCTTCCTGAATCAATTTTTATAACCTGCTTTACCTTTGCTAGTTTTCCACTGCTTCTGTAAAACTTTGCTGCTCCTGGTGTGGTTACCAATGTATGCCCATGATTATCAACTTCTATATCAAGTGATATTTCATCACCTCCTACAACACCGCCGGGTGGATGTAATAAGTACACATGACATACGCTTTCTTCTGGATAGAACGGTTTTTGAATTACCAACGGACCTTCATGTTTCTTATATGCAATAATTGTTTTATCTTCTCGACCAGAAAAATTTAACGTTAAATTTGCTGACCAACCACTTGTTACTATATTAGATGCCAGCATTACATACCTGCCATCATCAAATTTATTCCATAAGTTATAGATGCGATTGAAATCATTGTTCTAACCCCATTGATAAATCTATTTCCCCATTGCTTAGTCCATAAAAATATATGACCAATTAAACCACCAAAAACTATCATGGCAATAAATACGCCTATAGCGAACAAAATTAAATACATAATCACAACCCAAGGCGACATCATTTTCGTGACTGGCAGCAACACCAATAATGGTGCTGAACCAGCAACCCCGTGCAGCAACCCAACTAGTAACGGTGTATGTTCATGTTTGTGTTTTCCATTCTTTATTTCTTTTTTTGTTTGTTTATGTGTATGCCAATGAAAATGATGTCTTCCATCTTCATGTTGATGAAAATGGATATGCGCTTCCTTACGACGTATATCCCATAAAACATATATTCCTAACATTAGCAGCATTAAACCAACACTATTTTCTGCATACCGACTGAGTGTTTCTGGTATCGCTATTCCTAAAAACATTACAGCTGAACCTATCATTATTAATGCACCACCATGGCCCACTGCCCAGCGACTACAAAAAACAACACTCTGTTTTCTGTTTGTTTTTTTCCCCTCTTGTTCTATACCAATTGATGACAATCCTGTTACTGCAATAACATGATCTGCATCAAGGGCATGAATTATTCCTAAACCTAAGGCTAGTAACAATATATTCCACAATTCTAAACTCATTGAATATTCTTCTGCTCAGTCATGAACAACTATGCACCTTTATTGATTATAAATATTTCTTTCACTGCATATCTTTCTGTTATGCACCAATATGCACTCAAATTATTTTTTACATATTTCATATATCGGTATTACTCTAAAAATAATTTTATTATTCGATCATTGCAATCCTTATGCCATTGTAAAACATCACTCTTACTGTGTTGATTTATAACAAATTAATACGTTTCAATTCTTACCTTTTGCTGTTCATCGCACTCTTTAAGTGCAACTTTTATTTGTATGCCCTATTTTGTAACACTACCAGTTTTTCAAATTCTTTTTCGCTTGTTATCTTTTTTTTAAACTATTAGCTTTTCCACATGACGCCATACTTAAATTCTAATTATTGCTTTTACAGTATGCTTAAGTTTGTTTTTAATATTCAGATCACATACTTAATAAATATTTATTATGTTTATA